>Ga0180061_1000085_pt1 | contig 14067 bp, 14 predicted proteins | sample EasRivT27_16_10D_FD_121769 | JGI IMG/M metagenome (GOLD analysis project Ga0180061, IMG submission 121769) | Soil microbial communities from meander-bound floodplain in the East River, Colorado, USA - East River metaG ERMLIBT27_16_10D | ecosystem: Environmental > Terrestrial > Soil > Floodplain ...
TATGAAAGGAGCTAGAGAGAATTCTGAATCCTTTCTCTCCAAACTAGATTGAACTATTTTCAATTTATCTTGGGGCGGAGGAGGGGGTGTTTTTACTTCCCCTTTTTCAATTAATAGTTTCGCCAGATATTTTTCATCCAGCTCATCAACTTTCTTTTCAGATACTTTTTTCCCTGGAAACTCTAAATAAACTGCTTCCTGATCCCTAACAAGGGTAAATTTATCACTCTTTTCCTCAATATTATAAGGGAGGAAAGCCCTAATCCTTACTAGGTTTGGATCGAATTGATAGGCCATCATTGTAGACTCTTGGTTATCTGGACCAAAAGTGAATTTCTTTTCAATTTTTGGCCAAACAAGCGCATTGGGGAATTCAAGTTGAACCATGTTTTTTCTAAAGCTTAAAATAGGTTCGGAATAAATCTTTCCATTAAAATGAATTTTTATCTTTTCTGAAAGTGGATCTTTCAGAAATTCTAAATCCTTTATTTGGGTCTTGTCCTCTGCCAACAATTTAAAAGATAAAATTAAAAGAATAAAAATTTTCATAATCAACCCTATTTTAACGATTCAATTCTCTCCACTGGACTTATAATATCTGTAATTCTAATCCCAAATTTTTCATTAACCACCACCACTTCACCCTTTGCTATCATTTTGCTATTCACATAAATATCCAATGAATCGCCTGCAGATTTATCGAGCTCCAATATTGATCCCTGCCCTAACATTAGAAGGTCCTTAATAAGGACGCTGGTTCTACCTAACTCGACAGTCACCTTTAAATTGATATCCAGGACAAAATCTAGATTTTGAATCCTTAATTTATTTAAGGCATCATCCCCAGCATGAACTTCATCAGCTAATTTTTTAATATGAATTGATTCGACATTATTTGGTACTTCTACTTTAGCTTCTACTGGTTTCGCTTCTTCTGCTTTCGCTTCTTCGGCCATATTTATTTTCCTTTGCTAATTTTATCCAATATTTGAATTGCTTTATTACCTTTATGAGTTCCTATAAGAGACCTAATTTTTTCCACACCCTCAACCAAGATATTGATTTCTCCCGTTGCATCTTGATTTAGTGGAATGATATCTCCCTTTTCTAAATTCAGAAGATCTCCAACAGAGATTTCGGTTTTACCTAGGTTCACAGAAAGTGATGTATCTGACCTTAAAATGTGCTTATGCAGAGCTGAGGACCAAACAGTATCGACCAACTCAATATCGGTTTGAAAACTTGAACTCAGTTTTTGCTTAATAGGTTCAATTGTCGAATAAGGAATCACTATCATTATTAATCCGGAAGCCGATTCAAATTCAATTTGTAAATTGGTGACAATGACTACATCTGAGGGCGGAACAATTCCTACGAACTGAGGGTTTATTTCTGTCCTCAAATACTGAGCATCAATTCTATGGATAGGCATCCAGGCATCTTCAAGATCGTTGATGGCCATATCCATTACTTTTTTAAGAAATGAAAGTTCTATTGCTGTAAACTCTTTTCCCTCTATATTCGTAAAGGGCCGGTCGGTACCTCCGAAAAATGAGTCAATTATGGCATAGGCCAATTTGGATTCGATTATTATTAATGCCGGTCCTCGTAATGAATTAAATCTTAAAATGCACATGCAGGAGGGGATGGGCAAAGTATTTACAAATTCACCAAATTTTAAAAGATCTGTAGAGGCCATAGTGATGGTGGAGATTTTTCTAAGTGAGTTCGAAAGGGAAACTCGAAATGATCTGATAAATCTTTCATAGATGATTTCAAGTATAGGCATTCTTCCCCGAATGACTCTATCTTGATTCGTAAGATCATAAGGTTGAACTGAGGATTCACCTTTATCTGTATCTATGACGAAGGAGCTGCCGAAGGATTCTTTACCCTCTTCCCTAATTGACTCCAACAATGCATCTACTTCTTCCTGACTTAAAACTTGGGCCATTTAAATCCCCCTCCTGGGAATATAAAAACCTTCTAGTTAACCTGAAAATTTACGTAATATAAATCCAACAACCTTCCTTCTGATAAATATGTGTTAACGGTGGCCTTAATTTCATGTTTAAGATATTCCTTACCTTCCCTACTTAAAAGGTCCTCCGCTTTTTTCGCATTCAAAATAGAAATAATGGAATCAGTAATTTGGGCCTTTCTCATTTTAATTTCTTTTTCGTTTGATTCCTTGGAAAATTTTAAAACCACACTCATTCTCAAATATTTTTTTACTCCATCCGAAGATGCTAAATTCACCATAAATTTTTCAAAAGGAATTAAGATTCCTTCCTCGATTAACGGTTCCTTGATTACTTTGGCCCCTTGAACGACAACTCCCCTTTTAGCAAATTCGGCTTTTACCAAATCACTCACGGTTTCTTCCTTCTTCTCTTTTTGGAAGCCTTTATATTGATAAAATCCAATGGCACCTATCAGGGCCGTATTGACCAATACCAATACGGTAAAAATTATGCCCTGCCCGGTTTTACCTTTGTGTTCTTCCTTGGCAACTACTACTTCTGGTTCTTTTTCTTCTTCTTCAGCCATTTTTCCTTCTTTAAGGTTTAAATGTGGGAGAAATTTCCCCCCATAGTCAAAAATTATACAGGTTGGAAAAATTCGATTCAAAAAGGTCGTTTTATAGGGAAAAAAATACCAATCCTAGGGAAGAATTTTCCGAGGCACCGTCAAATAAATGGCATAAAAAAGGCCTCCCTAAGGGAGGCCTTTTAAATATTTGGAAATATTTATTAAAATTAGATCTTAAGTTTTCCTCTTTTCACTAGCTCATTTACGATATTTTCAAAATGAGATTGTGGATAAGCTCCTTTAATTGGAACACCATTTAGAATGAAACCAGGAGTTCCTTGCATTCCAAATTTAGCAGCTTCCTTTTCATCCTCAGCTATTCTTGCTTGGACTTTTGGATCATTAATATCCTTAGCTACTTTTTTCATATCACAACCGGCTTTTTGTGCCATAGTTTGAAGGAATTTCTCGCCGCCACCAGTTAAAGATCTTTGATTTTCATAAACTAAATCGTGGAATTTGAAGGCCTTATCATTCCCTTGAAGTCTACAAGCTTCGTAATATCTTGCCCCAATGGTTGCATTTTGGTGAAAGCTAAGTGGAAGATGTTTATAAACAAATTTTATTTTGCCGTCGTATTTTTTTAGGATGGACATAACAGTTTCAAACCCTCTTTTACAAAATGGGCATTCAAAATCGGAATACTCAACTAATACGATCTGACCATCTTTATTTCCTCTGATAGTCTCATCATTTCTAAATGCCGGCGCTAGAGGGTTATTGAAAGATTCTTCCATTTTTTTCTTTTCATCATCTTCAGCTTTTTTGGCCATTTCCATTTGGGCGTTTCTTGCGGCTTCTTGGAAAGCTTCAACAAATGCCACAGGATTTGCTTTAATTGCATCAGTAACTATGCTTGGATTTTCCTTAATTGCTGCAGCCATTTTTTCTTTGAGGTTAGCGTCTGGTGAACATCCTACCAAACCTGCTAGTATTAAAAGTCCGACTAATTTCATTTTTTTCCCTTGGTTATTTAAAAAATTTTTGAACATCCTATCTCGTGGAAGGCGACATGTCAAAATTCCTTCTCTAAGCCCTAAATAAAGCCAATTTTAGACCGATTAATATCTATTATTTTTTAATAGGAGAAGGGAATGAAGTTTTCCTCCAAGCCCCTAAAATTTATCATCCTTGTCACTTTAATTTTGATGACTGCCTGCGGCAAAAAACCCAGGGGTCTTGGATACGGTTATGGCCCAACTTATCTTCCACCAAACGTGATTCAAAACCTTCAAGCATATCTTAGCCATTATGCTTGCCCTCAAGGGAGGGTACCCGACATAACCTTTTCAGCCGCCCAATTTTACCAAGGATCAGGAAATAGAACTCAAATCCAAGGCCAACTCCAACCAACAGCAATTGGGGGTTCTCCTTCAAATACTTATGTGGGAGTTAATCTTGGAACCAAAGATGTAATTTATATCACTAAGATGACTGCCGGTGGTCGAGTGGTTGGTTTTAATATTTCGCTTTCCCTTTGCAGGGCCATATCTTCGCCGCAATCAATTTATGGTGGTGTGGGAGGATATGCTCCTACAAGTGTTTCAATTCCAATAATTGATGTCACCAGGATGCCTATTGTTGCAGGGGCAAGCCCATTTATCGTCACGGATCCCACCAATTGTGGAATGGGTAGTGTAGATCAAGGGGGAGTTGTTTTAAATATACCGGCCTATCCAGTGCCCGGAACAAGTGCCATAATCCCACCGACTCAAACGTATATTGCCTTTACCAGAGCTAGCTGCCTTTAATCTAAAAAAAGGATTTCTTCTCCACAACTCTTTGGGAAAAGTATTTATCCACTCCCCTAACCACGGCTTCGGAATATTTTTGCTGAAAAGGTTCTCCGTATAATTTCTCTAATTCCTGGGGATTTGAAAGGAAACCAACTTCTAAAAGAACTGCTGGTCTTTTTGAAAGAGCAAGAACATAAAAAAGTCCGGCCTTGTGGCCGCGGTCTTTTATTTGGAATGGTTTAAGATTGGATTTTAGTTCCAGATGAATGGAACTAGCGAGGGTTTTAGAGCTAACCACAGTTTTTTCAACAACAAGGTCAGTTAAAATTTGTTGAATGATAAGTTGATCCCCATTTAGGTTTTTATTTTCCACATCTTCTACTTTTTTTACAGCAACATTGCTGTGGTTATCTAAGTAGTAGGTTTCAAAACCATGGGAATCTGCAGTTGTGGATGAGTTCATATGGACGGAAATAAAAAGATCTGCCTTAACTTTTTCCGCCAACTCTGCTCTTTTTTCAAGACTCACATCTCTGTCAATGGATCTGGTAAGATACACTTGATAATTTTTTTTCCTTAGTTTTTCATAAATTCTTTTGGAGATTTCCAGGGTGAGATCCTTCTCTTGAATCTCTCTTAATATTTTACCATCCTGATGAAAGGTAACTGCACCTCTATCTTCTCCTCCATGTCCCGGATCAATAAGAATGGTATAAGAATATGCGTTTAAGGTGAGTAAAAATAATAAACATTTTGTCATATTTAATAAATTTTTCTTATTTGGTGGTGAGGAAAATAGTGGGATAATATTGCCTTATAATCATATCCCTTTTGTGCCAAATCCAAACCACCGAGCTGGCAAAGGCCCACGCCATGACCTAGACCTTTTCCAGTCAATTCTATTTTATTACCCCTTTGTACTATTTTAAAGAAATTTGAGGGAACCAAAACCCGCCCAAAATAATTTCTAAAGAGTGACTTATTGAAAGTATAAAATTTATCACCGATATAAATCCTTACTTGAGTCTTTGATTCATCATTGTAAGGAACAAAAACTATTCCAGAGGTTAATTTCGATATATATTTTTTTCTTTCCAAAAAACTCAAAAAATTAACAATTCGTTCATTGGAAATTGTATTACTCCATGAATCCCTCCCGTGATTTTTACAAAAAGGACAACCTACGGATTCATAACCAATTACCGAATTTGCCCAAACCTGATCTGGCCTTAAAGTTTTACCGCCGCATTTTGCGTGAAAGAAAATCGGTGTAACCTTTCCCGAATCAGTGACTAAAATTTCCCCTTTGGTAAAATTGGCCGCTCGAACGGTGTTTTGATTGGCATCGAAAAATTGTCCACCTACCTGATGGCGCTCGGAGCTTTCAATATCAAATAAATTATTTTTCGAAATTTTGGTAAATGCATAGGTCCTGGCCGCCACCGCTTGTGCCTTTAGGGCCTCTGTCGGCCAAGACGAATTCATTTCCTTAGCAAGTAAGGTAGATAGATAACTTTCCATGGATGTTTCATTTATAACATCACAAGAGCGCCCTTTATCTTTAGAGATAACCAAAACACTCCCCTGATATTTTTGATCCTCATAATCAAGCAAACCATCTTTAGATGTCAGGGAAGCAAATAAAGTCGGTTTTAAATTAAATTGGGATTCTAAACAATTAAATTGAATTGTTTTTTTGCCCGGATAATCGGTTTTTAAATTTTTAGGAAATATATAATTAGATATGTCTGTCCCGCTTATCCTCACAACAGGGACAGATTTTGCGATCCTTACCCTTACTTTAAGCGGCTCTATTTTGGCGAAAAGGGGGCCTACCAATATACTTAAAATGAGAATTTTGGACATTATATAGGGCCATCCTGGCCTTAAATTAATGGTATAAGCTCTAATTTTTTATTTCAAGTTAGAGGTTTTCCAATAAAATCCATGATTTTTTGCATATCCATCCAGGCTGACTTTTTCATTCCAGGATTGATAAGAAGAAAGCTTGGATGGAACAAGGGAACAATTTGGGTATGAAAATTGTCGGAAAAAGAACGAGGGAAAAAATTTCCGTGTATCTTAGAGAGCCTTTCTTGACCTCCAAGCAAAAGGTTGGAAGCAAAGGCGCCCAAAGTAACCACGACGGAGGGTCTTTCGGCCAGAATTTGATCCTTAATTTCCTCAATGTTCCCTTCCTCAATGATTTTAAATTCCTGGGGATTTAGTTTCATCGCCTGAATCATTTTGTTTAGTAACTCTTTAGAAGCTCCATTATCCCCTTCAAATTCTGCTCCTACAAAGAAAACCAAATGATTGACTTGGAGATCTTCAACTTTCTTTAAAAAAATTGGGGGATTGGAAAAAAGTGCCTCCGAAAAGGTGCTCGGACCCCTTTTTGCTAAATCTCTTGCTTGTTGAAAAAAATTTTCCATTCAGGCAATAAGTACCAAAATTTCTTAAGCAGATACAGCATATAAGGCCAAAAAAATTCATTCCGAAAAATAAATTACCTAAACAAATAAACTTAAGGAGCCCTGCAATGTCCTCGTCTAACGATTTAAAAATTGAAAAGTATGAAGAGTATTTTGGTGACGCTATCCAAGTAAAATCTATCATTGATGACTGCGAAATTTGTGGATCAAAATTGGTTTTTGCACATCTATCCGACTACAAAAATTTAGTGATACAGGAATCTGCCCACTGTCCTGAATGTGGCAATAAGGGAAGAAGAAAGCTACATATTTTAAACTGATTGAACTTTATTCAAGTAGTCAATAATTAGTTTTGCCTGTTTATCGGTTAGGTCAAAATAAGAACGAAGCTCTTCAGTACCCATGTCTTTAAGCTCCTCCACTGATTTATCCAATTTTTTTAGAATTTTTTTCTTGATTATGGGCCCTATTCCCCTGATCTCATCAATCCATGAAGAGAAACTTCTTTTCTTCTCTGTTTTATGGTGAAGCTTGCGTGAAAATCTATGGGCCTCATCTCGCATTTGTACAATTATTTTAAAAAGGGAGGGATTTTTATTTAAAAAATAGGGATTGGCCCTACCCGGAATAATTAAACGCTCTTCTGTTTTTTTGCTGCCAATGGATTTGGCCTTGGCAATACCGGCTACCGGTATTTCGATTTGGAATTCCTTTAATACTTCTTTGAAAGCAGAGACCTGTCCTTTTCCTCCATCTACAATAAATACATCTGGCAGATTTTCATGCTTTATTCTTCTTCTCATTACTTCTCGAAGCATTTCAAAATCATTATTTCCTTCAGGAAGCTCGGTTAAATGATAATAGCGATAATTGGATTTATCCGGTTTCCCCTCAACAAAGGTAATCTGGCTAGCTGTAGGGGATTTACCCTGCCAAATGGCAACATCGTAACATTCAAGTCTTATGGGCCGCTCTTTCATTGAAAGTAGCTCTTTAAGTTTTGCAAGACCCAAATAAATACTCTCTTGATTGGTAAGTCTCACTCTTTGATGTTCATAGGCTTGCTTTTGGGTCAACTCGATTAGGGATTTATATTTTAAGCTTTTCCCCTTTACCTTAAAATTGCCAATTGAATTTATTGCGGCCTGAAATAACTCTAATTTTGGTTTGGAGAATGGGATTATTATATAATCCGGGTAAGAGTCCTGTGTTTGTGAATAATATTGAAAAATATAAGCTAAAATTTCATCTTCAAATTCATCCAAAATTTCAATAGTGGGGAAATGGAAGTTTTTATGGCCAAGAAGAATCCCATTTCTAATCATTAACAATGCTATATCAATTTCTACATCTCCCTTGAAAACTGAGATGATATCAACATTTTTTTCCCTACCCTGAATTTCCGCATTTTGTTGGACGGAGTAATCCAAGAACTTTTTTAGAACTGCTAAATCATCTCTGATTATGGCAGCAGCCTCGAAATCCTCATTTTGAGCAAGTTTATCCATTTTTTGCTCAAGATATTTAATCGAATCTATTCCCTTGCCTCTAAAAAAATTTAAGGCCAAGTTTAAATCCCTAAAATAATCCTCTTTGGAGATTAATTGCACACAAGGTGCGCTACATTGTTTCATTTGATAGAGAAGACACGGCTTCTTTCTTCTTTTAAATTCTGGAAGACTGCAATCTCTGAGAGTAAACTGTTTTTGCAGGATTCTTAAAACCTCCGAGATATTGCTTCCTACAACAAAAGGGCCGAAAAATTCCTTACCCTTACCTCGAATAAATCTTCGAACATAATGGAGCCGGGGAAATTCTTCTGAAAAATCCACTAGAACATAAGGATAAGATTTATCATCCCGCAATTGGATATTATATTTGGGACTATGTTTTTTAATTAAATTGTTTTCAAGAACAAACGCTTCAGTTTCATTATCTGTAATAATAAAATCAAAATCCGAAATCCTTGAGACAAGAATTTCCGTTTTGACCGCTTTTGCGCCTTTGGTGAAATAGCTGGTTACTCTATTTTTTAAGTCTTTGGCCTTTCCAACATATAAAACATCACCTGATTGATTTTTCATCAGGTAACAGCCAGGGCTTTTTGGAAGTGTTTGTGCTTTTTTTAGGAGACCTTCATTAATCATTAGCCTAATGAATATCTCAAATTAAGTTAGAATCCAAATCCTGCGTAAAAACCACCATTGAACCCACCACCACCGAGTCCTCCACCACCAGAGAGACCCATTCCAGGAACTGAGTAGGCCCCACCATAACCATAACCACTCATTGGTCCAGTTTGTTGTAGATTTTGGGCCGCATCCATATAGTTTTGCCATAGGGCCTGTTGGGATTGATTCATGGTTTGCATATTGCCCATTTGCCTCTCTTGGAGTGCTTGTTGTTGGGCTATGTTACCCATATATTGCATTTGATAATCTCTCATTTGATTTTGATAGTTATTAAGGTATCCCTGATCCAGTCCAGGTGCAAAAGTTCCCCCAGGACCCCAACCTCCGGAGTTATTGAAGTAACCACCACCAGAAGTTCCTCCCATTCCAAGTCCGGCACCAGGATAACACATTCCAGGTCCTCCGATTCCTCCGCCCATTCCAATTCCAGGCATTCCGCCCATTCCACCGCCCATTCCAGGGTAGCCTCCCATTCCGCCACCCATTCCAGGGTAACCTCCCATTCCGCCACCCATTCCAGGGTAACCTCCCATTCCGCCACCCATTCCAGGGTAGCCTCCCATTCCGCCACCCATTCCAGGGTAGCCTCCCATTCCACCACCAATACCTATACCGCCGCCCATTCCAGGGTAGCCTCCCATTCCACCACCGATACCTATACCGCCACCCATTCCAGGATAGCCTCCCATTCCACCACCCATTCCAGGATAGCCGCCGATTCCACCACCCATTCCAGGATAGCCTCCCATTCCACCACCCATTCCGGGATAGCCGCCGATTCCACCGCCCATTCCGGGATATCCACCCATTCCCATTCCAGGGCCACCAATTCCAATATTAATTCCACCACCTAATCCAGGAAGGCCCCCATAACCTAAACCACCTCCGGGCATTCCCATACCAGGATAACCAATTCCAATTCCTCCACCGGGTAAACCTAATCCTCCACCGATAGAAATTCCTCCACCAAGACCTGGCATTCCACCAATTCCCGGATATCCAATTCCTCCTCCACCAATTCCCATTCCAGGGTATCCACCCATTCCACCGATTCCGCCACCCATTCCAGGATAGCCACCCATTCCCATGCCAGGCATTCCAATTCCACCGCCTATTCCAATCCCGCCCATTCCTGGGTAACCGCCCATTCCCATTCCTGGTCCACCAATACCGATTCCTAGGCCGGGAAATCCACCGCCAATCCCAATGCTAAGTCCACCACCACCCATTCCTGGAAAACCCATACCAATTCCGCCTTGTCCATAGGGTGATCCAAAATTGGGACCCATCATCCCACCCATAAATCCTGGGGAAAATCCTGCATTTATAAAAGGATTGCCTAAATAACCAGCTCCCCCACCAAATCCACCGCCAAATCCTGCAAAACCGCCAAGGGAATTTCCATTGCAGCTTTTGTTAAAATCGGTAGCTTGTTCGGGAAGAATAGGGGCCGTACCTCGGGTTATAGAATAATCCAAATAGCCGTTATAACGATTGGTGCACTCGATATGCCCTCTTTCATATGCTGTTGCCCATCTATTTTGGGCCTTATATCCATAATATGAGTTAATAAAGGTTGATCCCACCATGGCCAAAGGTGCGGCCACGATTCCCAGTGCCTCTACCCATGGGTTACTTTTTTGTTCTTCTGCAAAAAGACAGGATACACAGTCCACATTCGCACTTGAGGCTATCTGGGCCCTCAAACACGCCTTATATTCTGTTGGATACATAGACTGATCGATATAGGCACATTGGTCCTGGGCAGATACTCCAAAGGTAAGTCCTATAAGAAAAAGAGAAATAATTTTTTTGTAATTCATATTGATGGCTCCACATCTAAGGCCTTAATTATTCGTTTATTTTTCGGGAGAGAAATAAATAAACTTTAATCTTTTGACTAATTCCTGATTGAACCTATAGTGTTGGCAACCCAAGGAGCTAATGCTTGATTAGTTTTGAATGGTTAATTTTAATTTTGCTTTTAATTGCGCTTGCCTATGCAGCCTGGGTAATAAAAAATGAAAAGAAAAATTTTTTAAAAAATTTAATTCCTTATAAAATCGGTCCATTTTTACTGCAAACACCTATTTGGTGGTCCATAAAAGAACAAAAAGAAGATCAAATAATCTTTGAGCGAAAGGATTCTAAATATGAATGGATGGCCATTTTTTCTTTAATAAAAGGCCCTTACGATCTAGAAAATTTTCTGATCGAATTTGTTAAAAATAAAAATATTATCTTTGATCCCGAAAGTTCTGATATAAGTTTTAAGCCTAATATGTTTAATTTGGAAATGATCGAAGTTGGTGGAACTGCTACGGAAAATAAAATAGATAGAATCTATTATGACATCGCAATCCTAAGATCAAACAATGAAATATTGATTTGCGAAAGTAAAAGTTCCGTTCTTAATGGAGTGGTTGAAGGGCCTTATTTTGAAGAGGTTCTAAAAAGAATTAAGCCCGTTTAGTTGAAAAGAATCTAATTTTCCCAACTAAAAAGGATACGATCTCATCATCTGTTCCGTAAATATCATCAACTAGCGGGGATTCTAATAAAAATTTCGTAACTCTTTGGGCAGTGGAATAAAGAGGTTCCACTAAATATAATCCGCCGATATTCTCTCCATTGAAGGACTTGATGATTTCTTTACGAGCGTGGTTGTAAATCTCAGTTTCGGTGATGTCTTCTGGGATATTATCCTCACCCATTTTTTCTTCAACTTCTTCGATGGCCTGGTCTTTAATATCCTCATCGGTTGCGAAGCTAACCCCTAGTTCGGTGGCCATGGCTTCAATTAAATCAAGCCTGGAGGCAACATTAAAATCTATCATCTTATTTTCTTTAAGATGGTTTAATGTGTAGGAGGCTAGTTGCCGTAGTGTTTCAAAATCAGTCCTCATTACAAAATTCCTAAAATTATATTTTGGGTAACTTACATTAGTTTATGTTTAAGTTACAACAAATAACCATATAAAATACAAACATTTTTTTTATTGCTTAGCGTAGCAATTCTTTAATCTGCCTAAATTCTCCAAGCAATATTAATAGTATTGCATAAAAAATTATTCCAATTAAACCCAAAAAACAAAAGATCAATATTTTATAAACAAAAAAATCCTTAAAATCAAAAATTTGTTTGGTAATAAAATCCACGAAAAAATAGGAAATTATTGATGCAAAAAATATTTTTCCTATCCTTAAATTGAAAAAAAACCCATAGCTAATCTCTAAGTCTTTTTTTAATAAAATCCCCAATAACGCAGAATTTAATAGCATTGAAAGGGAGGTTCCAAGTGCAAGAATTTTAAATCCAAAATAAGGGACCAAAATAAGGCAAAATATAATATTTGCCACAATTGAAATAATCGAGATTATCACCGGAATTTTGGGCTTATCTAATGTATAAAAAATTGGAGAAAAAACTTTATACAACCCATAAAAGGGGAGTCCCACCATATAATAATTTAATGCGAGTGTGGTCATGATCGTATCATTTGAATTAAATAGGCCCCTTTCAAAAATTAAATGGACTGTTTGGACAGATAGGGCCGTTAGTAAAAACGTTGCAGGAACCAGGATAAGCATTGAGAGTAAATAACTTGTGGAAAGAAATTCTATCGCTTTTTCCTTATTTCCTTCCTTCCAAGAATCACTAAAATGCACCAAATTTGATCCCGCGATTGAAACCGAAAATACCCCAACGGGAAATTGAAATAACCGAAAAGCATAGGACAACCAAGATACCGCTCCAACCACAGTTCCCGTCGCAAGGATGGTTGATATCAAAACATTTATTTGGGTAGCAGCGGTCCCAATTGTTCCAATGCCAACTCGATGAAGAATTTTTTTTGTGGTTTTATTAATAAGTTGGACCGGGCCAATTGGACCATACCCTTTTGAGATAATCAGGGGTATTTGACAGGCCATTTGAAAAATTCCTCCCAAAATTACCCCGACTCCTAGTGAAAAAATGGGATGAAATCCCCATTTTATAAAAATTGGTGGAAAAAAAAGGGCCGACAAAATCATTAATAAATTAAAAAAAACTGGCGCTAGGGCCGGCATAAAAAAAATCTTTAGGGAATTTAGGGCACCCATAAAAAGTGCTGCCAAGGAAACTAAAATCAAAAACGGGGCCATTATTCGGGTTAGAACAACGGTTAATTCAAATTTTTCCGGATCAGCTATAAAGCTTGGTGCAAAAATTCTGATAAGTTCAGGAGAAAAGATTATCATCAAAAGAGAAAGGATTGTGGTGATTATGGTCAAAAGAGTTGCCAACGACCACAAAAGTCTTCGAGCAAGCATGGGATCTTTAATTCGCTCTTCTAAAAAAACCGGAACAAAAGCTGGGGAAAATGAACCCTCTGCAAATAGGTCTCTTAAGACATTTGGGACTCTAAAGGCCACTAAGAAAGCATCGGTTAAACCAGAAGCTCCAAACACCGCTGCTTGAACCTGTTCCCTTACCAGTCCCATAATTCTGCTTGCAAAGGTGGCCGTGCCCATTTTTAGGGAAGAGGAGAGAACTTTATAATTAGAATCCGACAAAGCTTTGTTTCCTTTTGAAATGGCGCAAAAAATTAATAATATATTTTACGCATTATATTCGCCTATGGTAAGTCTTTTTCTTCGGTTTAAATCATTTTTTTGATCTGATATGGGGACTCCTAAATGGAATTTAGCGCACAACTTTTAAACCTCAGCCCCTTTAACCTATAGGATTAAGTATGAAACCATTTATATTAGTTGCTGACGGATTTGATAAAAACCTTTTTAAAGAATTATGCGGCATCGAAGGACTTGAGGTTCACCCTGAATCTAAAGTGGATAAAAATGGCCTAACTAATCTTCTTCCCAAAATAAATGGGATAATAATTAGATCCGCTACAACCATAAATGAAGACCTTCTAGAGAAGGCGCCAAATTTAAAATTAGTTATCCGCGCTGGGGAAGGTACTGACAATATAGATAAAATTGCTTGTGGATCAAAGGGTGTTAAGGTTTCTAATACTCCTGGGGCCAATAATAACTCAGCCGCCGAACATGCATTGGCGTTAATGATGACAGTGCTAAGGCAAACCGCCCTGGCAAACAAATCCATGA
>Ga0180061_1000088_pt1 | contig 13764 bp, 30 predicted proteins | sample EasRivT27_16_10D_FD_121769 | JGI IMG/M metagenome (GOLD analysis project Ga0180061, IMG submission 121769) | Soil microbial communities from meander-bound floodplain in the East River, Colorado, USA - East River metaG ERMLIBT27_16_10D | ecosystem: Environmental > Terrestrial > Soil > Floodplain ...
GCTCTGGCCCGCCACAAATGCGCGGCACGGCCATTTCGTTGACTTGAGTTGCTCACACCACACGGCCTGCGCCTGATCGCCCGCCGAAATCAGGTCGCGCGTCTGAGACGGAGACAGTGGCCACGATCCGCGCTCTTCGAGATGCGCGACTTCGTCGGTCATTTTGTCAACCGTGGGAATATCGCCGCCAACGGTGCGGCCCAGCACTGCGGAAATAATCGGCGGAACGACGTTGCGCATGGCCTCGCCGTCCTGCTCGCCGATCACGTCGTCATCGTGACCTTTGCCCAGCAGGCCCTTGAGCGCCCCGCCCACAAGGCCGATAACAGCCGTCGCCATCTATTTGCACCCACAATCAGATTTGAGTTTGCCGCGCGCGACGTGGTAGAAAATGAATGCCAGCGCGACCCCAACCAGCACCATCAGCACACGATCCTGTTTATCTTCGGCCATCAGAGACAGAGCACGCCCGGATACAGAGTCGCCGCTTCACACACCGACTGTCGGTCTTGCAACTTTCCCCCAAGGCGCAACATATCCAGCGCGCCGCCCGCCGGATCGGTGTACGTGGGATTGCCCACGCCGGGCACTGAATCCTGATAGGTTCCCGTGACTTCTTCGACGCGGAACAGATCAATCGCCCCGGCTTTCTGAATCGCATTCCGGCGATTGACTTCCTGTTGCCCCGCCAGATATTTTCTCAGCCAGAGCACGCCAACCACAGCCGCGACCAGCACGACAATCGTTTTGCTTTTCATCGCCAACCACCAGTGACAGTGGGAATGTAGCCGCTTGTTATCCCGGCCCATCGTGGAGCCGCTCCAGGGCTGCGCGTCGTTGTACCAGGATTACCCGGGGCGCGCCCGGCAATCGCTACATCCGTAGGCGCACAATTGCACATCTCGGCAGCGACTGATGTACCGCCACCACTGCCAGCGGCCACGCCGCGCGCACTGAGGCTCGCGCCCTTGCAAACCTCAGAGCAACTACGCGCCTTAGACATGAGCCAAAGCTCCAGCGCCGCTACTCCGATGAGGAATCCGAAGGCTAACTCTTTCACGTTTGCTCACCCAGCACGTCGCGCAGTTGCGAATAGGCTGAGACGCCGAGATGCTGCGCTACGTTGATTGCCCAATTGTTCTGCGGATCGTGTGGCGCCCACTTCTGGCCCATGGCCCAGATCGTGTTATCGAGCGTGTACACGTTCGACTTGCCCTCGATAATCAATTCCAGTTGCCGCCAAAGCCGCCGCCATCCCTCAGCGTCCGAAGGGAAGACGCTGATTCTCTCCGCACCCAGCGTCGAACCTTGCCAGCCAGGTATAACGAGATCACCCGGATTATGAGCCCGCGCAGGAATTGACTCGGCCACGTAAAAACCTTCGGCCCGCGCAATGGCTTCCGCGAAAGCAGCCACACGGCCAGACGGCTGATTGGAATTTGTATCGTGCTGCTCATCGCTCATGCGCTCTCCGGGCCGAACCAACAGCAGCAGGGCAACCGCAACCGCTACGACGCCGATAACGAAAAATGGCACGTCACTTCTTGCGCAGCGCCCACACCACCAGCGCCACGCCCGCAACGAGAATTATCAACGTGGTAGTGGGACTGGACAGCAGCAGCCCGGCAGTGGGATTCTGTTCGGAGCCGCGCTGCTGCGCGAGTGCGTTTATCAGTTGCGGCGGTGTGGCAGACGTGACGATCACCGGCCTGTTCGCCAATTGAGAGTAAACCGCCAACGCGTCAGAAGCCGCGCCGTTGATAATCTTGGCAATTTCCGCAGCAGAAGCCATGATTACTCCTTACCCTTACCCTTACCCTGGCCCTTGCCCTCATCGGCGACAGCCGACGCCGGGCCAGCCGCAGGAGGCTCCTGCCGCTTTTTCCTGTCCTGAATCTTGCGCTCCAGATCAGCGAGTTGCGCGGCGTCCATGTGCTCAAGCGCGGCATCGGCCGCAGACGCGGCGGATTCGCCATGAACCTTTCGCCGATGCTCTTCCATTGCCGCGCCGGGATTTGCCCCGCTAATCTGAGCGCCACAACCGCAAACGACTGTCTGCATCATCGCCCGTTCCCCCTGCTCCGAATATCGGGGCCGGTACTCCCCGACACTACCCGGCCCCTTACCTTGAGAATTCCCCACTATCCAAGCTGTGGATCGCCAATCACTTGCTCCTGCAAAATCTCGGCCGCCGCGTTCGCCACGCCGCCGATAATGGCCGTGGTGATATTGAACTGCGCGCCGCCGCCCACTTGATCTCCCCGGTAGTAGCTCAGAAGATTCGTCGGATTCACGAAAGAATAATTGAGGTACCCCTGCGGGAGCACAGTGCCGAACAGAAAACCCGCGTACTCCTTGGACATGCGATTGTTGAACACGTCGCGGATAGGCTTGTTGTCCACCTGTGGCGTGGTGATATCAAGAATGTCATCCGAGAGTGTGGCGAACACCGTCACACCAGGAGAAGTGCCGGTCAACAGCACGCCGGTTTTGATGAAGAGATTCGTCGTCTTCTGCTTGTCGAGTTGCGGACCGAGTTGGAAACCCGCCGCGACGTTCGCGGCCAACTGACCAACAACCAACTTTGAATTCCGCACCACCACACCCGGGGAGAGCGAATCGGCCAGCGGCCCCAAGATGCAATAGTTCGCGCAAACGTCCACAGTCGGAGTCCCGGCGCCGGAACCGAACGCGGAGAATGTGACAGTGGTTGCGGCGTTCGGTGTACCAAATGAAGTTGCGTCACCGAAAAAGAGCCGCAGTTGCAGCGTGTCCTGCCAATCCTTTTTCGTGAACATGAAGGGCAGAGACACCAACTCACCGCCCGGAGGCAGAATCGGAGTCAACGGCAAGTCGTAATGAATTTCGATATCGTACGTGCCGACGTTGCCGAACGTCGCACCGACTTGCCCGTAGGGAATATCCGGCTCCGGTTGCCGCACGCCGTTGATAATGAGCGTGCAGCCGCGATTGCGCGTGAGACGCGCCAGCGCGAAGATATCCGCGCCGGACAAATCCACCGGCACCAGCGCGCCGAACAGACGATGCGCGCCCTTGAGATACAAACTCTGCAAGAGCGTCACCGGAGCCTCGGCCGCAACGGTGGTATAGTTCGCAACACCGATCACCACGCGCATTCGCAGACGGAGATGGAGCCGCTCCATGGGACGATTGAGGTTCAGTGTGTTGTTCAGATACGGGCTCGCCAGCGCCGCGAAATTCACCGTTTGAACGATCTCCGGTCCCTGATTGCGTCCGAGAATCGCGGAAGCTTCCCGCTGCGTCAACTGCATCCCACCGTTTCCGTTTACCATCTCAGTCAGCCTCTCTCACGAAAATTCAATCTCTCACACCGCCGCCGAGCGAGCGAAGCTCAGGCCGCTTTCGGAATCTTGTTGAACCCCGGAATCTTCGCCGTCTGCATCTGAACCCACTGCGGCAGACCGAGCGCGCTCGCAACTCCGCCAACGACGATAATCATGACCACAACTACCGCAATCGGATTGCGATCAAACTGCTTTTCAAGCCAGCTCATATTGGATTCTCCATTTTTGCGGGATAGCAACGGGGAGCGCCGGTCAGGGGCTTAATCCGAGTCGGGCTCCCCATCACCACGCGGAAAGGACGGAACTGCTGTGCCTTGCGCATCGGCGGGGAGCATACACCCCGACCCCAGAAAAACAGGGCAAACGGAGCCCGGACGGAGCGCCGCCCGGAAATGGTGTACGTACACCATTTCCTAAAAATAGTTGAAAATAGCGCTTGACGGACTTCTAGCGGCGGGCGGAACGGGCACCCGGAAGGACGTTTCCGAGCTTCCCGGCGTAACTGCCATCTTGAAATGACGCCCGACCATCGGCCCAGTCCACGCAGACATGATCGGGCAGCGCGGCCACGTTGAATTCATCGCCGAGATAGCGCCCGGAAACGTCTACCTCGGCCTGTTCCGTCATGCGGTAGAAGAGAATGCGCGTGGCCTGAGCCCGCACCGTGGCGTGCACCAGCGAGGGACGTTGTGCCGTCCCTGCGAGCACAATGCCCTCATGCGTGCCGCTCACCACGCAGGACGTGATATTTTCAGGGAGCGCACCGGCCGGACCCGGCGGAATGAAAAGCCCAAGCTCATCCACGGCCAGTACGCAATTTTTCACCACGCGAACCATGCGGCAGAGCAAGTCCAACTGTTGACGGTGAGAATGCCGGAAGTGAATCACGATGCGGAAATCCACGTCCCGAATCGTGCGCATGACGCGGCTTACCCGGTCATCGGCCCATAGCTCTTGCTTGGTGTCGTACTCGGGCCATAGATGCGACCAGCCCCGGAGCTTTTCAAGCTGCGCGCACTTCGGATCAACTAGCAAAACGCGCCGCTCATCGCGCAGATCGTGAATCATGCGCGCCGTTTTGCCGGTAAAGCTTTTCCCGAAGTATAGCGTTACGCCGTTCAATCCACTTTCCCCATGTGCTCCACTGCGACGTGCCGCAAAAACTCAGCCAGAATAAAACGCTGTGAGACAAGCCCCGAAAGATTGCTAGGACCGAAAAAGCTCGCACCACACACACAGCGAGCCCCACCAAGCCGCCGATGCTCTGCCAGATTCTTTCTAGCCGCCTCTCCCTCTAGGCGCAACGTTTCACACCGCCCTTCCAAGCCGACAATTTCAAGCTCAAGGACCTGAAGCCTTACCAGTAGCTGTTGCCTCTCTGTCAGCTTTTTCACGCGACCGGCACCGGCGGAACGGGCGGATTCTCGCGCCGTTCCGGTTGCGGCTGAACAGTGCCGCCGGGATGAATCGCCTGTACGCCCGCCGCCGCCTCCCGCTGAATCGTTTCGATGCGATCTTTCGCCTCTTCGAGCATGACAGCGCGAACCGCCTTGAACCGCACGTAAGCGAGCGACGCCATGCCCAGCACCACCGGAGCCGCCTCCGGGTATTTATTCAGGAACCGTGTAAGCACCTGAGGCAACGCCCGATCCAGAACAGCCTCGACCAGCACCACCATTTTCGGAGCTATCGGCTCGATCTCTTCGCCGGTAGGCATCCATGCCGGATGGCTGAACCTCGCCAGCGGATAGAAGCACAGCCGCACGCCGATCTCCCCAACCTCCAGCGGCAGACCGTGCAACTGCTCATGCGCCTCTGCCGGTTCTGGAGCCTGCTTTTCACGGGGAAGGGAACTGGCCGCCGCCGCTGGAGCTTCCGTCTCAGCCGCTGCCGCTCCTAGATCGTCTGCGGGAGAGGAAACCTCCGCGTCCTGATTCTCCATCTCCGTCTGACTGCTTTCCTTTTTCCACGGGTTTTTCCACACGTGCCGGAACCTCCTTGGGTTTCTTTTCCAACTCATCTAACCTCGCCGCCAATTTCGGCAGCGCCTTCTCCAGCTTCTGCCACTCAAGGAGCTTCGCCGAGCGAGCGCGAAGCTCCTTGCCATCCAGCGTTATTTCCGACTGGCACGCCGGGCAGTGAATCGTGCCGACAATCACAGGCTCAGCCATCGCGTTTCCCTCTCAATACGGCGCGTCATCCTCTTGCGGCTTGCGAATAACCTTGACATCGAAATTAGGACGCGGACTATGGCCCGGTTTCGTAGCCTTCTTGATGCCCGTGCATTCCAGCGTCACATAGTCGCCCGGCACCAACTTCTTGCACTTGGCCGCGTCCATCGCCATGCGAAAGCCGGTCATGTTGCCAATCGAAATAGTTTCCACTTCCGTTTCCGCATCGCCAATCTTGAGCGTCACTGAATCGGAAAGAGTGAGCACGTAGCACTCCCCGTTTTCCGACTCCCACGAACGCTCGACCAGCCCCGTGACCTTGACGCCCTCTTTCCAAAAACCGGCGTCAAGAAATGGAGCCTCTGCATCCTCGGTGCGCCCCTGAAACACTTGGTCCCTTGGCATCGCTTTCCCCTTTCCGCGTTTTTACAGTGCCAGAGCCGTCTGATTCGGATTCGACTCCGGCAATACGACACTCGGAAGCAAACTTAGCTCCCACTGAATCTCGATTGACACATCTTGAATTTCAAGCTCCAGCACCGGAACGCCCGGAGGCGATTCCGACACGGAGCCTATGAGCCCGCCGTAATCGAACTGCATCTGCCGCCGCCCATCAGCCAGCAAGACCGTTTCACTCTCATGCACCGCGCCGAAACCAAACTTGAGTTCCGAGCGCCGATGAAAAGCGCCGCAGACACATTGCAGCAGATCGTCCGGTTTCTCTTTTTCCTCTTCGGACTTTTCCGATTCCTCGACCGCGCCAAAAAAAGAGCCGAATGCCTGAATGCGCCGAACGTTTTTGAACGCGGTGAGAAACTCGTCCACCAACGACGGGGAAGCTGCGAACGCGGCCGACTTAGTGACGTACTTCACAACCTCACGCAGCCCACGTAAGTTAATCTTGCGCTTGCGTTTACCGTCTTTGGTCATCCCGTAGAGCGAATCGAGATGGATGTACTCAGCACCAGTAAGCGCCTTCCACGCCGCCTTGACCTTGTGGACCCAATCCATCGGCAGTTTTTTCGGAACTTCGATGAGCACGTGCAAGTGTGGATGCCAGTCGGCCCGCTCATCGTTCCGGGTAGCCTCCAGCGAATAGAAACCGCCCGACACCATGTCCGACCAGACCGCCGAATCCCGCAAGCCGGCAAAACTCGCTACCACGCCTTGCAGGAATTCCTTGGTGAGCGCCGGGGTATTCGGGACCGTAACCGTCAGCAACCAGTAGCTTTTTTCCGGTTTATTGCACCGAGCGAGAATTTTCTGCTGTAGAGGCACCGAACGCCGGTTGGAGCACTCCGGGCAGAACATGGAGTCACAGTGCATGGGCTTAAGCGCCGTGACGCTCCCGCAGGGGCCTATCTGCTTCTGAAACCAGTGCCCACAGCCCAAAAGTGACCACGCCTGCTTGGTATGACCAGATTCCGAGAGAGAATGAGCCAAATCACATATGAGCTTCTTCCTCTTGCGGTTACGGGACATTTCAAAACCCTTATCGGTCGTTCCCTCGAAAACCAACCACGGAAGTGGGGAAGATGTTCCTATGGTATGAACATACGCGGCGCTGCGCGCCGCACCCCCCTCCCCCCGCCCTCCCCCCTCCCCCGCGCGGGAATTCAGAATTCGGTTTTGAGACGGCCTCTCGGCGCGGGGGAGGGGCGAGGGAGCGAGTTTGCTCCGGGGAGGGCTGCAAGGGGCCTGCCAATTCCAAATTCGGTTATTCATGCGTTGCACTCAAGTAGGAGTAACTCAAGTGGCAGCCAGCCACCGCACCCGTCCGGCTCAGACGCATCGGCCCACACTGAGGGCCTAAAAACATAACGCCCCGGCTGGGACCGATGGCCCCACTGCAGAGAGCGAATTGTTTGCGGGTACACGCAATAAACCTTGCCAACTGAAACGCAGCCGCGTAAATCATTCAACCCATCCGCAGTAACAAGAGCCCGCGACGGGGCGGCCGTCCCAGCCCTCAGGCTCTCGCGCACTCCCGTACACGTAGCCCACGGCCGCCCCGATCCCCCGGCCGGTAGCGCCAGCCCACCCGTCGCGGGGCGCACTCCTGCGTTGCCCGCTCTTGTGCCCGTCGCTACCGACCATCTCGTTGAACCTTCGATTTTCTGGATTTTCCTACCCTACGCACGTCGCCGGCAGCGACGTCCGCGCCTGACGCGGCCGCGGCTAGCCGGCGAGCTGCAGCTGTAGGGGAGACTTCGCGCACGCGGCCAAGATAGAATTCCCGCACCTTCTCACCTTCGCGCCATACCAGATAGCGATAGCGACGTTGCCGGATGCGTATATGCGCCTCTGCCCATTGATTCACTCCGAAACGAGCCCCAGCCGTCACACGGACGTAAATCGCAGGAGCTACCCTACTTTCACCGATCGTTGACTTGCGCGGCCGTTTTTTAGGCCGCAGCGATCGCTGAGACTTGTTGGGTGAATTCACCGATCACCAGCCTTGAAAAACTGGCCGAGTACCAGGGCGACGAACGCGCCCAGCAGGAACCAACCGGCGAGAAAATAAAATGCGGTCATGCGCGCCGCCGAATCGGTGGAGGCGCACTCAGCAGCCCGATGCACTCCCCGCAGAACAGCAACCGGGGTTCCGTCGCCGTCGCCGGGGTAAGCTCAAACCAAGTCACTTGACTCTGGTATTCGACAGGGAAGGACTCCCCGCACCGCGCGCACCGCCCCTGCATCCCGTTCGACTGTTCCATGCCCAGCCCCTTTAATTCCGAATTCGGTTTTACGACGCCTCTAGTCAGCAGCCGGATCAACCGCTTCGGGAGTGAACAGCGCAGCGCCCTTAAAACCGAATTCGGTTTTCCTGAGGCATCCCACGCAAAGCCTAGCTATCCTTTTCCGCCGATTGACACGCCGACGCCCTTTGACGAAAACGCCAGCGCCGCACTCCTGAGCCCACACCGATAGCGTGTAGAACGGCCCCGGATGATTTGCCCCACGATCACACTTGACGATGGAATGCCGCCCTCTAGACAAAAAGACTCCCGGTTTTAGGACGCCGACTCCCAGCCCGAAATATCGTGATAGATTCGCGCATCGCATGTTTCTTTTTCTCCGCATCATCCGTCGCCAACTCATACTTGAGCGACGTAGGCAACCTACAAAAGCAGGGGTAACAGAATGGAGCCAGTTTCAATTTCAGCGATCCGCAGAGACAACGCGGGGAGCCGATTAGAACTTGAAATTGATCTCCCCGCGTGGCCTCTGCGTCCATTCGCCCGCCCCAATTCAAAACGACTTGCCGAGCTTCGGTTCCAAATCATCCGCCGTGAACGTCGCGCCCCGCGCCACGCGAAGCACCTGAATTTCCTCGCCCGTTTTCTTTCCCTCTGGAGAGCCTAGGAATTCCTCTACAGCCTCCCGCGCCTTACCCCGGTTCGGACCCTCGTAACAAATCCTGAGCCCATACGACCCGCCCGGCACAACCACCAACCAGTACGCCTTGCTCTTTTTCTTTTTCTTTTCCGCGTCCATCGCCTACCCCTTTCCGCCTAAGCGAGTCGCCCGCTCAAGCAAGCCCTCTGCGCGGGAGCCAGCCGCGACAAGCTCTGTTCGCGGACGCCCCGGCCCCCTCTTCTGATAAAACTGGACGTACACCGTGACCCTGTGCGGCTCGCCCTCTGAGCCCTTGCAGACGTAGCGAAAGCCCTCCGCCGTCGCGTAAGGCTTACTCTCCATCTCCTGCTCGCAAATCGGGCAGGGCAGCGGCTCAGGCTTTGCCATTCAGTTCCACCATCAAGTCATCCCAGAATTCGCGGAGCACTATACCGATTGACCAACAAAAACGCCCGAACCAAGCTCATGCCGCCACCTGCTGCGCGACCGCACGCCGATCCGGTTGCAGATTGAACCAAGGACAGTTACAGGGCATCCCTGTTTCGGGCGAGACACCGGAGCAATGCAAATTGTCAAGATGATGACCCGAAGCCGGATGCCCACAAGTACACCGAGCCGCCGAGCGCCGCTCCAACCCGTCGCGCGTGTAAGAAGCAATGAGTACGTCGTTGATCTCGCTCATGGCCTCGACCCGCGCAGCGGAGTCACACGGCTGCGACGGTCAACGACACAACCCGCCTCGACCTGCAGCCGTTTTTCGAGCAACTCCAGCGCGTCCAGCCCGCCGATAGCCGACAGACTGCCCACGTCATCCCGCTTGAGAATGCTCTGTTTTATTTTCCGCTCGAAAACTTCCCGCAAATCGAACAGCAACACCCGCACCCGTTCCACCGGAATATCCATAGAAGCCAGCCTCCACAGAGTGAGAAACAAGAGGCCGCGCAGGATAGGGAAAGGGGCGAGAGAGAAACAACTGGCCGGAATTGAGGGGAACGCCGCTACGCCGAACGTAACAGAATATACAGTGTGGGCGAAGGGATTGCGAAGCGCGGAGATTGGAACAGTGCGGATATTATCGGACGCGGTGTGCTCTCTCACTGTTAGCCCCTGACTCATGGTCCGCCTTATACAGCCTCTCGCAAACGAGTGTCAAGCTTTTTCAAGAGCAAAGCTATAGTACTTTGGTACTGGTCTAGCCGCAGGCGGATCAAGAGCGCCCGGCGAACGTCCGGGCAGGGACTTGAACACTCGGCCCGCCACGCCTGCTCAAGCTCTGTGATCCGCGCCCGCAGTGCATCGCCGAATGTGACCCGGACTTTCATCGTGAGCTTTTCGCTCCCGCCTCGGACGGCTCCGAGAGTATCAGCAGGAATGCAGGGACCGCCGCCCACGCGAGCGCCTTCGGAGTGTGAAAAAGGAAATACACCTTCAACGCCAAGAATCCGGCGACGAAAGCTCCGATAGCGACAATCCGCGTGGTATCGCTCATGGACGCGGAGAACGCGCGAACAGCGCCAACAGCGTTGCCAGCACCGCTGGAATCGCCGGAATCAGAATCGTCCCGGCAGTGAAGGGAACATCCGCGCCGGTCTGAATCGCCTGCGACCACGCAGCCACGTTGCCCGCAACCGCGCCACCGATACCCGCCAACAACACTCTGCCCCATCTCATATTTCAGCGCCTCGCTTTCATTTTCTTGCCCAGCCAACCGAACGCTCCGACCTTGTAGGCCACGTACAGGCCGACACCCAAGACAGCTACATTTACAATCGTTTCAACCTTCTTGAGACTCAGGCAACCAATGACAGGCAAACGCACCCAGCATTCCTGTTCTGGGTGAGCGTCAGACAGCCGCAAGGAAGCGTCTATATCTGAGCGGCACTGGCCTGTGACGCGGAGAATATCTTCTTGCCGAGGATTGGGACCAAGAGCTTTAATCGCATCGCGCTCGCACCCCGCCTTAAGCGACATGACCTCACTCTCAGGAACGTTGCCTGTTCGGGCACGATAAACAAAGTCCTCCACCCCTTGCCAAATATTTCCCAATACACTCATAGAGACACCTGAACAGGAGACACCCCATGAAACGCTTTCTCGCCCTGACCTTGTGTTTTGCGCTGGGACATCAGCCCCTTGCATTCGCGCAAGGTGGATCGTTCAAACAGATTCGCTACAACGGTGGAGCCGTCGCCACGCAAGTCAAGCAGGACGACTGGGGAAATTCGCTTGTCATCGACTCCAAACAGATCACCCTTTGGATCAAGGGCGGGCAACGCATTGACATTGACCCCGCGAGAGTTTCGAGTCTGACCTATGGACAAGAAGCACACAGGAGAATCGGAACGATGGTCGCGCTCGGGATACTTGTCGCTCCCCTCGCACTGCTCGGATTGCTTCACAAAACGCGTCTCCACTACATCGGAATTCAGTACGCCAACGCCGACGGCAATTCGGGAGTGCTCTTGCAAGGCCATAAAGACAACTACCGAGCCGTACTGTTCGCATTGCAGAGCGTCACCAAGCAACCCGTTTCCGTCTCCGAAGAGGACAGGAAGTACGTTCCGATTGGCGTTCAAACAAGCGAAGTCAGACAAGCGGCCAAGTGACTTCACGGAGCGATGATCCTTTTTCGGATGGCCCAGCGGACCAGGCCGATACTGCCTGTCACCCCGACCTTGCGGTAAAGCACCGTGGTCATTTGCTTGCACCATGACAGAGAGACTCCCAAATCCGAAGCTATCTGCTTCCCGCCCTTACCATCCGCAATTGCGCGAATGATGGCTTGCTCCCGGTCCGTCAACCTCACCTGAACGACGAATCGGGAGCGCGCCAACGCTCGCCCCTACGAAACGACCACGTTCGGCGTGGTGTCGTTGGTGGAATACGCCGCGAGCCACGTGCCATTGAACGCGATTAGCCTCTGGCAATTTCCAATCGCGGCTTGAAAAGTGAGAGTGGTCGCCCCGCCGTTAATACCAGCGGCGGGAGTTGTGACGGTGTGAGCCTGCGCAGTGCCGCTGCAAATATCCAGCACCTTTCCGTCGTCACCGCCCGAAGCCTGAGGCCCGGCAACCGGCAATGCCAGGGTCGCCGTCGTTGGCGTGGCCCCGGCCAAGATCACCAGCCCATTCTTGATGGCGATCACGAAAGCGCCCACCACTGTGGTGGACACGCGCTCATACGCCGGTAATCCAATCTGTGCACTTGCGTCTGCGGTTGCTTTGCTCACTGTTTTCCCCCTAAGAAAGAGTCACGTTTCGAGTAGACTTCACCAGCCAAATCCCGTTGGAAGCAATCAACGAAATATTGTCGCCAATCGCGCCGCCGAACGTCGCCAAATCCGAAGCAGCGCCGCCGCCGTTGAAACCCGGAGCCGCCTGTGTAACGGTGTGCGCATGAGCCGTGAGTGCGATAATGTCCAGCCGCGCGCCATCATCCAGAGCCACCGTAGGAGCCGCCAACGTCAGAACAGCTACCGATCCCTTGTTTATCGAGATCACGCCATTGCGGGGAGATAGCGCCCCATCCCCGGATGCGAGAGCGTACTTTTCAACGAACACGCCCGCCCCTTGCACGTCCACCTTGTTACCGTACAGACCGAACACGCCGTTGACGAGCTGATAACCGCCAAAATTAACACCGTCAGACAACTGAGCGAAAACGATGAGTGGTGAAACAAAGTAGGCCAAGTGAGCGCCGCTGCCGGCCCGCCGCACGGACAACCCCGCTGCGAAATTATTATCAACGACAAAATCAGCGAGAGCATTTCCAATGTTCGGGTCTCCCGTATCCTGCCCGGCACCGTCCACACGCAAAGATGAATTCAGCGGCCCCGGCAGGACCTGTTCGACCATGCGCTTGAACCAACCGGAACTCATTCGGCGGCTTGCTCCCGCGTCTTAGCCGTGGCAAAACGAAACACCAGCCAGACGCCAAACCCAATCGCGGCCCACTTGACTATCTTGGCGTTGCCTCGACTCATCGTTGTTCCTGTTACTCCATGCACGGGTCGCAGTAAGAAAACATGCGCCCAATCACCGACACGCTCAACGTGTCGCCAACAAGAGGCACTGGACCGTACCGCGCCCAGATGAAACGAAGCTTATAGCCGTAGGGCACAAGCACCGGAGGACCCACAAACGAAATACCGAAATATCCAAAGGCAGCACCACTCGATCCAATCAAGTCCTGAGTTTCGTGACTAAGCTTTACACCGGACCGGGCGAGCAAATCCGCCAAGGCCAAGGAATTATCCGCAGGGTCATTAACGGGGGGACGGCCAGCGGAAACGATATAAAAACCGCTCAAATCCAAACTGCAAACCGGACCGCCGATAGTTGACATCATGAGAGCGGATGCACCATCAACGCGAAAACCCTGTTGAGGTTGTGGCGGTGGCAAATCAATCATGACAGACTGCGCGCCAGTGGCAATGGCATCACCATCCAGCACCGTTACTTCACCCAGGCGAGACAAAAGAGTACGGCTCACTTGCGCCCCCGGAAAGCCACCAGCACAACAACAACCACCAGCGCCGCGATGCCGAGCAACTGAACCTGAGACAAATTCCCCAGCCCAAGCGACTGCGCAATCACGGAAGAGTTGAGCGACGCGGCCAGCGCCGGCGAACTGAACGACGCATTACTCATGGTGGAAGTATTGGCGACGGTACCCGTCGAGAAACCGCCCGGAGCCGTACCTGCTTGACGCTCCGCAACGGCGAGCCCCAGCACCATATAGCTGCGCAGGCGCTGCCACTTGGTATAGAACAGCGTGCCCGCGCCGCTCTGGCCCGCCACAAATGCGCGGCACGGCCATTTCGTTGACTTGAGTTGCTCACACCACACGGCCTGCGCCTGATCGCCCGCCGAAATCAGGTCGCGCGTCTGAGACGGAGACAGTGGCCA
>Ga0180061_1000089_pt1 | contig 13409 bp, 11 predicted proteins | sample EasRivT27_16_10D_FD_121769 | JGI IMG/M metagenome (GOLD analysis project Ga0180061, IMG submission 121769) | Soil microbial communities from meander-bound floodplain in the East River, Colorado, USA - East River metaG ERMLIBT27_16_10D | ecosystem: Environmental > Terrestrial > Soil > Floodplain ...
CTCCTGGTCAATGTAGTGGTCCACTTCTCTGTTTTTCGTGAGTGCCATCGCTTGTCATCCTCTCTTTTTATTTTTTGACTTTTAGACTTTTCGACGTTTTGACGTTTAGTTTGCGGAACGAACGGCGTCTGCTACATAGGCCTCTTCGGTGGTCAATCCGGCCAATACGTGATTCGTTCGAAACTCCGCCCGCGCCCGCGAAGTCGCCGCGTGGTGCTTTCGTTCAACACTGTCGGTCGCGTGCGGCGGCGCGGACAGGCCCGGCTTGACAACCACCGGCGCCGTGCGAAACCATTCTTCGAACAGGCCTTCCTCCCGCGCCACCAGGGCTTCGGCCCAGGTCCGTTGGGCTTCGACGAGCTTGCCGGCGCGCATCGCCTCGCGGATTCGTTCCTCGAGGTGTCGCCGCTCCATGTCGCGCTGTAGATCGACCAGCCTCCGACTGGCGGCCACCAGCACTTCGTCCGCCTCGGCGTCCGACGGAAGGTCCAACTCCTTCCGCAGCACAGTCAGCGGTTCGTCCGCGGAATCCGCGACGTCGTCCGCGGCGTCCGCTCGGTTGACGATGGGCTGCATCCCCACAATGGCGGGCTTGTTGGTCAGAGCGGCGGAGTGAATGGCGACCAGCTTGCGGTCCGACTTGCGGATGATCGCCACCGGCGAAAGATAGCGATATTCCTTGTCCGCCAAACGTTGCTTCGCCTGCTCGGTCCACTCGATCGCCGCGAGAAGACCCACGCCCGACTCCGCGAAGATGCGCTTGATCCACCCCGCAGCCGGGGCTTGACCCGACGGCGACGCATAGACGCCGCCCAGCGTTTGATGCTCGTAGTCGATGGGCAGATCTGTCCCGTGCTCGTCGAAAACTTGGACGGCGAGCCGCGCCGACTCCTCATCCACTACGAAGCTGCCGTTGCTGCTTTCCACGTTCCCCCACGGAGCGAGCAGGATCCTTTGGGGGACCGTCTCGCCGCCCAGCGTCGCCGAGTGCAGCGCCAGTACCTCGCCGCCTTCATTCACCATGATTTGTTGATTCATCGTTCTCATACGTTCATACTCTAACTGTTCACTACTTCACCCCTAATAACTTCACGGGCGCTCGGTGCGGCGTCCGTTGGGACCGATCACGGCGTACGCCCCGGCAGAAAAGCATCGGTCGCAGCGGCGGTTGGAATGCCCAAGGCGTCGTGCGCCCACGCCAGCGGCACTTTCGCCCCGAGTTGATTGACCGCGACGTCCAGCACCTCGGCGAGTTCGCGGGTGTTGGGCGGAGCGCTAGGGCGGCGGCTGAAGAACGGCACCGGAACGTGGGGTCCGAAGCGCAGCCGCGTCATCGGTCCCAGCAAGTCGCGGCGGATGGTGCGGCCTTCCTTGCGGATGTCGTCGGCCAGGATGTCCTTGCGCACTTCCTCGTGGACGCGCGATGCGGCCACCGAACCGCTTTGTCCCGCGATGTCCGTGGTCAGGGTTTGCCCCAACCAGGCCTTGCTCATTTCACGATTGAGAAAGTCCACTAGTCGTTCGTACGGTGGACCCGAGGTGCCGCGGTTGGCTTCGATGATTTGCAGCTCCACCGCCCGGCTGAAGATCCCCGCCGCATTGCTGCCTAACGACTCGAGCATGTGTAGCAGTTCGCGCTTTTCGTCGTCCGTCGCCGTTGCGTCATAGCGGGCGATGCGCACGGGCATCCCGAAAACCTCGGCGAAGATCATCCAGTCTTTCAGGGACAGGTTTTTCGCCAGGTACACCATGGCCGTGACGCGCAGCAGTCCGCCGCGCTGCGGATGACCGGACACACTGTGCGGCGTGTGCACGATGAACTTGTTCGGGGCAAGCTCCACCCCGTCGCGCGGCACCTCCGCGGTGAGGATCCGCGGCCGGTCCCATTCATCGAAAACGATTCGCGTGAAATCCACTGCCGCCAAATCCACGGGCCGGAGCTCGCCATGGACGAAATCCCAGACAATTTCCGCAATGGCGATGTTGCGGCCGATCGCCAGGGACAAGTGTTGCAGAATTTCATCAAACGCCTCGAAGTTTGCGAGGACTTCGCGACAATAGATCGCCGCCTGGTCGGCGATGGGGCGCTCTACTCCGTCCTGCATCTCGCCCGCGCTCATCACTTGCCAGTCCAGACCCGTCAGAGCCAGTCGTCGGGTATTGGCAATGGAGAACAAATGGGCGTCTTTTTCCTCCATCTGTTCGAACAGTTCCATCGCCGTCGAAAGGGAGCCGTCATCGGCCTCTTTGAAAATCGCCGCCAAACGAGACGGTGTAAGCCCGGCGCTGGGATAGTCGCGTACTGAGTCCTCTCTTCGCGGCACAATGGCGCGTCCCTGCTTCGGGCGGTCACCAGCCGCTCGAACTGCGTTGATGATTCGTTTGGTCCATTTCATTCTTTTTCACCATGTTCCTGTTCTTGCAAAGTGCATTGGGCTGATGGTCATGTGCTCCACTTTCCCCGTGTTGTGTTCCGTGGCGTGCAGCGCCAAGGCCACCGCCCAGAAACGGTCCGCGTGACTGCCTTCCTGTCTGGAGGCCGACAGACGGAAGTGCCCTGCCTCCGTGAGTGTTCGTTCGACGGAGTGCCAGTCGTTGCGGATGCGTTCGTCTACGGGGATGCGGATGCGTCTTTCCTCGACGGCGATCCGCAAGGCGGAGGCCATCTGCGACTTCAATGCGACTGTGAAGGTGATGGGTTCGACGCGATGAGCGCCAAAGCGCTCCACACACTGTTCGGCTAGTTGCATACCGATTCCACCCGCGTCGATGCAACAGCGCCGCACTCGACGCACGGAAAGCAACTCGCTCAGCAAGTCAAACTGTGTACGAAACGGCGCACCGGAAAGCTCGAATAGCGCGACGGTGTGGAAGCAGTCGCCTTCGGAGGCCAATACCCACGCGACGGTGAGATCGCGCACCCGGCCGACGTCCACGCCGACAAAGAGTTCCCTGGACTCGTGAGTCAAGGGTCCGACTGTGGAATAGACGGTGAGTGTGGGGTCAGCGCACGCGGCGATTTGGTCGTAGGTGAGAAATGCCGTGGCCTCGTCGAGAAATTCGCAAAGGAACTCCTGACGGTACAAGGCATCATCGCCCATGGCCTGGCGCATTTCTTCCGCATCGGCGTCCAATCCCTGCGCAATGGCATCGGGCAAGGTCAGCAAACTGGTGGAAAAATGCGAATTGCCGCGAAGCTGATAGAACATGTTGCTTCGCCCTTTGGGCGTGGAGGCGATGTCCAGCTCGCCGTCGCCGCGCAGCAGAGTGGGGAACATGGCCGCCCAGATGTCGCGGTCGAAGGCGTGCATGGCGAATTCATCGAGGAACACGTCCCCGGTGAATCCCCTGGCCGTCTGCGGATTGGCGGGCAGGCCGATGATGCGAACGCCGCCGGGCAGGGCGATCTCCAGTTGTTTGATGGAAAGGTCTTTGAAATACCGGTTGTCGTAATAGTCGGTGGCGATCTTGAGGGCCTGGCAATGCTGCCGGGCTTTGTCCATCAACTCGCGGCTTTGCCGTTCTCCGGCGGAGAGGAAGATCTGGTTGCGCCCCCGCGCCAGGCCGCGGAGAATCCTGCGCAGGGACTTGGTGAAGCTCTTGCCGGTCTGCCGGGCCCAGCAGTTCCAGCGGAAGCGGGCGTCGGACTCGATGTCGGCCCGCTGGTAGTCCAGCAGGGGGATGATCGGTCGCGCCCGCGCTGGTTCCGTTGGAGGATTCTTCATCACGCCCTAATAACTTCACTGGCGCTCGGTGGAGGGGCCAACTGGAGCGATCAGAAGGGCGAGGCGCGACTGATGGAGTAATTGGCTGTTGCTATGTTTTGCCGCTAGATATAAAGTATTACGGTAAAATATGGCTTTTCAATTTCAATTACAGGCTTCCACAGCATAGTTGGTTGCTTTTGGCAGTCACTTAATAGTGCTTACTTGGATACTTCTGTAGTTTACTTAGAGATATGCCTTGTTTACTTAGACATATGCGCTTACGATCACGGGTATGAGTAGGGACCGGATCCCCGCCGCACTTGCGCAAGCTGAAGCTGTGGAGTTATCGCTCCAGGCAGCGAAGGCGTTTCAGCCCCGATCACCGATCAGTGCTCGCGAATTCTTCGCTGGTCGTGGGGAGCAATTGACAACCGTTAACGACGCCGTGGCTCAGACGGGCTTGCACGTCGTGCTCTTCGGCGAGCGTGGGGTTGGCAAGACTTCGCTGGCCAACATCATAGAACCACTATTGTATGTGATGGAGAAGTCGGTTGCGGGGCATGACGCCCAACCCCGGCTCGTCGTGAAGGTCAACACTAACAACTCCGATCAATTCGACGACGTGTGGCATCGGGCATTTGATGAAATTACCTGGGAGGATGAGTCCGCGACCGTTGGTTTCAAGGCGCGGCCGCAAGTTCAACGAGTAACGCTTACCCAGGCATTCGGTATTCCCAAGGTCCCGGGCATCGACGACGTACGTCGCGTCCTCTCTGCCCTTAGGCGCTCGGTTTTTATTTTCGACGAGTTTGACCGTGGGTCTGACACAATGAAGCGCTCTTTTACAGACCTGATCAAAGCGTTGTCGGATTACGCGATTGACTCGACAGTAGTAGTCGTAGGCGTGGCTGAAACAGTGGACCAGCTCGTTAGGGACCATGCGTCGATTGTTCGGGCGATCGTTCAGATCCAGTTGCCACGCATGACAGAAAGAGAATTGCGGGATATTCTCGAAAAGGCATCGAACGTGCTCACCATCGAGTTTGCGAATGACGCCTCGTCGTTGATCGTTCGCATGTCACAGGGGCTTCCTCATTACACACACCTGATTGGATTACATGCGACGCGCCAAGCCGCGAATCGCTTGTCGCGCCGAGTCGAAGTCCAAGATGTCCATGCCTCATTCAGCCAGGCAATGCAACAGGCAATTCAGAGCATCAGGGACAAGTACCTCCAAGCGATCCATAGTGCCCATAAGGATGCACTGTACGAAAGGGTCCTTCTTGCGTGCGCCATTGCCTCTTCGACTGTGAAAGACGCACTCGGCTATTTTCATCCGTCCGATGTTCTAGACCCGCTCGGTGTTGTACTGGACCGGGAAAACGTTACAATCGCGACGTTTCAAAAGCATATTACCGACTTTTGCGAGTCATCTCGGGGTCCAATTCTGGAGAGGTCGGGTGTGTCACGGGCGTACAAATACAGATTCTTGGACCCTCTCCTTCCGCCATTTATCTTCATGACTGCGATGTCTGCCGGCGTGATTGACCCACGTGTCCTCGAATCATATGCAACCCGATAGTCGTTACCGGGCGACCGAAAGGGGGGACGTAGTCTCCCAGCCCACGTGCTCGGCATACCCGCGATTGGATCGGAAGAGAATGGCCCGCGTAGCGGACCCTACCCCTCTATTTTTTATCGGTCTATCCAGCCCTATTTCCCATTTGACCCGAAAGGGATAGTGGGATATACTGGTGGTATGGCGACCGAAACGAAACAGGCTGACGGCCGGGGGCGAATCTCGCTTGGAACGGGATTTGCGAACCGTACTTTTCTCATGGAAACGTCCGGCGATTGTATCGTCATACGCCCCGCTAGGGTAATCCCAGAGCGTGAGGCATGGCTGTATGAAAACGAGGAGGCGCTGGAACAGGTGCGAACGGGGCTGGCGCAGGCCCGGGACCGGAAGTTTGCGCAAGGCCCGTCGCTCAAGGAATCGCGACGTCTTGCGGAAAGCATGGGGGATGAGGAATAGGTGGTTGGGTGGCGCTGGTCTGGACACCAAGGGCGGCGGAGACCTTCGCGGAACTGAAGAACGCAGCACTCAAGGCCAAGCAAACCCGAGAAAAAACAAAGAAGACGAAGACATCCAAGCAGGAAGGACTTTTTAAGCAAGTCATCAAATGCCTCACGCTCCTGGAAAGGAATCCCCGCCATCCGGGCCTGAACACTCACGAGTTCACATCCATTGAGCACCCTTACCGGAACGGCGAGAAAGTGTTTGAGGCCTACGTTCAGCACAAGACGCCGGGCGCGTACCGGCTGTTTTGGTGCTACGGACCGGAAAAGGGCGAGATCACGATCATCGCCATCACGCCGCATCCGTAATGCCGCTTTCGCGCAGGGTGCGCTGTACGGGCCATTTTGTTTTCATCGCGGCACATCGTAGCGGAGACAGCGGGATGGTCCGCGGAACGGGCCCTACTTTGGCTCGAATTCGAAGGACGGAATGACCGCGCCATCGTGATTACATGAATTTCCGCCGCTTGAAAACGTTGATGTCGATTGCATTGAGTTCAAACCAGTCCCCATTTTTCCGTTTTCCTGCAAACCTTTTGTGCCAGTACGCCTCTATCCCGAACGGATCGTCGGTCGTGATGACATGAATCGGCTGGATTTTCTCGGGGAGCTCAATTGCAATCTCACCCTCACGTCGGAGCACGTTCTTTGTGCAACCGATCCTATATTCTCGACGGGTACCGTGCTTAATGAGGTAGACGTAGCCGATCTGTGTGTCGCCTGGTGTTGGTTCGTCAGGCTCCGCGCCGCCCTGTGGTACGTAGCTGTCGCAAAGGGCAACCACGGATGCACACTCGATCCGGGCTTGGCAGTACTCCCGGAGCTTCGCAACGAGTTGCGGCTTGCCGCCGAATTGGTTCATCAACGTTTTCCAGTTTGGGAATGCCTGGCCCTGGCTGACGCACAGCCGAATGTCAGAGACTGTCGGGACGTGCCCCAGTTCCAGTGCCAGCTTGGCGAACTTGTCCAACAGTTCTGACTCGCCGTATGCCTCCTTCATTTCGTTTGGCGTAAAGCCCGCCTCACGCACGGCATCGCTCCAGCGTGCCCAGAGCTTGCCCTTCCAGTCCGGCTCCCTGATCCCGGTTTCTGTCGCAAACTTGCGCCAACCAAGCGGGATGCCGCCGTTGGAAGCGGCCGTTCGCTTGATCTCATTGATAATCTGCGTTTTCGTCATGTCAATCAGTCTTGTAGGGTCCGCTGTGCGGACCCGTTTGTTTTCATCGTGGAACATCGTAGCGGAAACTAGAGGATGGTTCACGGGGCGGACCCTACGCGCTCGCCTGCTGTGGACGCGGACACAAATGGTCAGGCGATCGACTCCAATTGGATATTATCCGGTGGCTTGGCAGTATTGATCCATGCCCAACTGGTCAGCAGGGCGTCCGCCGGGCCGCAGCGGAGCTTATGGTGTCCTCCCTCGCGCAGAGGCAGGTGCAACTTCTTCGCCTGGGCGTCGTACCACAGAGTGCCGTCACCACGGCGGCAGACTAGCTCCTTCGAGCCCCTGCCAGGTTGCGCCAATCTCACGCCGATGACCCCCGGGAACAGCCAGACGCGGTCCGCGACATACTCCTGCACAAACGCTCGGACCATTCTCACGTACATGAAATGGCAGATCAGGATCGCAATGAACAGGATCGGGAGTACGAGGAACGGACCCGGCACGATCAGTCTGGTCAGCAAGAAGGTCAGGCAGCCTGCGCTAACGATCGCACTGACCCATCCACTGAACGTCCTCGGATCCGTCCTGCCGGCTAGACAGAAGACCAAGGGATGGATGGCTTCCGGCGCGCCCTCATATTTCAGGCCCAGGAACTCCTCCAACAGGGCGTTACTCCGTGTGGGATCATCGCCCAAAGGAATCGGCTCGAACGGTACTGAGCTGGACTGTGGCGTGTACAAAGACAGCACCTCCTTGCGGGTGGCCTGCCGATTGAGTTGTGCGGTGAACAGAAACTGTATGAATCTCCTATCGGCTAGCAGAACGACTTCGGGAAGGGGGGGACCCTGCTTCGCCAGGCAGCGGCCTGGGAGGTCTGGGCCTCCGCAAAGGGCTTGCCGAAGGACCAGCGCTGCGATTCTCGCATCGCTCGAGACTTCGCCATTACCAACCAGGCATTTGAGCGTACGCTTCGCCAGATGAATCCTGATCAGGTCCCAGGCGATGAGGGTCAGACATGTTGATCCGATGCCGACGCCGAAGACCGCTGAGGTGACGAGCGCCTCTTCCAGAGGCCTTTCGACTACGGCTATGAGTAGCGCAGAGGCCAAGGCGATTATGGCACACGTTAGCAGGATCGTATTCCATCGGGGTTTGTATATTTCGAAAATGAGACATCGGGGTACCGCGGTCATGGTAGACGCTCAGTTGTTTTCATCGTGGCACATCGTAGCGGAAACCAGGGGATAGTTCACGGAGCGGACCCTACGATTTTTAATGTTTGCGGCTCGCCGTTCAGGGCGCTTCGGGGGCGGGGACTTGTTTCTCGATGAACGCGAGGAATTCATGGGACTGCGTGTCGTTGGGGTTGAGGCGAATCGATTCACGGACGTGGGGGATGGCGTCGGCGGGGCGGCCGGACATCAAGACGGCGACGCCGAGGTTGTAATGGGCCTCGGCGAAGGATGGACGGTCGGTCACCACGCGTTGCAGGTGTTGAATCGCATCCTCGATATCCGCCCGACGGTTCCGTTGGTCGGTCCTACTGAGGAGGGCAAGGGCGAGGGCGTAGCGGGTGTCGGTGTCATGTGGTGACAGTTTGATTCCCTCGCGGTAAAGGGCGAGAGCGTCTTCTTGGCGACCCTCGTAGGCGAGCATGGCGGCCAGATCGGTGCGGGCGCTGGAATACGCGGGTGCGAGGCGCAGGGTTTCACGGTACTGCGCTTCGGCCTCATCGAGCCGACCGGCTTTTCGCAGCACGCCGGCCAATCCCCGATGGGCCTCCGGCAACCTTGGCGTCAGCTCCACCAAACGCCGCACCGTTTTCTCGGCCGCATCAAGCGTGCCGCGGGCGAGGTGCAACCAGGTCAAATCCTGCAATACTGCGGCGGTGCCGGTGAGCCCCCACCGATCGGCCCGTTCATACCGGGCAATCGCATCTTCCACCTGCATTCGTTGATCGGGGGACGCTTGCTCCCACCAGGCGTTACCGGGAAACCAGACTTCATTCCCGATGCGCAGTGACGAAAACAGACTTCGCCCTCGCCACACGTTGTACTGAACGGCGGCACTGTGGGCGGTGAAGACACAGAGAACGACAATTACAGCAACGAATGCCAGTCCGGACCTCGTCAGTCGCCCGCCGCGCTTAAGTTGGAGATTCTGCATTCGCACGTTGGCGTCGCGGACGATGCGAACGGTCTTGATCGCCAGAAAGCCCGTCATCGCGGCCATACCCATCGCCAGAAGCAATGGGATTTGCCCGTACAACCCTCGGAAGATGAGCAACGCGCCCACTCCAACGACGGCCATCGCAATCTCTTCCCATAGCGCAAAGTCGTAGGGTCTGGGTTTCGCGACGAACCCATCCGAGCGTGGAGCGGCAGCGACACGATGGGCACCGGATCCTCCGTGGCTTCGTGGCTTCGTGGCTTCGTGGCTCTGATGGTCCGCTCCCTTACGGTCGCGGCTCTGACCGGCACGACTCAGAATGGGCGGGGTGACAAAACCGAAATAGAGAGCGTCGTTGGGGCAGACGCTAACGCAATCCATGCACTTCATGCACCCTGGATCAACAACCATGCCATAGAGGGCGACCTCCTCGTGGACGCGGACGTTGGAACTGCAAGTCGCCGTGCAGTGGCCGCAGTGTTCACAGTCGTCGGTCACGAGGATTCGCCCGGCCGCGACCTTATCCACCACGGCGAACAATCCGCCGTACGGGCAGCCGTAGGTGCAGAAACCTTTCGCCCCGAGCAGATAGACGATCACGAAACCGCACATCACGACGGTAAGCGCGGCAATGCCCGCTCCCGGAAACGTCTTCCAGAACTCCGTAGTCATCAGGTGGTTGGACAACGTCGGCGCCGGGTAGCCGACCATCCATCGGTAAACTGTGGGCCAGGCGAACATGTAGAGTGCGAGGGCGAGCGGCGCCAAAACCAGGATGCGGGAACGGAACGGCTTGGGTTTGATCCTGATTTTCTTGAGCAACCACGCGCACAAGTCCTGATAGGCCACGACGTGGCACCCCCACCCGCAAACGAATCGCCCGAAGATGAGCGTGGCCAATAGTGCTACGGCGAGGAAGATGAACCCGGCGTTCAGTTCACCGTTATTCAACGTGTACATGGTCTCGGACGGCTCGACGGGCGAGACGGTCCGACCGGTGATGAGCCATTGGATGATATGCCCGATAATCAGAAGATGGATCACGATGAGGGACATCGCTCGCCATCGGCTGGTGCGCGATTTACGCACCGGCGCGCCGTGTGACGGCAGGACGGGCAGCGCAACGGTCGCCGCTGATACACGGTTCTCCCCGTCACAGCGCGGCTTATCCTTGAGAGTCACCATCGTCCGTCCCGTCATTACCGGCCCTATCGGCGTGTCGCCATATTATACCATCGGGAAACGACCTCGTGGCGACCCACCGTGAGCGGTTTGCCGCTTGCAACCATGTGGCGAACGACGGACAATGGCGGATTCCCGCAGGGGCCGCGGTTACACGCAGGAATCACGGCGATGTTGAACGATCCGGAATCCGAATCCCACGTTGAGGCTCGACTCGAAGAGCACCTTCGGCTGCGTCCCGCACTGACGGAACGGATTCAGCGGGAACTGATGATGGAACTGCACCGCCGGAGTATCGCGACGATCGACAGCATTCACGATCAAGCCCGGTCCCAAGCGGGTCGGGCGATGGCCGAGGTCGTGGACGACCCCAACCAGGCCGAACGCGATCGCTGGGACGCTTCGGAACGCGAGCTCGTCGAGCAAATCACCCGAAAGACCGTGTGCCGGCATTTCAGCGTGGCGGACATCGACGACCTCGTGAACCTCACCATGAAACGGGAGGAGGTGCACAACCTGGAGGTCGTCGCCAACCGCGGCAATGTTTCGTTCCGCGAACTGGCCGACAACATTCAGCGTTTCTGTGCGCTCCCCTTGGGTGAGACGCGCCTGGCTCCGGCGGAGGTGGTCGGGACGCGGGTGGCGCTCACCCGGCACTTTGTGAGCGACCAACTCGAATTCATCGGCATCGCCAAGAACCACCTTCAAATCCGCGACTTCGACGACATCACCCGGCGGATGTTGGGCAGCGACAGCGGCATCGGCCGCATCGGCGGCAAGGCGGGGGGCATGATCCTCGCCCATCGCATCCTCGCCGCCGCCGAGCAGGGAACCGACCCCTATCTACCCGTCGCCATCCCCGAATCGTATTACCTGCGCAGCGACGTGGTGGAAGAGTTTCTGCGGCTGAACCGGTTGGATGAGTACCAGAGTCAAAAGTACAAGCCGATCGAAGACGTCACCCGCGAATACCCTTTGATCCGCGGCGTCTTCCGCAACGGCGACTTTCCGCTGAAAGTCGTTCACGACCTTCGCCGGATTTTAGACAAGATCGGTACGCATCCGCTGATTGTCCGATCGTCGAGCTTGCTCGAAGACCGGATCGGCACGGCCTTCTGCGGCAAGTACGCCAGCGTGTTCGTCGCCAACCAAGGGACATTGGAGCAGCGGTTGCGGGCTTTGCTGGGGGCGATCGCGGAAGTGTACGCGAGCATTATGGCCCCGGACCCCATACTCTACCGCCGCGAGCACAATCTCATCGACTACGTCGAGGAGATGGCGGTGTTAATCCAGAAGGTGGTCGGGCTTCGCTGCGGCGACTACCTCATGCCGGCGGTGGCGGGGGTGGCGTTCTCTCGTAATGAATATCGCTGGTCGCCGCGGATTCAGCGCGAGGACGGATTGATGCGCCTAGTGATGGGTCTGGGGACGCGGGCGGTGGATCGTAGCGGGTCGGACTATCCGCGGATGGTGGCCCTGGGCGCGCCCACACTTCGCCCGGAATCGACGGTCAACGAAATCCTGCGCTGCGCCCAGCGGACGCTGGACGTGGTGGATACCAAGAAAAATCGGTTGCAGACCGTCCGACTGCAGGAAGTGCTCGCCCAAGGATGCGATGATTTCTCCATGCTCGACAAGCTGGTCTCCGTGCATCGCGACGGGGAGCTATACCCTCCGACGGGTCTTCGCGTAGACGACGATCCGACGCAATTGTGCATTACCTTCGATAAACTTCTGCGCGAGACCCCGTTCGTGCAGCGCGTGCGGGATATGCTGGCGCGGCTGGAGGATGCCTACGGCGTGCCGGTGGACATCGAGTTTGCCAGCGATGGCGAGAAGTTCTACATCTTGCAATGCCGGTCGCAGTCCCAAGCGGTTGAGGCCGAACCCGTTCGCGTGCCGACCAACATCGCCAATGCGGATATCATCTTTGACGCCCATCGCTTTGTCCGCACCGGTCTGATCGAGGGCATCGAATACATCGTCTATGTCGATTCCGGCGCATACGACGCTCTTCCCACGCGGGAGCGTCGGCTGGAAGTTGCACGGGTGGTGGGCCGAGTCAATCACGCCCTGCCGCCCAAGTCGTTCATCCTCATAGGGCCGGGGCGGTGGGGAAGCAACGACATTCTGCTCGGCGTGCCTATTCGCTACGCGGATATCAATCGTTGCCGGATGTTGATCGAGGTGGCCCGGCAGAAGGACGGCTTCGCACCCGAGGTCTCTTTCGGCACGCACTTCTTCCAGGACCTCGTCGAGGCCAACATCCATTACCTGCCGCTCTACCCTGACGTCGCCAGCAACCGGTTTAACGAAGCGTTCCTGCGCAACACGCGCAATGTGCTTGCGGATATCGTTCCCGCGGACACCGACTTCGCCCGGGATGTCCGTGTGATCCACATCCCCAAAGTTGCCAGAGGTCGTACGCTCACCGTAGCCATGGACGGAGAGACGGATGTGGCGATCGCCTATCTGAAATAAGCAGCGTACGAATTGTCGATTTGCGATTTTCGATTGTCGATTGAGGTCCAGGAATCGCTATGTCCCGATCATTCGACATTCGAAATTCGTCATTCAAACAAAACGCCCACGGCGGGTAGCGTCCGTGGGCGTCGGTCCTAAGGCGACCCGAGGTGCGGCTGAGTGCTCGACCCCACCGTCCCCTACCGGGTCGTCGTGGATTAACGATGTTCGTCCGCGCGGTCGGCGGTACCTACGCCTGCGAGTTCTCGTCGAGCATCTTGCGAAGTTGCTGGTTCTCGCGGCGCGTGGCTTCCAGGTCAAAGAGCATGTACTTGATGCTGAGGCGCACAAAGTCGATGCTTTCCTGGAGACTACTGACGGTGTCCTTGAGTTGGCGATGTCGCTCGCGGGTTTGTTCGGCCAGGAGTTCGAGCTTGTCGCGTTCCCCGGCCGGCAGCGTGCCGATCTCCGCAATCAGTTCCGACAGCTTGCGTTGAAACGTATCTTCATTCATTGGCTTCCCTCCCTCCAGTTCCGTCCAGCCTAGACACTCGATTGTATCCCCGACATGCCGCCAAGTCTGGTGGGGTTTCCCGCGCGACCCCGTTTTTAGGGTGCTTCCCATAACTGCACTTCCACTCTGC
>Ga0180061_1000091_pt1 | contig 13250 bp, 8 predicted proteins | sample EasRivT27_16_10D_FD_121769 | JGI IMG/M metagenome (GOLD analysis project Ga0180061, IMG submission 121769) | Soil microbial communities from meander-bound floodplain in the East River, Colorado, USA - East River metaG ERMLIBT27_16_10D | ecosystem: Environmental > Terrestrial > Soil > Floodplain ...
ATCGGACAGGCCGTGCAGGTGGTCGGCGAAACGCACGCATCTTGCGGGTTGGGGTTCGGTCCGGTCGAGGGATTCAACTGCAGGAAGGTCTTGTTCCAGGAAAAGATTGCGTCAATGCTCGCTAACGTCAAGCCCGTCGCCGGGCATAGGTCAGTACAGGTCCCGCCGGCAGGGCAAGTCCCACCCCCCCCCGAACAAAAAGCATCACTCGTGCACTGCAATCCGGCGTTCGTGCCGCCGACACATACGCGGCAGTTCGCACTGGTGGTGCAGGTGATGCCATTCACCGCCCCGCCGACGCATCTCATATTTGAATCATGAGGCGTATTGCACCCACTGGCTACGGCGTACAGCCCAAGATTAACCTCCGACCCTGCAAGGACGGTGGTCGGACCGGAGGCACGCCATTCGAGTCTCACGCATCGATAGGGATCGCTTGGCGCAGGCGGGTTGTCCACGCAGGACCCGTTGTTGCACTTGGAAAGAGCGGTGCATGGGTTGCTGTCGTTGCACGCTAGACCCTGGTTCATGGCTTGGCCCACGCAGTGGGCCGGCGGCGGGTTCTCTACGCAAGCTCCCGTGCTGCAGTCCGTGGTGAAAGGGGTGCAGTCCATGGGCGTCCCCGCCACACATCCGCTGGCGGGGTCCGCCCCCGGAGCACCGGGGTTACAAGTCTCCGTTCCGTTGCAAGCCAGGTTGCTTCCGGGGCACAACGTGTTGTTGGGAGTGTGCTGACACGAGTCGATGGACTCGTTGCAGATATCGACAGTGCAGGAAGTCGGATCAGTGCAGTCACGGGCACACACGCTGTGGTCGGCGTTGCAACTCGTGGCCGTCGAGTTGTTGCAAGTCCCCTCGCCGGAGAGGCAATCGGCATTGGAATTGCAGCCCTTCGGCGGGCTGCTGGTGGAGCACGTACCCTTGAAACAGCAATGCGCCCGGTCATTGAAGATCGAACAGTTATTGCCGAGCTGGTAGGTGCAGACCTCATCGCCGTTGCAATACACCGCGTCGCTGCAAATCTCAGACTTCGCTGTGAAGACACAAGCGTTGAAAACACAGGCGTTGCTCGTGCAGAAGTTCAGGTCTTCACACTGAGAAGAATTCAGGCATTGTACACACTGATTGCTCACTTCGTCGCAGGGTGTGGTTGCACCCGTGCATGTGCCCGGAGGGCTTCCCGGACATTCGGCGTCGGTGGTGCATGGTTGCCCTTGTTGCGAACCACCGATGCACCTCTTGCACACCGGCGGCGTTCCGACGACGCACAGATCGTTCTGGTTGCACGATTCGGCGCCGTTGCAGAACTTGCCGTCGTCGCAGTTGGCATCAACCTTGCACTGCACGCACGCGGCCCGCGTTTCGTTGCAATAACCCAAGCAATGTCCGCCTGTTCCGCAATTCGCATCGCTGGTGCAGGTGGTATTGGGAGGCACCGTCCCCATGAAGCACTTTTTGGGGCACGTCACCGGCGTGCCGGGCTGGCATAGGCCGGTGGAAGGATTGCAGCTCTCGAATCCGTTACAATACGATGTATCCTGACATTGGACGCTGTTGATGCACTGCACGCACGTACCCGATGAGGTGTCGCAGCGCAGCCGCGGCGGCGTCGTGCAGTCGCTGTCTTGCAAACATGCGACGCAGGCGTCCAAATTTTCGCTGCAATTCGGCGTGGGCGCCTGGCAGTTGGTGGGCGTGTGCACGCAGGCGTTCGTGGTCTCGTTGCAAGAATCCTGGGTGCAAAACAAGCTGTCATCGCAAGTCCTTGCAGGGCAAGCGCAGGTAGTGCCAATGCAAAGCGCCAAGGTGCAAAAGAGGCCATCGTCACAGTTTGCCTCTTGGTTCGCTACTGTGCACGTGCCCGTCGGACATGTTTGGGCGCGGGCAACGCCGCCCATGAAGGCGAGACAAAGGCTCGCCGCGACACAAGAGGACGTCCACGCCATAAATCCGTGTAATGGCTGTCCGTCTAGGTTCCATCCCAGCGACTTGGATTCCATCGTCATTACCCCCCAACCCTTGTTGTCTGCCGAGGTCCGCATAAAGGATGCGAGACCTCGCCTGATCCACCACCGGCAACTAGCACCCGCATCTTCTCCACTCAAAACGGCGAAGCGGCGATGTTATCGGAAATGATCGCGTCGATGCCGGCCTCCTCCTCTTCTCCCTCAACGATGCTCCATTCTATCCTATTGGCGGAAGCGGCACAACCGAATCGCCCCCCAAACCAACGACAGGAACGGGATACTGACTCTAGCAAGCATCTTCTCCATCGTCTAGGGTCCATTTCACGAAAAAAGGAAATCGCATATCGACAGAGGCCAATCAGAATAGAAAAATTCTCGTTTGCAAAAAGATTCAACTGAAAGTGCATTTGTCCAATAAACTCCGCCTTCTTGTTAATGCCTGTTAATGCCTGGTTCTTCCGTGTAATAATAAACAACTGTGCTTGAAGCCCGGCCGCGAATGACACTCCCTAGGGAACTTACGGCTGATTCCGTTGGGATTATTGGATTCCGGAGAACATCATGCTTGAATTTTTGCGTTAAGATAGCTAGCCTATCTTGGATCGTCGCGCGTCCGTCAGGAACTCGACCCAAGACTTAAGGGTCTTGGGGCTGTCGGCTCCTTGCGTGCGCGGCGTGTTGGGAAGGAACTAAGCGCCAGGTGTCTACCCGGCGCGTCGAACGGGGGGGGGCTGTGGGGTACCGTTGGGTGGCTGCGCGCGTCGGTGTCGCGGCGCTTTGCTGGTTGTCGCCGAGCAGCTTGGCGACGACGGTGGAGTTCCAGTCCGTCCCCATCGGCACCAAGTACGGCGGCGGCTTCCTCAACGTACCCGGCCAGGTCGTCCTTACCGAGCCGGCGCAAAACGGCATCGACATGTCCGTCGAGCCCTTCTACTACCAACAATTCAACGGGTTCTTTCAGGCGGAGGTCGTCGGACCGTCGAATGATCACCAGCTCGCCATCGACAACATCAGTATCTTGTTCGATCTCACCAACGTGGGTTTCAATGTCACTTCCTTGACACTCGAGTACTTGGAATTGGGGGGCAACGACAACTTTGCGGTCAACGGCGGTCCGATCCTCCAGCTTGCGGAACTCACCGACATTCCGCCTAACGTCGCCCTAGGGGTGACGGCGCTGGTGGGCGGCGGTCACATCACGCTCACCGGCAAGATCGACAGCGTACTGATTGGCGGCCAGGAACTCACCATCGACACCATTGTGGCGGTCCCGGAACCGACCTCGCTCGTCCTTCTCGCGATGGGCGGTGTGCTGGCCCTGCGGCGGTCGCGAAAGCACCGCGGCCCTTGAGCCGCGGCGCGAGTTGTAAAACAAGACCGTAAACGCCACGACAACCAATCGTCCCTTGAGTCGCTCGGCGAGAGATCATGACGCACGGTCTTTCCTTCTGTTATACTGCTGGAACGATGCGTGTAGGGTTCCTCGAAGCCGTCAAGCAGCGGTCGTTGTTGGGCGATGGGGCCATGGGCACCCAGCTCATTGAGGCCGGGCTGCCCGCGGGCGGCTGCGGCGCGGAGTGGAACCTTACCCAGCCGGAACGGGTTCGGGCCATCCAATCCGCCTACGTCGAAGCGGGCAGCGACCTGCTGCTCACCAACACGTTCGGAGGCTGTCCTCTGGCTTTGGCGCGGCATGGACTTGCCGACAAGGCCTACCCAATCAATCTGACTGCGGCGCGCATCGCTCGTGACTGCATCGGCCGGGATGGATATGTGCTTGGCGACATCGGACCTTTCGGCGGGTTCCTCGCGCCGCTAGGCAGTACGAGCCGACAACAACTCGATGAGGCGGCCACGATTCAGGCTGGCGGTCTGCTCGACGGCGGCGCGGACGCCATCATCGTCGAAACCATGACCGCCATGGACGAGGTAGCCACCGTCGTCCAAGCCGTTCGCCGCTGCCGTCGCCATGTGCCCGTGATCGGCTCAATGACCTTCGATCGGTTGGTCGATGGAGGGTTTCGCACCATGACCGGCGTCGATGTCGGGCAGGTCATCGACTTCATGGTTCAATTGGACGTCGACGTTCTGGGATGCAACTGCGGAACGGGGCTGCACATCGGCGATTACGCGAACCTGGTCGAGCAATACCGCCGCCGCACGGATCGACCCATTATGGTTCAACCCAATGCCGGGCAGCCGCGTCTGGACCGGGGCCACATCGTGTACGATGAATCCGCGGAGATGATGGCCGCCGCAATTCCAGCGCTCATCGCCGCAGGGGCGTCGATTGTCGGGGGCTGTTGCGGCACCGGACCCGAACACATCCGACTGTTTCGCCGACAAATGGACGCGACCACAAAGCCCGGCGTGACGAGCCGTTTCGCCCCGGACTTCGCCATCTAATCCCACGGGGTAATGAATTGCCATCTGCCGAACTCCAATTGCCCATTAGGAAGACCGGCAACGCCGTTCCCCAATCGGCCATGTCGAAGAATCCACTCCATGATCTCATCGCCGTCGGCAGAATGCCCGTCATCTTGGAGCTTCATCTAACCGAAGGCGACAAGATCGCGTATCAGCAGCTTCGCCAGCGGCACCTCGCACAGGGGTATGAACTGCCGAATCTCACGGTATTAGGCCAGTACTTGCGACAGATGGATGTCACCAGCGGCGAGCTGACCGCCGAGGAGCGGGCCCTCGTAGACAAGTTGCAGGTCTATGCCGACTTTGTGAGCTCCGGCAGCGTTGATCTCCTTGCCTTAAGCGACGGCCCCCGCGGTCGGGACACGCTTGACAATGCCATCGCGGCGGCACTCATCATCGGCTTGGGGGCCGATCCCGCGCGCATCATGGCCAACATCGTCGCCCGCGATCGCCAAGCCGACCAGATTCGCGGTCGGCTCCTTCATTTTGCGGAACTCGGCGTGCGCAATGCCCTTTTGCTCACCGGTGATTTGCCGGTCGGTTCCCGACCCGCCGGCCCGCCGGCCCGGTTCCCTCTCGACTCCGTCGGTATGTGCGCGCTGGCGAGGAAGATGCTGATTGAAGGAGTATTGCCGGATGATTTTTGGATCGCCGCCGCGGGACATCCCAACCCGGAGGCCGATCCGGACGGCTTGCGCACCCTTCAAAAGGCGCTGGCCGGCGCCAAGGTCATCATCACCCAAGCGATTTATTCGGTCGAGCAGTTCACGCAATGGATGCAATCCCTAAGTCGCCTTGGCGTACTCGATCAAGTTCATGTCCTTGCCGAAGTGATCCCCATCACCTCGGCGTCGCAACTCCGGTCGATCGCCGAAGTTCCCGGTATTCGTGTGCCCCTCGATCTGATTGAAGAGTTGGACGCCGCCAAGAAAAGACTTGAACAAACGGCCACGGAAGGCGGGCACTCCTCGGAATGGGTCAAGCTGGGCCTGCGAAACGAGGGGGCGCGCATGACTCGCGCGCTGCTCCACCGAATTCGCAAAGTGTCGGGAGTCAGCGGCTTCTATCTTGGCTGCGTCAAAGGGTTCGACGCCCATAGGGAATTGCTGCGCGAGGCTCCGCTTCTTCCGGAACAAGGACAGTCATTGCACAAGATCGCAAAGATATCCGGCGCGGAGCGGCAGCAGGCTCTGGCCAACGTTCCTTCGCTGGAGTCATTCCTCGACCGCCTCGTACGACAGTCTCAGCGAAGGCAGGGCCGAGCACGTTACACCGGCCGCTTGGCGTACAGAGGATGGGTGCAGGGCCTGTTCAAACTTCTCGAATGGCCCAAGGTGCCGCTGTTCGGCTGCAAGAAATGCGACCGTTGTGATCTGAGTTCTGATGCTTTGATTTGCCCCCGCGGTTGCGCGAAGCAAATGACCCACGGCCCGTGCGGCGCTCCCCGCCTTGTGGATGGCCGCGTTCTCTGCGAAGACACCTCCCGCGAATGCACTTGGGCGGCGATCGGCTTGCGTAGAGGGCAGTATGGCGTGCCGATTGCCGAGCGACTGGAAGTTCGCGAGGCGCCGTCGTCGGGGTTCTACGAGGGTCGGACCTACAGCGCCGTGTTGCCCGTATTGGTTGGCGGGAAGCGAGGACCGAATTGGAGCTTGGCCTGGCGAGCGCCACTGGCTCGCGTTGCCCGCGTGATCCGCAGCGAATTCAAGTTGAAGGCGGAAGGCGAGCCGCGCGATCTCACGACGCTTGTCGAGAGCCAAGGTGAGCAACTACTTTCGATTATCGCCGAACGGCCTTCAGCGGATCGTGAGGAACTGCTGGTCAAAGCCCTCGCATTGATCGGTACTCCGGCTGCCTGGTGCCTCATCGAATCGCGGTTAGCGGAGTTGGGTCTGCCGGCCGAGGGAACCATTTCGGATTTGTCCTTGCGCGAACAATTTCAACTGGCCGAAGCCTTGCCTACGATTCGGCGTCGGTTCGTCCAATCGGCCGATGAATCGAGAGCCCACGCGCCGCCGGTCCTTAGTGAAGAACTGCTTTCAGTCATCCCGGAGGGCCGTCGACTGCGGCAAGGCATGCGCCGCGAGTTGGCCAACCCGCTGATTTCGCACATTGCTTCCCTGGGCGTCAACGTGACCTACGTTGATTCGATGCTGGACACGAAGTTCGTGGCTGACTTTCTGACCGCACTCATCATCCTCAAAGATGAGTTGCAGGTGGCCCGCGCCCGACTGCCCTTCGAGCCGGGCGGCTTATCGATCTACTTCCATCGCGTACACTACAAACATCATTACCATGCGCCGATTGCGATCCATCGATTCCACGCCGATGACAACCGGGCAGAAAGACTCAAGGGTCTTTCCGCTGACTGCGGCGGCACGTCGGAGTGCACCTCGCCGCAACGCTCACGGGCGTTGCGGCTGACGGCCCGCGTGCGGCTGAGCGTCGATCTTCGCCAATTCCAGAGCGCGGCGCGATTTCGGGCGAACCTCCGCGACGCGTTAGAGAAACTGGTTCGCGGCGAGAGTGAGAGCAGCGGGGCCATTCTGTTGGAAGACTACGGCCCTGGGATGCAGAGCGTCTGTTGGGAATTCAACACGGAATTCTGGAAACGCTTACGCGAGTTCGAGCAAGCCACCGGTAAGAGCTACGATGCCTCGATCGGCGGGTCCACCGACCACAACCTCGCCTACGCGCGGGCCTCCGCCCGGGCGCTATTCGATAAGGTTCACGACCATCATCTGGGCGGCCAACAACTTTATGTCCTTGAGATCGGTGTCGCCTCCACCCACCGCGCCCGCTCGTTTCTGGGCGAGTTCCGCCGGATTTGCGAGCTGACCGGCACGGGCTACCACCGCAACACGACCTACGTTCTGGCGGACAATTCGGAGACGCTTCTAGCCGGGGCCGCCGCCGAACTGTCGCGCGAGCATCCCTCCGTCGAAATTGTCAAGATCGATGCCGGAAATCCCAGCGCAGCACTGGCCCGATATCACGCTCGTGTCATCCATGCTCATCTGTGCAACGTCTATGACAACCTGCCCAGCGATCAATTGCTGTGGCTGGATGAATCTTGGTACCGAACCGAGGTTCGGCTCTATCTTCCCCGGCAGGCGTTCGACGAAGTCGTTGCCAGACACGGCTTCGAACCTACCGACCGCGCGACCCTTGAAAACGCACTAAAGACCCTCGACCATAGCCACGAAGCCACGAAGCCACGGAGCCACGAGGCCGCGAAGGGAGGGCAATCGGCAATCGGCAATACGGTGGGGGGGTTCCTCGATTGGTGCAAGAAGCGGCTCATCGAGCTAGGACGGCCACCCAGTGGATACATTCACTTCTGGATGGACCTGTTTGCCGCCCTTCGACTCGACGAACGATGCGTCGCCGTCAACGATGTGGAGGGATTACTTTCCAAGGGCATCGCCGGAATGGATTCTTTCGCCCCGCGCTGTGCGCACCAACCGCTCGCCCCGTCGCTCAAGGTCGACGGGGCTGACCGCCGCGGAGCCGACGCGGGTGAAGTGCTCCAAGGATTCAGTCCGCGACAACACTCACGGGTGTTGTCGCTGCCGGGCGGGACCCGCGACATCCGAGTCCATTTCAACCAGGCGGCGTTGAACGGGTTTGCTCAGCTCCTTCCCATCCTGCACCCTCACGGCACGCTGGAGATCGTGGACTTATTCGTCCAGCGTTTGGAAGAGTATCATCAGGCTTTCAAGGGGCCGGCCAAATACGACGGCAGCACGGTCAACTGGCTCAACGGACCGCTGTTCCGCGCCGTTGCCGAACGGTTGGGTTACACCGTACGCTTCCAACCCTTCCGCCCATTCGACCCCCGATCGTCTTCCGTTGCCCTAATAGCCTATCCATCCCCATGAATTGCACATCTTGCGATGACGATCATGCGCGTATTAACTCCTCGCCCCAAGGCTCAAGGGCCTTGGAGCTGACCGGTGGATTGATGGCCGAACGTCGTCGATTCGCCGCGATCGTCAATCCCATCGCCGGCCGTAGAAACTTGCTTCTCCGCGTGCGGACGATCGCGCGGGCGGTGGAGTCCCGGCGCGCCGGGAGTCGGCTGGATGTTCTGGTGACCCAGGGGCCGCGACATGCGATGGAGCTTGCGTCGGAATTGGACAGCGGGGTCGAGGCGGTGTTGGTGGTGGGCGGCGACGGCACGGTGGGCGAGGTGCTCAACGGTCTTGCGGGGCAACGCTCGCCGCGGGACTCACGGGTCCCGCGTCTGTCCGTGCCCATGTTCATCCTTGGCGCCGGCACCGAGAACCTGATTGCCCGTGAAATGAACATGCCGACCGATCCGGAGCAGGTCGCCGATACGCTGCTGCGTGGTGAACCATTCGCGGCCGACGTCGGCGTCATCAATGAACATCGGTTCTTGGCCGTCGCGGGGATCGGATTCGATGCGGAATGCGTACTTCGGATGAACCGTTCAAGGCGCGGGCATATTACCCGCGGCGATTACTTCTGGCCGATTTGGCGAACGTTCTGGGAATATCGATACCCCGTGCTAAGGGTGGACGTAGAGGGGGAGAGCATCTTCGAGGGGCGCGGGTTTGTGCTCATCGGGAACATCGCGCGGTACTCGGCGGGGTTGAGAATACTCGTGAAGGCGCGGAATGATGACGGATTGTTGGACGTGGGCGTTTTCCCGTGCGCGTCGCGACGAAGGATGTTCGGGCACGCCTACCGATCGTTTTTGCGGCGGCACATAGGGCGCGGGGGGATGATCTACCGACAATGCCGAACGACTCGCATCACTTCCGACGAACCAGTCCCCATCGAAGTGGACGGTGAATGGGGAGGTCATCTGCCGACAGAATGTTCGGTCCAGCCGGGGGCAGTCACTTTTCTGCGGATGCGGACTAGAATGTGACGGGTGGAACTGGCCGGCATCGCCAAGCTCATCCTCGCCGCTGAGTGTGTCGGCGTGGTCGCACCCCGTCGCCGGTTTGGGGTGGAAATAAACGCTGTTTGCGGGATCGGACCGCCAGTGGACTTCGCCGGGGGGGAAATGCGTCGGGGGCCGCCCAAAAGGGTGTTTTTTACGTCCCATCGAATCAGCCGGGCTATAATATATTGGTGATGGGTGGTCGCGCAGTCCCCCGCGAACGGACGCGTGCGATGGAATGCCGGCGCCGGGGTGCGACCGGCAGGATTCATGGGAGAGGCGGCAATGGTCATCGAATTGAACAAAGAGGAATTCGACCTTCTCAAGGGGCTGGTGGAGGCCCGCGTTCGGGAGCTTGGGCCCGAAATCCACCACACGCACTCTCGGGACTTTCGCGACGCGCTGGAGCGAACGCGCGAGGTTCTCACTCAACTGCTTGAGCGGCTGACCGAGGTTGCGGTGTGACGCAGGCGGCGGGCAAAGGGCCAAACTATTCCAGCGGGCTGATGGTCAGTCCCGTGGCCAGTTTAGGGTGGAAGTAGGTGCTCTTCTGGGGCATCAGGCCGCCGGACTCGGCCACGGCGCGAAGGTGTGCCATGGGCGTGGCATTGACCAGCAAGGCGACGCCGGCACACCGCCGGGCGGTTTCCTTGGCGTCCTTCAATGACTTCACATAGTGCACAGGCGGTGCAGTCCCCAGTTTTCGTGACAACAGTTCGTCAATTAAATATCTGTGCAGATAAGCGTAGTCGAGTTTGTGCCAGGCAGGGCACTCGTTGGGTTCGAGCGTCGCGAGCTTCGCTCGCTCAGTGAACTTCAGCGGGATTTCTTTTCCCGATCGTCCGTCCCACAAGACAAGGTCACATTCGCCGGTGGAGGGTTTGGCCGCCCCGCATGACCAAGCGGAAGCCAGTGCGTCGGCGTCGATGTGCTCTAATACGCGATAATAGGGCAGGATCAGGCATCCCGGATCGTCCATGCTGGCGAGGACGAACATGACGTAGTGGGCCGGGTGATCGTCAGGCAGCTTTCCGCCCTGTTGCTCGCGCAACCAGTCGCGATACATCAATGCCGTGCCGTAGCGGTGATGGCCATCGGCAATGTAGACCCTTCGATTCGCCATCGCGGTGACGACGGCCTGGACTGCCTCGCGGTCGGCTACGACCCACAGACGGCTCTCGACGCCATCGAGCATCCCCACCGCATCGGGTCGCTTCGCAGCCGACGCGGCGAAGAAGGAGCCGATTTCGTCTTTTGGATCCTGGTATAGCGCGAAGATCGCGGAGAGATTGCACCGCGTAGCCTTCATGAGCGCGAGGCGGTCCTCCTTGGGGCCGCCGAAGGTCCGCTCGTGCGGGAGGATCGACCCTTCCGAAAACGGCTGCAAGCGCACTCGGGCGATGAACATCCGGCGGCTGAACTGCTTGCCCTCGTGCTCGAACCGCTGATGGTAAACGTACAACGCGGGGGCGGGGTCACGAACGAGCGTGCCTTCACGCATCCATTCCTGCATGGTCCGCGCCGCACGCTCGTACTCCTGTACAGGACCGGCCGACTTGGGCGGCAGGTGCGGCAGGTCGATGGCCACGATGTTGCGGTCGCCGCGGGCCAGGAGCGCCTGCTTGTCGGCCTCGTCCAGCACGTCATAGGGCGGAGCGAGGACGTTGGAGAGATCGCCGCCGACGCGTCGCGCGTCGTAGCGGATGGCCGAAAAAGGGGCGACTTCAAGCATGTTCGATTCCTCGGGCGGCGCAACGCACCGGCACACCTCGCCCGTGTTTTTATGACGGGTCGGTCTTCCCGGTGCGTTTCAATACCCACACTCGGTACGGTCCGATCGAAGGCGCCGGCTCAAAGTTCTCCAGTACGCGGGTCAGTCTCTCGTGGCACGCATCATCGCAGAACAGCTCGAACTCCGAGGCCGGACGTTCAGGGATCAGCAAGACATACGCCTTTCCGGCGGACAGTTCGTCGAGGATTTCGCACATCTGTTCCGGCGACCGCGGATAGGTGAAGCGACTGGCCGGGCGGCGGTCAGCGTGAACATAAACCCCCGCGTCGTAGTCCAACACGTAGATTCGCTGGCCCTTGGGAGCCAGGCCTTGAATTTGGCGGCCGATGTCCGCCAGGCCCTTACGCTGCGTCGGCTCCCTGTCATAAGCGACGCGGGAAGTGGCAAGTCCGTGATTGTATTGTTCGACCAGCGGCTGCGCGAGAAGCAGCGCCGCCGTCAGGGAGACGAGCACCAACGCGGCGCGATATCCCTTGTCGAGTCGCCGAAAGGCCTCCTCCAAGTGGTATAACCCCATTGCGGCGAGAAGAATCATCGGCGGGAAGGTCGCCTGCCAATAGCGCATCGACTTGCTCGGACCCATCAGCGCCAGGTCGGCCGCAATGATCCACCACAGCACCAACGCCGCCAGTGAGACCCGTACCATGCGGTTGGCCTTGCCGGTCGAAATCGTGACCACAATGCCCACCAATGCTAGCCACAATGGAAGTTGCAACGGCTCCAAGCCCGCGTGGAGCCGCGGCCACGATTGCAACGAACTGACCCACCCGTCCCACGTCACGAAACCGCGATTGAACGTAAAGATCGCTTCCCACGCCGCCCGATCCGTCCCTTGTCGCCTCAGCAGTACGATGACCACGGTGAGTCCAAGGGCAAAACCCAACCATGAGTACAGGACCGTGACTAGCCACCGTCGACCATGGACATTCTTGATGATGAGCAGCGCCAAAGTGACCAACGTCACAGCGACCAAGCCGGTGCCGCCGGTCTGCTTGACGCACATGGCCGCGGACCAGAACAACCCCCCAAGTATTCCAAACAAGAATCGGCGACCTGCAGAAGATGCGAAGACGGCGGAGAGCCAAAGCGCGCATGCCCCCAGTTCGAACATGGCGGAGTAGAAGTCGGGGTTGATGGAGGGGGCGTCGTAGAGTCGAAGCGTCGCCAAGACAGAAGCCAACACAGCGGTTCGGCGAGCGGCCGTGGGACTCAGCAGCCGCCCGACTGCATACCAAAGCGGAATGATGCACAGCAATGCGATCACGGCGGGAAGCATCCACGCACCAAGTTGCCCGCCGGGATAAAGGACGAGCCCCAGGGCGTTAAGCCAAGCGATGCCCGGCGGCTTGTTCTCCCAACAGTCGACGTAGAGTTGCCCGCCGTTGTAGACGCACTGGCCGAGAGTAATGAGCTGGTACTGGTCATTGCGGTTTTCGGCCCAGTAGGAGCTCCAAGTACCGGCCGCCAGGAACCCGATCACCAAAACCGCCGCGAGGAGATCGAACAGCGGTTTACCGATCGGGAGTCCCTGAACGATGGGTGGGGTCAGATCCGTTACCGGTAAGCGTCTAGCGTCCATCGGTTTCATGCCAAAGCCTTGACACCCAGTCGTTCCGTCGCATCCTCTGAATCATACCACAATCACAACCCACGTCCGCGCGGGCACCGCGGTAGGCGGATTTCATTCCGCCCGCGCCTCGGCAGGATTGCGGAATTTCGGGCGGTTCCATAGCATCCGCGAGGTGTTTCGCTTCGAGATTAGCATTACGGGCGGACAGGGCCGGAGAGGGGTACTGACCACACCGCACGGGGCGGTGCAGACTCCGGCGTTCATGCCCGTGGGCACGGCCGGGTCGGTCAAGGGGGTCACGCCGGAGCAGCTTCGCGGGACGGGCACGGAAATCATCCTCGCCAATACCTACCATCTCCAACTGCGCCCCACGGCCCAGGTCGTGCGGGAGCTGGGCGGCCTGCACCGCTTCATGGGCTGGGACGGGCCGATCCTCACCGACAGCGGCGGCTACCAGGTCTTCTCCCTCGGGGCCATCAACCGCATCTCCGACGACGGCGTCGAGTTTCGATCGAACATCGACGGAGCGCCCATGCGCCTCGATCCGCGCATCGCCACGCGAGTCCAGAATGACCTCGGCGC
>Ga0180061_1000092_pt1 | contig 13092 bp, 6 predicted proteins | sample EasRivT27_16_10D_FD_121769 | JGI IMG/M metagenome (GOLD analysis project Ga0180061, IMG submission 121769) | Soil microbial communities from meander-bound floodplain in the East River, Colorado, USA - East River metaG ERMLIBT27_16_10D | ecosystem: Environmental > Terrestrial > Soil > Floodplain ...
CAGACGAGCATTCCAAGATTTAAGAAAAGAATTAATGGAGGATAATGGGAGAGGACCAAGATACCCATACCCAACGCCTGTAAGACACTAAATTATTAAGAGGGTCATTCGACCCTCTTTTTTTATATACCCGTTCGGGTTTAAATTTTGCACCTATCAGTATTTCTATTTTTGAAAGTTAATAGGACGCACCAATCTTTTTATTTTTGGGATTGCGGCATTATTTAAAAATTTCATTTAAAAAACGCACCACCACTTTAAAATAAAAAAAAAAAACCTTATAAATACATCAACTAATAACCATAGGAGAGAATATGAAAAAGTTTTTACTTTTATTATCCCTGTTTTCGACTGCAATTTTCGCCGATCACGGCTGCTGGAATTCCAGAGAAGTTTCCTACAAAGCAACGGAACTTGCCAGAGAAGCAAAACAAATGGGCCAAAGTGGACGATTTAACCGTCACGGAAATCGAGCTACCCAAGTGGCCAATCGTTTGGCATGGGCCGCATGGGGACTTGCTCAGGTCGCTACTTCTGGAGAAAATTGCCGTGTGCTTGAAAGAAGATTTAATGAAAGAGTTGAGCCTGCCTTTATGGACCTAATGGAACAAGTTAGAGGTCCAAGAAGAGATGATCATAATGATGATCTAAGAGACGTAAGACGGGCCTTCCAAGATTTAAAAAAGGAACTAATGGAAGATAGAAGAGGCCCAAGACCAGGACCTGATCATGGACCAAGACCTGATCATGGACCAAGACCTGGACCAGATCACGGACCAGACCATGGACCTGGACACGGACCTGGACCTGGACCAAGACCAGACCACGGACCAAGACACTAAATAATTTTAGAGGGCCATCCGGCCCTCTTTCTTTTTAAGAGGCTTTCTTGGCCTTTCTTAAACCTTCCAAAATAAAACTTCGCATAAGCACCTGATAGGGAATTCCCTTTTTTTCGGCCAATTCCTTTAACTCGGCCACGGTTTCAGGAGATAGAGCAATGGAAGTGGGAGTCTTTCTTTTTCGAATCCTATCTCTAGCGGCCAAAGAAGCTTCAACATCCCACTCATTTTTTCTATACATTTTTTCGTCTTTATTTTTTACTTTAGCTTTCATAAATGTTCCTTTCTTTTAAATGCATCCGTCTTGCGCTTATCACTCGAATACTTTCCTTTCGAATAGTAAATGAAATAAATAACTTTTTCCCATGCTTGGTTTTTCCTAATAGTCCATATCTAGCTTCTTCAACTTTTGGGAAAACCTGAAGACCTAGAGGCAACAAATCAAAATCTTCAAAAACCTCCTCAATTTCAAGATAAGGAACATTATGTTTCATTAAATTTTTAAATTTGTTGCCCTCATCCCATTCAAACTCAAAGATAATACTGGATAGGAACTTTTCTAAAAATAAATCCTCCACAAATTTTGCCAAAACCTTCTCCCTTGTTATAGTGTTAGACACTATATCTGTCAACGCTTTACGAAGGGGAAGTATCCTTAAGAGATGGAATGGGCCTCATTCGTTTCATGGATTTGATGGATTTTTTCATTTTTGAAATATTTTCGGGCGAGGGTGCGGATATTTCTGCCGAATTTTATAATTGGACCAGAATTATAGGATTTCTATAAGCGATTGCATCACCAAAATACAGGCAAGAATCAAAAGGTTTCAAAAAACGACTTATGGGACCTCAAACGTTATTTAAAGATATAACCAAGAACTTAAGTTATTTTAAGGGCCATTCGGCTCCTTTTATTTTTATGCTAATTTGCATTTCTATAAAGTGGATTTTTTTACCTGTTGTAGATTTTAATCCAAACCCTAAAATTTCCTTATATGAAAAAAATTATAAAGGCGTCCTTCCTGTTTCTAGGATTTTTTACTCTATCCATGGGTGTTGCCCTTGCGACCCCACTCGTTGAGAGTGTGGCGATATCTGGGGACAAATTAATAGTCACCGGCCATCAATTTTTAGATATTGATGGATTGGCCATTTCAGATCCGCAAACAGGTTTTAAAAAACCTTTTAAAGTGGAATCCGCAACCGAATCCGAAATCGTAGGAACGGCGGTAGATGACCAAAAAATTACGGTTGCCTCTTTAATGAATTTAATAATCGATACCGCGAAAGGGGAAACAATTTATCCAGTAAGCTTTTCCCTGCAAAATGATGCTGTAACAAATCGGACCATTAAAGACGGTGCCATTACCCCGGAAAAATTTATTGGAGTTACAACCTCAAATCCACCTGATATGTCGGTACTGGCTTGGAATGAGCCTACCCAAAGTTTTATTTTTACATCGGCCGATGGATTATTTGGATCAAGCAGTGGAGTATCCGATATAGTTCTGGGAGCTGGTATAACCGGGGCCCCAAATACGGCTTCAGGTTCAGTTCCAATTTCTGTAGATATTGGGACAACTGGAAATACTTCCAAAACCAAAATTCCCTATTTTAATTCAAAAAATAAAATTGTTTTAGACTCTACCACTTCCCCAGCTGGTTCCCTTACAGGTTTGAGCTTTAAAGATGGAAACCAAAATTTTTATATGTTCAATGATAATGGTCTAAGAATAACCAGTAATGTTGCCACGGATGTTTTTGTTATGGGAGTCGATGGAAATCTTGCACTGAAAGGTCCAGTTACCATTGGTGGTTATGATGTTTGTTTATCCGGTGGAAATTGTAGTTCGGTTTCTGGCATATCTAATGTTACGGCCAGCGCCCCTTTGGTTGCTGCTACCAGTGCAACGGGAACAATAAATATTTCTCCGGGAGCTGTAAATACTGCCAATAATTTAGTGAAACTAGATAGTGCAGGAAAATTTCCAAGCACCATCCCAGGAGTTGTGAGAGGGCCTGGTACCGTTGCATCTGGCGCTGCGGCCATATATTCGGGTACTTCTGGAGAAAATCTTGGCAAAACTTCCTACACCATACCAAGCACCTCCGGTGTAACCGGACAGATATTGGCACTAACAGCGACCAATACTGTAGGTTGGATTAATACCCCAGCATCGGGAGTAACATCATTTAAAACTCGAACCGGAGCAGTAGTTCCAGCAGCTGGAGATTATACTGCAACTCAGGTAACCAATGCTCCCCTTGGAGAAATTACGGAAACGAATGTTCAAGGAGCAATTAATCACCTGGCAAATTTGGTTGGAGTAAAACTTCCTAAAGCTGGTGGAACCATGACTGGTACAATCACCACTACAACTCAAAATGCTCTTAAGATAGGCCCAGCTGGATCGGTAACCGGTGAAGTTCAATTTTTAGAACCAACCGCCGCTGGAACAAATTATGTTGGATTTAAATCACCCGCAAGTTTGGCCGCCAATACCGTTTGGACTCTACCTGCAGCGGATGGAACATCCGGACAAGTATTATCCACCAACGGATTAAATGAATTATCCTGGACTTCAGCGGGAGCGGGTGGTGGTGTGTCCTCAGTGCCGGGAGATACTAGTCCGCTTCCACTGGACACATTGGATTCGACCATAGCTATATATTCTGGAGAGGACGGACAAACAATAAAATACTCTTTATGGAAATTAAATGGCATTCAGCTTCAGGGACCAACTGCGTTTATAGGGGAAAATAGCACATTTAAAAATATGGGCGTAGGATGTTTTTCCCACAAAGACTACACCTCTTCGTCTTCTTTTGGATTTTGCCAGAATTCATCTGGAAACGCTTCTTTTGGTTTCACAAACAAAGTGGTTTTTGGCTTGGGAGGAATAAACAAACTTGAAATTAATAGTACCGATACCATCAATTCACAATCCTTTGTAAATAACGGGAATTTTACCGTGGACACCAATACTTTATTTGTAGATGCCACTGCAAATAGTGTAGGTATTGGGACAATCACCCCAGTCCAAGCTTTTCAAATAGATTCCACTACGAAAGGATTACTACCTCCGAGAATGACCACGACAGAAAAAAATGCTATCAGCCCACAAACCACAGGGTTGGTGGTTTTTGATACCACCACTAATTCTTTAAATGTTAGAAACTCCACTGGATGGACCTCATTAGGAAGTGGAACTGGTGGAACTGGTAATGTGGCGGGGCCGGCAACTTCTATCCTAAATAATTTGGCCACATATTCGGATGCTACTGGAAAAATAATAAAAGATTCCGGGATAAATTCTGGAAATCTTCCTACCATGACCTCAAATGCCACCGCGCAATTTCAGCCAATTTTATCCGGTGGAATTAATAAATCTCAAATTGCAGCTCCATATACATTCCCTGATAGAAATTGTCTTCCTGGAGAAGTTTTAAAATGGAATACTACTGGGTTTACCTGCCAGGCAGATCTTGGCGGTTTGACCTCAGTGCCGGGAGATACTAGTCCACTTCCATTGGAAAATTTGGATTCGACCATTGCCATATATTCTGGAGAGGACGGACAAACAATTAAATACTCTTTATGGAAATTAAATGGCGTTCAGCTTCAGGGACCAACTGCATTTGTAGGGGAAAATAGTGTATTTAAAGATTTAAACGTAGGATGTTTTTCCCACAAAGACTACACCTCTTCCAATGCCTTTGGATTTTGCCAAAATTCAAGTGGAAACGCTTCTTTTGGTTTCACCAACAAAGTGGTTTTTAGCTTGGGAGGAATAGCCGAACTTGAAATTAATGCTACCGATACCATCAATAAACAGTCCTTTGTAAATACCGGTAATTTTACCGTGGACACCAATACATTTTTTGTAGATGCCGCTACAAATATGGTGGGAATTGGAACCATCACCCCTACTCAAGCATTGCAAATTGATTCAACAACCTCTGGATTTCTTCCTCCGAGAATGACCACGACACAAAAAAATGCAATCCCTACACAAACACCAGGAATGATGGTTTTTGATACCACCACTAATTCTTTAAATGTTAGAAATTCCTCCGGATGGGCATCACTTGGAAGTGGAGGAAGTGGAACGGGCAATGTGGCGGGACCAGCTTCTGCTAAGGCAAACAATTTGGCCACTTATAGTGATACCACAGGAAAGGTTTTATTGGATTCGGGAGTTTCACAAAACGATTTGGTAACCATGAGTGGGAGTGGATCTATTATTCCAGGAAATGTAGTTGTCACTTCAGGAACAAAATTAGTTGCAGAAAGCATTATTAATATTACCAATATCCCCACCATGCCAGCAAATGCGACTCTTCAAAATGCGCCAATATTAGGTGTGGCAGGGCAAAAGGTTCAAGTAGCTGCCCCCTATACATTACCAAATAAAGTTTGTATCGCTGGCCAAATTTTAAAATGGGATGATGTTGCTGTTGGTTTTACCTGTCAGTCCGACATGGGTGGTTTGGCCTCAGTGCCGGGAGATACTAGTCCACTTCCACTGGACACATTGGATTCGACCATTGCCATATATTCTGGAGAGGACGGACAAACAGTGAAATACTCTTTATGGAAGTTAAATGGCATTCAGCTTCAGGGTCCAACTGCCTTTGTAGGGGAAAATAGCACATTTAAAGATATGGGTGTCGGATGTTTTTCCCACAAAGACTACACCTCTTCCAATGCCTTTGGATTTTGCCAAAATTCAAGTGGAAACGCTTCTTTTGGTTTCACCAACAAAGTGGTTTTTGGTTTGGGAGGAATAAACAAACTTGAAATTAATAGTACCGATACCATCAATTCCCAGTCCTTTGTAAATAACGGCAATTTTACCGTGGACACCAATACTTTATTTGTAGATGCAACAGCAAATAGCGTAGGTATTGGAACAATCACACCAGTCCAAGCTTTTCAAATAGATTCGACCACCAAAGGATTTCTACCTCCTAGGATGACCACGACGCAAAAAAATTTAATCCCACAAACACCTGGAACGATGGTTTTTGATACCACCCTTAATTCTTTAAGTGTTAGAAACAACACTGCATGGGTGTCCGTGGGAGCTCCGACTGGATTTTTTGCTGAAGCAAAAATTATTAGTCCGTCAGATGAAAGATTAAAGAAAAATATAAAATCTTTGGACCTTGATGTATTTGACGTTTTGGATAGGTTAAATCCGGTATCCTTTGAATGGAAGGATCAAGTAAAAGGAAACCTTGGCACTCAATTTGGATTTGTTGCTCAAGAGGTGGAGAAGGTATTGCCCAATTTAGTTATCACATCCAATGATGGCCGCAAGGGAGTGGATGAAATTGCAATGATTCCTATTCTAATGGATGCGATCAAAAAACAACAAAAGCAAATAGCAGAACTTCAGAAAAAAATAGAAGAATTGAAAAATTAATTAATTCCGAATAAATATCGGCACTTAAACCGATAGGGTGGAATTTTTTGCCGGTTTGTAGAACCCAATCAAAATTATAAAATTTCATTATATAAATTCATCAACTGAGGGGTTCTTAATGAATAAATCCAATAAGGTATTCTTCTTATTTCTATGTTTTATAACGGGTTTTGTTTTTGCGGCCCCAGAGGTTGAGAGTGTGGCGATTTCGGGAGACAAATTAATTGTCACCGGCCACAAATTTTTAAATATTGATGGACTGATTCTTTCTGATCCGAAAACCGGTTTTAAAAAACCTTTTAAAGTGGAATCCGCAACCGAATCCGAAATTATAGGAACCGCGGTGGATAACCAAAAAATTACGGTTGCCTCCTTAATGAATTTAATAATCGATACAGCAAAAGGAGAAACGACCTATCCAGTAGGCTTTTTTCTTGAAAAGAATACTGAAACGGATCCGACCATTTTTAATGGATCCATTATCCCAGAAAAAAGTAAAGGAGTATCAGACCAAAAGATTATGGTTGATGTAGTATCTCAAATAGTCTTGGGAAGTGGAATGACCGGGTCCCCAAATACCGTCTCAGGGATAGTTCCAATTTCTGTAGATATTGGGGAGAGAGGGAATCCTTCAAAAACCAAAATACCTTATTTTAATTCCAAGAATAAAATTGTTATAGACTCGACCAATTCTCCTTCAGGTGCTCTTTCTGGTTTGAGTTTTAAGGATGGAACCAGAAATTTTGAAATTTTCAACGATAATGGCTTAAGAATTGATAGTGGGCTCAACAAGGATCTTTTTGTTTTGGATGGCGCTGGAAATCTAAATCTGAAAGGGCCGGTAACCATTGAGGGTTTTGATGTTTGTTTATCCAATGGAAACTGTAATTTGCTTTTTGGCAAATTTTTGATTACGGCCACGCCCCCTTTGGTAGCGACCAAAGTTGCACCAGGAGGGACAAATATTTCCGCGGGAGCAGTAAACACTGCCAATAATTTAGTGAAACTGGATGGCACAGGAAAATTTCCCAGCACCATCCCTGGAGTCGTGAGAGGGCCAGGTGCGGTTACTCCTGGTACAGTGGCCGTATATTCTGATTCCACCGGAGAAAATCTGGGCAATGGTAGTATTTCACTCACAAATTTAGTCACCATGTCCGCAACTCCAACCACTGCCAATAAAATAATTATTTCAACGGGGGCCAATAAAGAACTTGGTTCCACATCCTACACCATACCGAATACCTCAGGGGTAACCGGACAGATATTAGCACTTACTGCGACAGGTACTGCAAATTGGGTTTCAGGGGTATTTTCTTTTAATACTCGAACCGGAGCAGTGATCCCACAAGCTGGGGATTATACTGCGGCCCAGGTAACCAATGCTCCCTTGGGAGTTATTACGACAAATACTGTTCAAAATGCAATTTATCAACTGGCCAATTTGGATAGTAAAAAACTTCCAAAGGCCGGTGGAATAATGACAGGTCCAATAATCACTTCCACCAAAAATGCTCTTAAGATAGGTCCGTTTGCAACAGTAACCGGTGAAATTCATTTTATAGAATCAACTGACAAGGAAACAGACTATGTAGGATTTAAGGCCCCCGCAAATATTGCTTCCAAAACCGTTTGGACTCTACCAGCAGCGGATGGAACTCTCGGACAAGCTTTAGTGACCAACGGATCTAAGAAATTGTCCTGGGTTTCAGGAGGAACTGCCGGGATAGGAGATGTGGTGGGGCCGAGTTCTTCCACTTCAACCAATTTGGCCACTTTTGATGGAACTACCGGGAAGCTTATACAGGATTCTGGAATACCATCAGGGGATTTAGTGACCATGGATGGTGCCGGATCTGTTACCTCTGGAAATGTAATTGTCACTGCTGGAGGAAAAATAGCTTCGGATAGCAATGTTCCTATATCAAATATTCCGACCATGGCCTCCAATGCAACTGCTGGGTTTCAGCCAATTTTATCTGGTGGATCTAATAAAGCTCAAATTGCAGCTCCCTATACTTTACCAAGCACAGGCTGTGTTTCCGGAGAAATTTTAAAATGGAATGGCACTGGCTTTACTTGCCAAAGTGCTTTTAATTTTCCACCGGGAATGGTGATTGATTTTGCAGGTCAAACTTGTCCTACAGGATTTTTGGCATGTAATGGAACAGAATACTCTCAGAGTCTTTACCCAAATTTATATTCCGCCATTGGAGATACTTGGAATACTTTTAACGGACAGGGAGCACCAGCGGCAGGAAATTTCAGAACCCCAAACTTAAATAGTTTATATGTCAGAGGTTCAGGCTCATCCGCAGTAGGGGACTTTGTCGGACAATTAACCAAATTACCGACCACTGCTTTTAATACTAATAGTGTTGGGGCACATACACACACCACTGATAGTGTTGGTGCCCATACACACAATCTCAGTGGGAGTACTAATACCACGGGAGCGCATACCCACGTTGAGGGAAGGTCTTGGGACAGTGGAGCAACTATGAGATACGGTACTAGGGATACTGGAATAAATTCATCTCACAGATGGAATGGTACAGGCTCTACTAGCGCGACTGGACATTTAGTTTCAACTGATGGAGACCATGCCCACAGTATTAATCTTAATACTAATAGTGTTGGTAACCATACACACACCACTGTTAGTGCTGGTGCCCATACACACACCATAGCTGGTGGTGATAGCGAAACAAGACCAAACTCGGCGGTAATGTTAAAATGTATTGCTTTTTAGGGGAAATAAGAAATTAATATTATTATTATTTTCTTTCAACTTATCAAAAAGTAAAAAACCAGTAATTTACTCCTTAATAGAATGCTTTCTTTTTAAATTAATTCACATATTCATTAATAGGGAATTTTCTACCCATTTAGGTTGGAGGATTCTACTTTTTGAAGTTCGTGGCCCAAATCACCGAAATTTTTTATATGAAAAATTCAAATAAAGCGTTCTTTAAGGCGTTCTTCCTATTTCTATGTTTAATTTCTATACCCATAGGTATTACTATTGCGGCCCCAGTCGTTGAAAGTGTGGCGATTTCCGGGGACAAATTAATTGTCACCGGCCATAAATTTTTAGATATTGATGGACTGATTCTTTCTGATCCGAAAACTGGTTTTAAAAAACCTTTTAAAGTGCAATCCGCCACCGAATCCGAAATTGTAGGAACGGCGGTGGACAACCAAAAAATTACGGTTGCCTCCTTAATGAATTTAATAATCGATACCGCAAAAGGAGAAACGATTTATCCAGTAAGTTTTTCCCTGCAAAAAGATGCGGTAACCAATCCCACCATTAAAAATGGTGCCATTACCCCGGATAAATTTTTAGGAGTTACCACACCTAATCCACCCGACCAAACGGTACTGACTTGGAGTCAGGCCACAAATGGTTTTGTTTTCACCAAGGCCAGCGCAGGAGTTGGATCAAGTGGAGTTTCTGAAATAGTTTTGGGGCCTGGAATAATCGGTGCCCCAAATACCGCTTCCGGTTCCGTTCCAGTTTCTGTAGATATTGGGCAGACTGGGGATGCTACAAAAACTAAAATTCCTTATTTTAATTCATCCAATAAAATTGTTTTGGACTCTACGTCTTCTCCAACTGGCGCTCTTTCTGGTTTGAGCCTAAAAGATGGGACCAAAAATTTTGATATTTTTAATGATAACGGTTTTCGAATTGATAGCGAAGCGGCAGCTGATCTTTTAGTTTTAGATAGCGATGGAAGTCTAAGCTTGAAGGGTCCAGTCACCGTTGGTGGTTTCGATGTTTGTTTATCAAATGGAAATTGTATTCCAAGTTCTGGCCTAACTCTAGTTACCGCCACGGCCCCTTTGGTGGCCGCAAAAGTTGCAACAGGAACCACCAATATTTCCGCGGGAGCAGTAAACACCGCCAATAATTTAGTGCAACTAGAAAGCACAGGAAAATTTCCGGCCAACATCCCAGGCGTAGTTAGGGGGCCTGGTTCGGCCGCCCGTTCGGCCACCCAAGGCAACTTGGCCATTTTTTCTGATACCACTGGAGAAAAACTTGGCGATGGCGGAATCGGACTTCAAAATATAGTTTCCATGTCCGCTACACCAACTAGCGCCAATAAAGTTGTTATTTCAACGGGAACAAATAAAGTACTTGGCACAACTTCCTACACTATACCCAACACCTCTGGTGTAACCGGACAGGTACTGGGAATTACCGCGACCAATGCTGCAAGTTGGGTTGATGCCTCTGGAGTAGATTCATTTAATGGCAGAACCGGTGCAGTCACCTCTTTAGATGGTGATTATTCTGCGGCCCAGGTAACTAATTTACCTTTTGGAATTATTACCGCACTTACGGTTCAGCAAGCAATTGATCAACTGGCAGATTTGGATAGTCAAAAACTTCCTATCTCTGGTGGAACAATGACGGGAACAATAAAAACCACAACTCAAAAAGCAATATTCGTAGGGGCTTATGGCTCAGACACCGGTGAGATTCGATTTTTTGAAATTGAACCCATTGCACCATCCTGGGTAGGATTTAAGGCACCCGCAAATATTGCTTCAACTACCGTTTGGACTTTACCAGCAGCGGATGGAACTTCCGGCCAAGTTTTATCCACCAATGGATCAAAGGTATTGGGCTGGGCCTCAGCAGGATCGGCCGGGATAGGGGATGTGGTGGGGCCTGCTTCTTCCATTTCAACCAATTTGGCCACTTTTAATGGAGCTACCGGGAAGCTTATTGCGGATTCTGGAATTTCATCAAGTGATTTAGTGACCATGAGTGGGACTGGGTCTGTTACCACTGGAAATGTAATTATCACCGGTGGAGGAAAATTAGCTCAGGATAGCAATGTTCCTCTATCAAATCTGCCCATTATGGAAAATCCTGCAATCGCTTCAAACACCATAATTTTATCTGCGGGAAATTCCAAAAATTTAAAATCTACTCCTTATACCATTCCACCAAACATCGGTTCGGCGACTTATGTTTTAAAATCCGATGGAACCAATGTTCAATGGGCAGCTGATGCGAGTGGTTCAGGCGATGTGGTGGGACCGGCAAGTTCATTAGATCAGTCCATTCCTATTTTTTCGGGAACGACTGGAAAACTCTTGGGAGGCACTTCATTTAATATAATTGGCAATTCACTTTCGGGCCAAGTCGTTACCATGGGAGAAAATACAGAATTTGGCTCAGGGATCGGATGTTTTTCTCAGACTAACCTCCAGTCCTCAGTGGATTCCGCGGGATTTTGCCAAGATGTAGAAGGAACTGTTTTTGTAAAAAGCGGGGGCTCAATAGATCTTTCAGTGGGGGGATCCAAATTGCTAATTTCCAATTCCAAAACAACCCATCAGCAGGAATTTTTAAATAACGGTAATTTTACCGTGGATACCAATACATTTTTTGTATCTGCCCTTACAAATAGGGTTGGAATTGGAACAATCACTCCAACCCAAGTATTTCAAATTGATTCAATTTTATCGGGGTTTCTACCTCCGAGAATGACCACGGCACAAAAAGATGCCATCGCCACACAATCACCAGGGTTGGTGGTTTTTGATACCGACCTTAATGCTTTAAATGTTAGAACCTCCACTGGATGGATGTCCTTAGCAAGTGGAACCGGAGACGTAGTTGGACCGGCAACCGCAACTCTAAATTCAATTGCACGATATGAATCAGGAAAAGTTATAAAAGAATCCGGAATCATCATCGATGACGCCAATAATATTTCAGGGGTAGCTCAATTAAATGGAAAAGTGGCCAACAATTTAGTGACCGGTAGCGGGTTGATTGGAAACCTTCCAATATTTGGATTGTTACCAAATGAAATTGAAGATTCGGGAATTTTATCGGCAAATATTCCGACCATGGCCTCAAACGCCACGGGGCAGTTTCAGCCAATTTTATCCGGAGGATTAAATAAATCCCAAATCGCAGCTCCTTATACATTACCTAGTAGCACCTGTCTTTCTGGTGAAGTGCTAAAATGGAATGCCACTGGGTTTACTTGTCAAAGTGACCTTAGTGGTTCAGGGAATGTGGTTGGACCTGCTACTTCAACCATCAATGCGATTGCAAAATATAGCAATACAACCGGAAATGCGATTCTAAATTCTAGTGTGCTAATTGATAACTCCAATAATGTTTCGGGAGTAAAGAATTTCACCTCCGTAGGCGCTCTAAATAATACTGGATCCATGGCCAATAATGGATCTTTCGCCAATTATGGATCCCTCTCCAATACTGGAGAATTCATCAATTATGGATCTTTCACCAATTCGGAAAATATGACAATTGATATTAATACATTACATGTGGATTCCACAGGAAACAGGGTAGGTATTGGAACTACTACGCCAGATGGATCTGCAATCCTTGATTTAACTTCTACTTCGAAGGGGTTGCTACTTTCTAGAATGACTTCCGCTCAAAGAGATGCCATTATTTCACCTGCCGATGGATTAATGATTTACAATTCAACTACAAATTCTTTTGATGGAAGGGCAGGTGGGGCCTGGAAGCCAGTCGGGGCCGTCCCATCTGTGAATGATCAGACGGGAACATCATACACCATAACCTCATCTGATTGTGGGAGTAATGTATCTTTAAATAATGCATCCGCCATTTCGGTATTTGTTCCTGTCTTAGCTCCTGGATGTGAGATCGATCTGGTACAAACCGGAGCTGGCCAAATAACCGTCTCTGGATCTGGAATAACTGTGGGGAATTCATTTGGATTATTTAAAACCAGGGCCCAATATTCCGTGGTTACAGTAAAAATGATGAGTGCCTCGCTGGCAGTGCTGGTAGG
>Ga0180061_1000093_pt1 | contig 13073 bp, 10 predicted proteins | sample EasRivT27_16_10D_FD_121769 | JGI IMG/M metagenome (GOLD analysis project Ga0180061, IMG submission 121769) | Soil microbial communities from meander-bound floodplain in the East River, Colorado, USA - East River metaG ERMLIBT27_16_10D | ecosystem: Environmental > Terrestrial > Soil > Floodplain ...
CTATAAGGAAGAAGTGGGTGCATGGGTAGACGAAGAAAACATTTTAAATAATCTTTGGTTTATTAGTTATATTTTTCCTGAAACACAAGCAGAGCGTGAGATAGAAGACCACTGGAAAAGAATTGAGCAAAAATATATTCAGGCTACAGAATATTTTATTAAAGATTTACAGAAACGAAGAAACCAACCCAAGTAAGAGGAAGCCAATATGAAATTTTTAATATTTTTGTCCCTATTAATGAGCATTAAGGTTTATGCAGAAGTGTCACCGGAAGAAAGTGTTGCTTCGGACTATGTAATGATTGAGCAAAGTATAGAACTTAAATTAAAACTAAGGGTCACGTATTTTGATGAAATTGCTAAAATAAATAATAGTCAGGGGTCATTCTATACCGTAGTAAGGGACCGGTGCCTGGCCATCGTAGAAGTTGCCTCAAAAGATTCAAAGAAACCTGTAACAGGAAGGGCCAGACGATATATAAAGGAAGTTAAAGGCCCCTTTTGTTTCAGATAATAATTAAAGAATTTTTTTTAAAAATGCCCCTGTATGGGAAATGGAGGTTTTGGCCACTTCCTCTGGCGTACCTTTGGCGATAATATTTCCCCCGGCATCCCCACCTTCAGGCCCTAGATCAATTATATAATCTGCTGTTTTGATAACATCGAGATTATGTTCAATCACTAAAACTGTATGGCCTAGATCCACTAAATCATGAAGGGATTTTAAAAGCATTTTGATATCGGAAAAATGAAGGCCCGTGGTTGGTTCATCTAAAACATAGAGACAATGTCCTTTGGCCCGCTTGCCAAGTTCTGTGGAAAGCTTAAGTCTTTGGGCCTCGCCTCCAGAAAGCGTAGTGGCACTCTGACCAAGTGACATATAGCCAAGGCCTACACCATTTAACGTAGTAAGGACTCTATTTAGCCTTGTATGATTTTTAAAAAATTCCAAGGCCTCTTCGATACTCATGGATAAAACATCGGCGATATTTTTTCCCTTAAAGGTAATGGATAGGGTTTCGGGATTGTATCTGGATCCTTTGCATTCAGTGCAGGTGATAAATACATCTGGAAGAAAATGCATTTCAATTTTTTTTACGCCATTTCCTTCGCATTCCTCGCATCTTCCGCCCTTAACATTAAAGGAAAACCTGCCAGGTTTATATCCTCTCATTTTGGCCTCAGGGAGTGCTGAGAATAATTCCCGGATATCGGAGAAAATTCCAGTATAGGTTGCGGGATTGGATTTGGGTGTTCTGCCAATGGGATTTTGATCTATTTCAATAACGGAGTCGATTTTTTCTAATCCTTGGATTTCTTTGTAATTATCTTTGGCATAGATAAGTTTGTTGTGAGGATATAGATGCGCCATGATTGCGGGCACTAAAATCTCATTTATCAAAGTGGATTTTCCCGATCCGGATACGCCGGTAATACACACCACTCCGGATAAAGGGATCTTAACATTTAAATTTTTTATATTGTTTTGATGGCATCCTCTAACATCAATAAAGGAATCGGATACTTTTCGCAAAGTGGGAACTTCAACCTTATCCATTCCGTTTAAAAAGGCCGCGGTTTTGGATTTTTTATTTTTTAGGATTTCCTTTAAAGGTCCTTCGGCAACAATTGAGCCTCCATGGATTCCGGCCCCTGGGCCCATATCTATTATATGGTCGGAATGAATCATGGTTTCTTCATCATGTTCCACCACTAATACGGTATTTCCCAGATCGCGCAGGGATTTTAAGGTATTGATTAATTTTTGATTGTCCCTTTGATGAAGCCCAATGCTTGGTTCATCTAAAACATATAAAACCCCAGTAAGAGCAGAACCAATTTGGGTGGCCAGTCTTATTCTTTGGGATTCTCCTCCGGATAAAGTCATGGCCGCTCGATTGATGGTGAGATAGCCAAGTCCCACATCAATTAAAAATTTTAGACGGCTGACAATTTCTTTAACCAGTTTTTTAGAGATTTGTGCCCTCTCCCCTTCTAGTTTAAGATTTGAAAAATAATCATAGGATTTCCAAATGGACATGGAAGAGATATCCATAATGCTTAAGTCATCAATTTTGGTTGAAAGAGCAACGGGATTTAATCGCAGTCCCCCACAAGAAGAGCAAGGATTAATCCGCATATAATTTTCCAGCTCTTTTCGCAGTTTTTCCGAGCCCGTTTCCATATATTTGCGATTAAACCATTTAATTATTCCGGGGAACTTTTTGGAAAATTCCCAAGTGGAATTTTTTGACCTGAAGGAATATTTAAAAACCTGGGGAGATCCTTCCCAAAGAATTTTTTTGAAACTTTCGGGTAAATTTTTATAAGGATGTTTTAAATTAACTCTTTCCGCCCTGGCAACTTCTGTAACCATGGTAAAAAGAAATGAGCTTTTTTTGGCAAGTGGCGGAATTGCTCCCTCTGAAATGGATAAATTTGGATCAACTATCAGTAGATGTTTTTCAAAACTTTGCATTTCCCCTAAACCATTGCAATCCGGGCACGCGCCAATCGGGGAATTAAAAGAAAAAAGTTGTGGCTCCAAATCAGGGTAAACCTTTTTAATTTTTACCGACATATTATGCTCGCTAAAAACTAATTCTTCCTTATCTTCCACCAATACGGAGATTAATCCTGATCCAAGTTTTAAGGCATGTTCCACGGAATCGACCATTCTTTTATCGATTCCGGGTTTTAAAACTACCCTATCTACAACAATTTCCAGGGATTCAATTTTCTTAGGAAGGGAGAATTTATCATCGATAACAAATATCTCTTTGTTAATTCGACAACGGGCAAATCCCAATTTTAAGATGGATGATTGGCTGGGTTTTTTATCCAGGGATATGGGAGCAAGAATTTGAATCTTGGTTCCCTCTTTTAAACCTAAGAGCTCCTTAACAATTTGATTGGGGGTCCATTTTCTTACAATATCCCCAGTTTCTGGGCAGTAAAGGATCCCAACCCGAGCAAAAAGCACCCTTAGATAGTCATAGATCTCCGTTACCGTACCAACGGTTGATCTTGGATTTTTTGATGAGGTCTTTTGATCAATGGCTATTGCAGGAGAAAGACCTGAAATTGATTCAACATCTGGTGGTTGAAACTGCCCTAAAAACTGCCGGGCGTAACTACTTAGGGATTCAATATAGCGCCTTTGCCCCTCTACATAGATGGTATCAAAGGCCAAGGAAGATTTTCCCGAACCCGAAGGCCCGGTGATTACCGTAAGAGTATTTTTGGGAATAGAGACACTTATATCTTTAAGATTATGTACTCTGGCCTTATTTATTTTTATTTGATCTAGCGCCATTATGGACCTCTAAGGCCTTTATTAGCAGATAGTAACAACCAAGGCAATTGGCCTTGTTTTTTCCATAGAGGGAAAAGGCCGTCCCGTGATCGACACTCATCCTTAAAAAGGGAAGTCCCAGGCTGATATTTAGGCCAATAACGTCGTTTCTTGCCTTAAAGGAAACTAGGCCTTGGTCATGATACATATAGACCTTTAGCTGTCTTTTATCTGGATTTTTATGAAAATGCAGGGAATCCCCGGACAAGGGCCCCAAGAATTTAATCTTTTTAAAACCTACCTTTAATTTTTCTATAGCATCGGCTATTTTTTTGTCCTCATTACCTAGGAGTCCGCCTTCTCCGGCATGGGGATTGATTCCGGAAATTAAAACCTCTTCAAAGGGATGGAAGTATTTGGGATAGTCTTTAAGGGTTAAATTTATTTTATCGACAATAATTTTTTCCGTAATATCTTTTGCAACATCTTTTAAAGGAATATGATCCGTGATCAGCAAGACGCTCTCTTCGGGTGAGCTAAACACCATGCTTATCTCTTTTACCTTATAGTATTTGCGGAAAAAATCGGTGTGTCCGGTGCATGCCTTTCCATTGTAAAAAATTTTATCTTTGCTAGTGGGAAGAGTTAAAAGAATATCCTTTTTTCTGATAAGTGGAAGAGCTGCTTCAAGCGCTTGAGTTGATGCCGGCAAATTTCTTTTGGGAATAAAATGGCAGCTTAGAGTTGAGTTTAAAAATATTAATTTTTGGCCACTAAAGGAATGGGGAATCTTTAAAAAATCCAATTGTGTTTTTAGACAGTCCTGAGTGCCAATATATGTAAAATTTGATTTGGAATTATCCGGCAATAAGGAAAAGGCCTTGAGAAAAACCTCAGGGCCTATGGATAGTTCATGTCCTTGAGTTATGTAAATCATTCGGTGGGAAAATATTTAATAAAATGTTTTGAAGCTTCCCGCTCCATCCAAAGTTTAATGATGTCTTGGGATTTTTTAATATAAATTTCCATCCTAATCCGATCTTTTGCCTGGTTAAAGATCTCGGACTCAACCAAATCTTTCTTTTGCACGTAAAAGACATGGTAAAAATCCCCAATTAATATAGCGTTGGTAAATTCGCCTTCATTGGTGTTTTTTAAAAGGTTGTTTAATTCTGCGGAAAGCGTATCTTCGGTTACATTTCCTAAATTATTGGTGGTCAAGGTTGTAAAACCAGCAGGCAGAGCTGCTCCAGTTTTTTGATTCTTGGCCGCGGAAACCAACTGATTCATTTGAGAGGAAGAGATATCATTTTTGTTAATATAAAAATCTTCCAGGGCATATTTGAAGGTGAAGGTGGTGTCTCCAATATTCTTTTTATAAAAGGTGTTTTTTATTTCTTGGTCGGTGATGGTTACCAATGGTTCGATCACCCTGCCACTAAAAATATTATGTTCAATCGATTGGCGAACTAAATCAAAATATTCCTCGAACGTCATATTATTGGTGGTTAAAAATTGTAAAAGGGCATCTCGGGTAAGATTAAGTCGCTTTTCAGTATCTCTAATTTGGGCCTCTACCTGATTATCATCAATAATGTATCCCATCTCCTCAAGCTTATTTCTAATTAAAAAAGACTCAATTTGAATTCTAGCGATTTCTGCAAGAGTAAAAGCTTCTTTTTCAGCGTATTTAGGGGAAATGGTTTTCCTGGCCTTAAGAGTGTCCAATACTCTTTGGGCCTGTGCCAATGTAATGATCTGATCATCAAAGACAGCTATTATTTTGTTGATTAATTCTGCATGAAGTATTTGGGAAAAGATTAAAGCAAATAAAATTAGACCTTTCATAGGAAAGTAAAATTATCCTAGAAAAGGTTATTTTAACAGATTTTTATCGACGGTAATCGAAGCCTCTTTTTTAAGTTCAGCGAAATATGCGCCAATGACTGCATCTCTTTTTTCGTCATAGACGAATTTTTTATATTGCGCCATATTGATATCTTTATAAGGCCTTTGCGCCAAAACTTTTATTATATGATAGCCAAATTGGCTTCGTACCGGTGGTGTAATAAATCCTGAAGCCTTCCCCTTAATTGCAGCAAAATATTCCGGAGCGTAGGAGACCGCTGGTTGGAAACCCATATCCCCTCCAGTTGGCGCGGCGGAATTTTGGGAATATTTATCTGCTAAGGCCGCAAATTGTTCTGGTTTATCCTTGAGGGAATTATATACCTCCATCGCCTTATTTAATGCCTCTTCGGCCTCGTTTTTTTCTGGGGTGACTTTAACTCGAAGTAGTATTTGGGCAGTTCGATATTCTGGTTTTTCTTTATAATATTTTTTAACGTCTTCATCCGTTACCGAAATTTTTCTAAGTCTAGGCTCCAGGTCTTTGGAAATTTGGGCATGGTAGAGAATATCAAGCATCTTCTGGGTAACCGTTGGATCGGAATCAAGCTTCATTTTTTTTGCTTTTTGGATACCAAGTTCCCGGTTGATTAAATCATCCAGAACTTTATCAGGTGTAACTTTTTTGTCAGAGACAAACATCAGATTGCTTTTGTAGGAGTTATCAAAAAAGGATTTTTTGATTTCCACTCCATTTACTGTGGCGATCGCCGGGTCAGTAGCAGCAAGTAAAAAGGTTGGGTATACAAATAAAAGGGAAACAATTAAGGAAAATCGCATCTTTAACCCCATATAAGTTGATACAATCTAGGCTAACATGGAGCAATTTTTTGCGCAATATCTCTGGAGAACTTAAGGAATGTTTCTTGGGTAATCGGATTTTTTTGAGAGTATGTCACTTTAAATTGTGGACTGAATTGATAGGACTTTCCAAGGGAAAGGAAGGTTTCCACAATTTTATCTCTAAGTTCTGTGGAACTGTCCAGGAAAGCTTTATCAAACTGCATGGTGATGGTACCGCCTAGGACTTTAACTGACTGAAGACCTAGGTTGGATAAATAAATGCGGGCCTCAATTATTTTAAATAAATTTATTAATTCTTTAGGTAGAGGCCCATAGATTTCACCCAAATCGTTTTGCATGGAGGAAAGCCGAACGTGGGAATCACAATTGGACATTTTTTTGTATTGGCGAAGTCTTTCGGCGCTGTCTTCAATATAGGTTTTGGGAATAAATGCCTCAAAAGGTGTGGAGATCTCGATATCTTCCCTGCTTACTACTTTTTCCCCTTTAAGATCATAAATCGCATCTTTTAAAAGTTTCATGTACAGCTCAAGGCCCACGGATTCAATATGGCCGGATTGCTCCCCGCCGAGGATGTCACCTGCTCCTCTGATTTGCAAATCGGAAGATGCTATGGCAAAGCCCGAACCCTTATCAGCATATTTTGCAAGGGCCTCAAGCCTTTTCTCCGCCACTTCGGAAAAGATTTTATCTTTTGGGACCACAAAATAGGCATATGCCTTTCTCTCCGAACGCCCGATTCTTCCTCGCAGCTGATGAAGCTGGGACAATCCGAAATTTTGGGCATTAAAAATAATCATGGTATTGGCATTGGGAATATCTAGTCCCGATTCAATAATGGTGGTGGAAATTAAAACCTGATAATCCCCATTGTAGAAAGCGGCCATTCGTTTTTCCAATTCCCGCTCCGCCATTTGGCCGTGGGCAATTATTATTTTTGCTTTAGGCGCCAGCTTTTGAAATTTTTCTGCCACCAATTCAATATCTGAAACCCGGTTATGAACAATAAATACCTGTCCCCCTCGGGAAAGTTCTTTTTCCATGGCCTCCGATAAAGTCTCATCGGATTCTCTTATGATATAGGTTTTTATGGATTGGCGTTTAGGTGGAGCGGTTTGAATTAAGGAGAGATCTTTAAGTCCTAAAAACGCCAGTTGCATGGTTCGGGGTATTGGGGTGGCAGTCAGGGTGAGGAAATGCACCTCGGTTTTAAGCAGTTTTAATTTTTCCTTATGTCCCACTCCAAAGCGTTGTTCCTCATCCACTATAACTAACCCCAGGTCCAAGAAATTAAGGGAGCCTGAAAGTATTTTGTGGGTGCCGATTAAGATATCAATCTTTCCGTTTTCCACTTTCTCTTTAATTTCTTTTTCTTGTTTAGGTGTTTTAAAGCGCGAAAGAAATTCTATATTTACCGCAAAATCAGCAAAACGCTGCTTAAAGGAATTATAGTGTTGAAGTGCTAAAATGGTGGTGGGCACTAAAACGGCCACCTGTTTTTTCTCTAGCACGCATTTATATGCGGCCCTCATGGCAACTTCGGTTTTTCCAAAACCCACATCTCCGCACACCAAATGATCCATGGGAATGGTCCTCTGGAGAGATTCCAAAACATCTTCAATGGCCTTTCCCTGATCGGGTGTTTCTTCAAAGGGGAAGGCCAGCTCAAATTCTTTGAAATGATGATCAGGGGCCGAAAAGGAATAAGCTTGGGAGGAATTTCTTTTTGCTTGAAGTTCTAAAAGGTCAAATGCCAACTTTTTGACGGATTTTTTTGCTCTCTCTTTTAACAGATCAAATTTTTGGGTACGCAGATTGTTGGGTTTTAGATCTAAGGAAGCGTCAGCATGTTTTTGAACCAGATTTATTTTATAAACTGGAACGTATACCTTATCCCCTTCATCATATCTGATTACCAGGCAATCGGTTTTAAAATCGGCCGTTCCCACCATTTCCAAACCTTCATAGACCCCCATCCCATGATTGGAATGGATTACAAAGTCACCCTTTTTTAAGGTGGAGAGCTGTTCAGCAAATAAATCGGTTTTTTGATTGGATGGTGCCCTAACTTTTGCAATCTTAACCCCGAAAAGATCTCCATCGGTTAAAACCAATGTCCTCTCTAGATTGTAATAAAATCCTTTTTGCAGGTTGGATTTTATAAAGCTTATTCTGCTTTTAAATTCCGGGGAAAGGTTTAATCCTTCCAGAAGATAATCAATTTCTTTTCGACTTGACTCTAGATGGGTAGAAAAGATGACCTGTCCTGAGTGTTCAAAAAAGTTTTTAACCGTATTTAGGATATTCTTGAAAAACTCAAACTTATCATGACTTGGTTTTATTTTTATAAGAAAGTCTTCAAGGGCCACATCGATTCTCTCCGTCATGGAATCGCCTTCGGCCAATATTTCCACGGGATTAATTTCTAAGTGAGAAACCTTTTCAAGTTTTTCCCAACCGGAAATTTCATAAAGTTTTTCTGGGGAGGGCAAAAGATTATCCGAGCTTTGATTTTTTTCCTGTTTTTCAAAATCCACCCTTAGCTCTTCCATTAATTCCAAAAAGGACTGGGAGGAGGAAATCCCCTCCAACAAGGTTATTGTGGAATTTTTTAGGGGTATAAAGTCAAAGAGGGTTTCCGGTGAGCTAAAAAAAAGTGGAACAAAAGAAGCATAATCCTCAAATAATAAATTATTGGAGAGTTTTGAGAAAATTTCCTTTCGTTTTTCAAATCTTTCCCTAGAAGATGGAGGGGCCTGGGGAATATTTTCCCTTAACTTTTCCCGGAAAATTTCTCTGGTTAAAAGACTGGGCCCCGGGGCAAATTCCACGTGTTCAAGGGGTTTGTCCCAAAGGGTTTTTTGCGATTCCAAATCAATTAGGTTTATTTTTTCCACCATCTCATCAAAATGTTGGATCAGAATCGGGGCGGAGGATATGGGGTAAATATCAGCGATCTCCCCTTTTTTGGAAAAGGTCCCAGGCTCCTCAACGGTAACGGTTGAAGAATAACCCATTCCAGAAAGAGTTTTCGCTAAATCCATTGGAGAAAAAACATCGGAGATTGCAATTTTTAGTAAATTATCTTTAAAAAAAGATTTAGGTGGAATTTTTAAAAAGAAGGACTCGATGGTAGAAATAACTACATAACTGCGTTCACCACGGGATAAAAGATCTAATACCTTAAATCTATCGAGCAGGTTTTTCTCTGAGGGAAGAATGTTTTGATATAATGATGCTTCATGTCCAGGAAAAAAAAGCAAATTTTCCTGGGGGATTTGATCCTTTAGGGTTTCAAAAAAGTTCTCCGCTACATCGGAATTTGGACAAATAATAAAATGATTTCTTCCATCTTCACGAAAGAAGTTTTGGAAAAAAAAGGCCCATTGCTTGGAATTTATCCCGTTTATTCTTAATTTGCCGGATGGGGAGGCAAACCAATGTTCAATTTTTTTATAAAGATTATTGAAATATTTCATTGAAAAGGCTTTCTACCCTAATTGCGCATCAAACAAAACAGAAAATTTTAAAACAAAATTTTGCATTATGCCAAATAAAAAACTTAGTGCAAAAAGTTTTCATATAGACTATGTTTATGCGATAATTTGCAGACTTAAAAAATAAAAAAAATGGAGACCTAAGGGTGTCAACCAAAAATCTAGACATCTACATGCCTATTTTAATTCTTCTTATTTTGGGGGTGGCTATGGTCAGTGTAACCCTTCTAATTGGAAAATTAATTAGGCCCAACAATCCTTCAGCTGTCAAGAATCAACCATATGAATGTGGGGAGGATCCAATTGGTTCTGCATGGTCTGTTTTTAACATGCGATTTTATGTAACCGGTTTGATCTTTATTATATTTGACGTTGAATCTGCCCTTATGTTTCCCGTCGTTGCGGTTTTTAAGCAATTAAATGATATAGGTCTAGGCGGTTTGGTATTTATTGAACTTTTCCTTTTTATTTTAATTCTAGCTTCTGGCCTGGCCTATTGTTGGAGAAAAGGCGATTTGGACTGGGTAAAGAGTTATCACACGGAAAAAGGTCAGGATTAAAAGATGAATCAAACAGTTGCTTCCTATTTGTTGCAATATGAACCGGTCCAACAACTACTGGCTTTTTTAAGTAAACTACTTGGGTTTAATGCAATTTCACTTCTTTATTTTTTAATTTTTGCCCTAGCAATCCTTGCAGCGGTTGGTTTTTTATCCCTGGTCGGGGGACTTGGAACTTATGCTGAAAGAAAAATATCAGCGGATATGCAAGCCAGAATCGGTCCAAACCGAGTGGGGCCTTATGGGATTTTACAGTTTTTGGCAGATGGGGTGAAGATGCTTTTAAAAGAAGACATCGTCCCAACCCAAAGTGATAAGTTTCTTTTTTATGTGGCTCCCATGTTATGTATTGTCGGAGTCTTTGGAACAATTGCCGTTGTTCCTTTTTCCTCTGGATTTACCATTTTTGATTTTAATGTAGGCCTGGTTTACTTAATAGGAATCAGCTCACTGGTGGGCCTAGGAGTATTTCTTGGTGGGTATGGTTCGAATTCAAAATGGTCCATGCTTGGGGGAATGAGAGGCGCATCCCAAATTATTAGCTACGAAATTCCGGTAGTGCTTTCGGCCCTTTCAATTGTTTTATTATCAGGTGGGCTTTCTTTTTCCTCTCTGGTCAAGGCCCAAGGGGGATGGCCACATCAGTGGTTTATTTTCCATAACCCTTTTACCTTTGTTGGTTTTTTTATCCTATTTATTGGTTCTTTGGCGGAAACTAACCGGGCCCCTTTTGATTTACCAGAAGCTGAATCGGAACTTGTTTCCGGATATCATACCGAATTTTCCGGAATGAGATTTGGATTTTTTGCCCTTGCAGAATATATCGAAGTATTTGTGGTTTGTGGTTTGGCTGCAGCACTTTTCCTTGGTGGATATAATGTACCCATGAATTTGGGTGGAGATGGACTAATTGGTCAGGTACTGCAACTCGGGTCTTTTATTTCGAAAACTTTGTTCCTTTACTATATGGTTATTGTTACTAGGTGGACCCTTCCAAGACTTAGAGTTGATCAGCTGATGACTATGTGTTGGAAGTATTTAATTCCCATTTCGATGGTTAACCTTATTATGGTCGGGCTTTGGATGGTGGCCTTTGATGGTAAATCAATATTTGATTTAATTTTTTCAGGCGCATCGGTAGCTACGGGAACTGGTCACTAAAGGAGAATTTAGCGTGTTTGATAAAATCCTTTTTATATCTTCGGCCCTTGCCACAATAGTAGGCGCTGTGTTGACTATTTCAGTAAAAAATATAATGCATGCTGCTGTTTTTTTACTTCTCTCCTTACTAGGAGTAGCGGGTCTATACCTAACCTTAGGGGCAGATTTTGTCGCTGTTATCCAACTGGTAGTTTATGTTGGAGGCGTTGTGGTTCTAATGGTTTTTGCGGTTATGTTAACTGCAGGATCATCTGGCCAGAAGGCCAATCGGTTTGGGTTGGTAAAAATCCCTACCATGGGTAACTTTAGAACTTATACAATCGGAATAGTTTTTGCTGCCTTGGTTTTAATGACCATCATTAAACTTTATACAAATGTTTTTGCAATGTCCCGATTGGCACAAATTCCCGCTTACTCCCCAACGGTTTCAAAAATTGGGATCAGTCTGGTTGGTACCCATGTATTAGCATTTGAAATCTCCTCCGTTTTACTTTTGGGAGCATTGGTTGGCGCTGCAATTGTTTCAAGGCCTAGAAGGGAGAATAGATAATGGGATTTTATAGTTATTTGGTAGTATCAACGATCCTTTTCGTATTAGGCGTCATAGGGGTTTTGGCTAGAAAAAATATAATCGCAATTTTACTTAGCCTAGAGCTTATTTTAAATGCAGCGGCCCTAAACTTTGTTACCTATACCAGATTTGTAAACAACAATATTGATGGGCACGTATTTGCTCTTTTTATAATAATTGTGGCGGCTGCCGAGGCGGCAGTTGGACTTGCGATTGTACTTAGATTTTTCCAGATTCGAGAAACAATCCATGTGGATGATGCCACACAGTTACAAGGATAAACTATGGACTATACCATAACTAGTATTGCTCCAATTGTGCTGCTTCCTTTTTTGGCCTTCGTGATTGGAACGATGACAGCAAAGAAATTCCCCAACTTCACCGCGGGAATGGTTTGTCTTTCAATCTTTGGATCATTTTTATTTTCCGCTAGAATTTTTAATGATTTTGTTTTTAATAAATACTCTGCCGACTATTATATACACAAAACTTTTACCTGGTTTGACCTTGGTCCTGCTTTCAAATTAAATCTGGGAATTTATATTGATAACATGACCGCAGTGCTGCTTTTAATGGTCTCCGGAGTTGGTTTTTTAATCCATGTATTTTCCACTTTCTATATGGGTCATGATAAACGCTTTGCTCGTTATATGATCTATATGTCCCTATTTACCACGGGTATGTTGGGAGTGGCGCTTTCTGATAACTTCTTCTCCTTTTTTATGTTTTGGGAATTGATGGGATTTTGTTCCTACTCCCTGATCGGCTTTTGGTATGAGCACGAAAGAAATGGCGATGCTTCCATTAAGGCCTTTATGACCACCAGAATTGGGGATGTCTTTTTCCTATTTGGCCTATTAATTTGTTGGAATGTAACCAAGCAGTTAAATGGCGCTGGTAGTTTCGCTTTTGTGGATATTTATAATGCCATATCCTCAGGGGGCTTTGATGGAAAAATGCTCTTTGGCATTCCTTTAATTACTTTTGCCGGATTCTGCTTTTTTATGGGAACAATCGGAAAATCAGCACAGTTTCCACTGCAAGTTTGGCTTCCGGATGCGATGAGAGGTCCTACTCCCACATCTGCTCTAATCCATGCAGCTACCATGGTTGCTGCGGGTGTTTATCTTTCCCTTAGATGCTACCCCATATTGGAAGCTGGTCATTTATTAACTTTTGTTGCTTATATAGGAGCGATTACCGCATTTGGTGCCGCTACTATGGCCTTGGTGGTAACCGATTTAAAAGCCGTGCTTGCCTACTCCACTATTTCACAA
>Ga0180061_1000095_pt1 | contig 12999 bp, 10 predicted proteins | sample EasRivT27_16_10D_FD_121769 | JGI IMG/M metagenome (GOLD analysis project Ga0180061, IMG submission 121769) | Soil microbial communities from meander-bound floodplain in the East River, Colorado, USA - East River metaG ERMLIBT27_16_10D | ecosystem: Environmental > Terrestrial > Soil > Floodplain ...
AACAGAAAGAAAAATTAAAAAATTGGTTTGGTATTTTGCCAGATGGTAATTTTGAACATGGTCAAAATGTAATTTCCCTTGAGCCAGAATTTAGGGATGAATTTCTTACCGATGAAGGGTGGGAAATTGTCAGGAAAGTTCGAAAGGAAATTCTTAAGGAAAGAAGAGGAAGAATTCCCCCGGGCACGGATACCAAAGGGGTCGCATCCTGGAATTTTATGCTCTTGTCATCACTTTGTGATGTAATTCAATATTGTCCTATCCCTCCCATAAAAGCACGGGCACAAGAATTATTAAATAAGGGCGTGAAAGGATCTTTTGATGCTTTCATAATTAAGGGCAGAGAAGATGAGGTGGGAACTGCCATCCGCCATACTACAACCAAAGAAGAAACTGTGCCTTATTTTGAGGATTATGTTTTTTTTGCCGAAGCACAGTTGCGATTGTGGGAAATAACCGGAAATCCCGATTTTAGGTCCAACTTTTTTGACTCCATCCAATTTATCTATTCCCAATTTGTAGAAAACGGCAGGGCCAAAACCAGGGCAATAAGCTTTAAATCAACTGACCTTTATCCAAATTTAGATATTGGAGGTTTCGAATCTTCTTTTAAATCGCCTCTTGCCACCCTTATAACCCTTACTAGAAGGGCCGAAGTCTTATTTTCTAAAACGGATTTTTCCAAGGATTTTGGAAGTTTGGTGGAATTTGCAACTGCAGAATCATTGCGTTTTCCCATTGCCGCAGGTGAAACACTTAGGGCACTTACCTATCCCGATAAAGCCTACCGAGTTTTAAAGGTTCCCAAAAAATGGCTTGATAACCAGGGATTTATCAACTTTATCCCCCATTTTACACCCCGATTCGTTATTGATTATCAAGAAGAGGATAACCAAAATTGGCAAATCTGCACTTTAAACTCATGTGAATCCCAGGGGGAGGGCCTAGAGAATTTTATCGCTACTCTTGCACCTCCAAAGGAAACCATTCAATGAAACTACTTGAAGGCATAAAAATTATAGATTTCTCTCATAGGTTACCCGGACCTTTGGCCGGAAAACTTTTGGCCGATTTAGGTGCAAAGATTATTAAAGTTGAGGATGAAAAGTTCAAAGATCCATTTTTAGTGGGATTATTTGCTCAAATGGATGAGTCCTTCCCTGCTTGGTATGAGGAGCTAAATAAAAATAAACAGGTTATTAGATTAGATTTTAAAAGCGAAATCGCCTTTCAAGAAGTCTCTAAATTATTGAGGGATACTGATGCAATAATTATGGGGCCACCAGATAAAGTTAGAGAAAATTTAAAAATTACCTACAACGATTTAAAATCCCTTGAAAATAATTTTGCGGTGGTTGAGCTTTTGGCCTCAAAGTCTCATGTTAAAAATATGCACGATCTAAATTCGCTTGCGGAAACTGGATTTCTTGCTCTCCATTTAGAAGGTAGAAATGAAGATATTGTGGACCCTCCATTCCTTCCAATATCGGGAGTAACATTTGGTTTAAAAGTGGCACTTGATTTAGTTGCTGCAATTTTAAAATCCAAAAAAGAAAATACAAAAATCTTCCATTCCAGTTATTTAATGGAATCAACCGAGGAAATTATTCGGCCCTTTTGGCCAAATAAAATTAAAGAAATGGGAATGAAAAAATTCCTCCATAATGGAAGATATCCTTGTTATTCCATCTATAAGACCAAAGACAATAAATATGTAGCTTTGGCGGCAGTAGAGGAAAAATTTTGGAATAGATTTTGCGAACTATTCTCTGTTAATATTACCCCGAAAGAAAGATTTTCTACCGATCCTTTAATTTTTAAAAAAATATCCCAAAAATTCCTATCCTTTTCACAAGAAGAAATAATGATAAAGGTGGAAAACGAGGATATTTGTCTAAGTAAAATTTAGATTTTTTGGGCTATAATTTGCATAGAATCGGGATCGGTTTTTAGAGGATAATCTCTGTTTTCATCAGGGATAATTTTTTTATGTGAGAACACAAATAAAAATATAATTTTAAATCCTGCTTTTAAAATATCTTCTTCAATCTTAAGTGCGTGGTCAATCCGCCGAATTGGCAAAAAAGGTGCACCATCAAAAAACTTAAGGTCCACAAAACTGGCGTTGGTAAACAGTCGATAAAGAACATTATCCTCAAAGCGGTAAGGATTTTCAAAACTCATTAATTTTTGGGAAGTCATGGTTTCAAATGCAAATATCCCTGAGGGCTTAAGACTTGCATAAATATTTTTAAGTGCTTTTTCTCTATCTCCTGAATCAGTTAAACAATGCAAACAATGGGAGTCAATGACCAAATCAAATTGGTTTTCAAAATTCATGGAGGTTACATCGATATTTTCATACTTGATATGCTTGGAATCGTTTTTTTGATTGGCGAGTTTAATTGCTGAAGGAGAAATATCGATCCCTAAAACTTCGAAATCTCCATCTAAGTTGGCAAAAATAGATCGAGCTCCACAGCCAATTTCTAAAACATTTAACGACTTAGAAGGAAGCCTTTTTTTAATTTCTTGGGAATAAAAATCTATTAGTGATTGGTTTGGCCCTAGGTTTTCACCTGGGCCGCTGGAGTAAATCTTCTCGTAACACTCGTAGTATTTCATAGGAAGTTTTATTTTACTTCCCAAGTATCTCCTGAATTCAATAATTTTTCCATATTCCCCGGACCTTTCTTTTCTTTGACCATTTTAATTTGATCAATAATTCCATCATCAAAGGTTGGTGCGGTTACTTTTTTTATTACTCCAAGGGGAACGGGGAAATCCGGTCGTTCCATAGCGCCCAGAAGGTGGCCCAAAAATACGGAAGCTTCATCATGAACAATAAGATCTTTTTCGGTAATACCGTTTTCTCCAATTTTAACCACTTCCGGAGAATGTCCATTTAGACGAATTCCCATATTTTTTTCTTTACCAAAAATCATGGGTTTTCCATGTTCAAGTCTTAAAGTAGTATCGTCTCGATTTGCTCTATTGGTAATTTCGTCATGAACTTTATCATTAAAGATAATACAATTTTGAAACACCTCAATCATCGAGGTTCCTTTATGCTCAGAAGCTGCTTGAAAAACTTCAATCATATGTTTTGGATCGGTATCAATGGTCCTTGCAAAAAAAGTAGAACCTGCTCCCATTGCTAAAGAAGCAATAGAAAATGGCCTATCTACAGCTCCAAAGGGTGAAGATTTTGTTACAAGCCCTGGTCTTGAAGTGGGAGAATATTGGCCTTTTGTAAGCCCGTAAATTTCATTGTTAAAGAGGATTACATTAACATCTGGATTTCTTCGTAAAAGATGGATCAGGTGATTTCCACCAATGGATAAACCATCTCCATCTCCAGTGACGATCCATACCGCAAGTTTAGGGTTAGTTAATTTCAAACCTGTAGCAAATGCGGGGGCCCTACCATGAATGGTATGCATTCCGTAGGTGTTCATATAATAAGGAAATCTTGAGGAACAACCTATTCCGGAAATAAAACAAATTTCTTCCTTAGTCTTTCCGATTTTCGTCATGGCCATTTGTACCGATGACAAAATGGCGTAGTCGCCACATCCAGGACACCATTTTACTTCCTGATCGGGGACAAAATCTTTTTTTGCGTATACTGGATTTTCACTCATAAATTCTCCCTTAATTATAATTCTGCCCCGATGGCCTGTACTAGCTCCGAAATTTTAAATGGGAGCCCCTGGACCTTATTGTATCCTTTGGCATTACATTTAAAATTGGCATTTATTATGGTTTTCATCTGGCCCTTATTAAGTTCGCAGACTATTACCTTTTTAAATCCTTTGATAATTTCCCCTACATTTTTAGGCATAGGATTTATATATCTCAAATGCATTAAAGAAACTTTTTTTCCTTCTTCTCGGAGTTTTTTAACCGCCATATAAGTGGACCCATAAGTTCCACCCCAAGAAATAACTAAAACTTCTCCGGTTGAATCACCGAAGACTTCTTGTTGTGGAATTATTTCCGCGGTGTTGGCAACTTTCTGGGCCCTAATATTTACCATTTTTTCGTGATTTATTGGATCGTAGCTTACATTTCCAGTCTCATCTTCCTTCTCAAGTCCACCAATTCTATGTTCAAAACCTTTGGTTCCAGGAATTGCCCAAGGTCTAACAAGTAACTCATTTCGTTTATAAGGAAGATATTTTTCATCACCTTTTGGAGGGTGCAAGGGATCAACAAATCTGGTTTTTATTTTTAAATAATCTTTCTTTAAGTCGGGAATTTCCCAAGGCTCTGCACCGTTGGCGATATAACCATCACTGAGTAACATAACTGGCGTCATCATTTCTAAGGCCAGGCGTGAGGCTTCAAATGCCATATGAAAACAATCAGAAGGTCTTGAAGCTGCTATCACTATCATTGGACACTCACCATTCCTTCCATATACGGCTTGATAAAGGTCACTTTGTTCTGTTTTAGTTGGAAGACCAGTAGAAGGACCTCCCCTTTGAACGTTTACTACAACCAGTGGAACCTCATACATAACTGCTAGACCCATGGCCTCGCCTTTAAGTGCTATTCCAGGTCCAGAACTTGTAGTGATTCCTAATCCCCCGGCAAAAGAAGCTCCAATTGCGGAGCAAATTGCAGCGATTTCATCCTCTGCTTGAAAGGTAGTAACTCCAAAATTTTTATGCTTTGAAAGTTCATGAAGAATATCTGATGCTGGAGTTATGGGATAACTCCCTAAAAATAATTTTATACCGGCCGCTTGAGTTGCTTGAATAAATCCAAGGGCAGTAGCAGTATTCCCATTAATTTGCCTGTATTTTCCAGGAGCAATTTTAGCAGGTGGAATTTTAAACGGAGAAATAATTTCTTCAATTGTTTCTGCAAAATTTATCCCTGCCTTTAAGGCCGTGACGTTGGCATCAACCAATAGTTGATTCTTTCCAAATTTTTCTTTGATCCATTTTATGGTAGTTTCAGGATCTCTTCCAAACATAAAGTAGGTCATCCCAAGAGCGTAAAAATTTTTACAACGTCCCTTTCCTTTGGAATCGAGAGCGACATCTTTTAATGCCTCAAGAGTCTGAGTGGTGATTTTTGCCTTAATAATTTTATATTGTTCTAATTCCGGAGTGCCCAAGGGATCCCCTGGATATCCACACTTTTTAAAATTTTCTTCGGTAAAGGCATCGGTATTAGCGATTATTGTTCCACCTTTTTTTAATTGCGATAAATTTGATTTTAAGGCGGCAGGATTCATGGCAACTAAAACATCTGGCTCATCTCCTGGAGTATTAATTTCTCCGGAACCAAAGTGAACCTGAAATCCAGAAACTCCTGCAATGGTTCCTTGTGGTGCCCGTATCTCTGCCGGAAAGTCAGGAAAAGTTGAGATATCATTTCCCATTATGGCGGAGGTGTTAGAGAACTGAGTCCCCGTTAACTGCATACCGTCACCAGAGTCTCCTGAGAATCTAATTACTACGTTTTCCATGGTTTAAATGGTTCCTTTTAAAAAGATGATGTCTTCTTTTTTATACTTTATCCTCCTAGATATTGCAATGCAGAAAAAAAGGAGGATGTTTAAATCGAATCGATAGGAATATATAATTTAAAGTATAGGAAAATTAAAGGACATTATGGAGAAAATTTTTGAGGAAATTACTGGTAGGACTGAGAAGCACCTTGTTTGGTGCGACGAGCTAAATACAAAGGTAAATAGTACAGTTCTAAAACCTCTTATCTCCCTAAAAGAAAATGCCAATTCAGAAGGGTTTGATCTTAAAATTGCCTCCGCCTTCAGGAGCTTTTCTAGACAGGAAGAGATTTGGAATAAAAAAATAAAAGGTGAAACCCCAATTCTGGATGAAAACCATCGGCCAATAGACCCAAATAGCTTAAGTACTAGGGATTTAATTTTTGCAATTTTAAAATGGTCAGCCATTCCAGGTACTAGCCGACATCATTGGGGAACCGATTTTGATTTTTTTGACGGAAATGCTTTAAATGAGAATTATAAAGTTCAACTTGTAGCGGACGAGTATTTAGAAAATGGTATCTTTTATCCCCTCCACTCTTGGCTTAAAGAAAATGCCCCAAAATTTGGTTTCTATTTCCCCTATAAGGAGGACCGAGGCGGTATAGGTCCGGAACCTTGGCATATTAGCTATTTTCCTAAAGCAAATTATTATCAAATGAAATTTAAAATGGATCTTTATTTGAAAAACCTCGAAGATTCCACGTTTAAAGGTAAAGAGATTTTATTTAAAGAAGCAGACTTAATCCTTAAAAAATTTATTACAAATACGTCCCCTTTTAATTCAATCAGTTAAGAAAAAACCACATCAAGTTACCCCTTAACATTCCGATATTTTAAATAATAAACCTTAAAAAGGGCCAAATCGTATGCTTAAGAAACTATTTTTTTGGACTTTAACTTCCTCTCTTCTTTTTAACCAAATCGGTTACTCGCAATGCCTTGATAAGAATGATAACATGATCCCTTGTCCTGACGGCTTTCAGCCCAAGCAAGATCCTAATGTTGTTGCACCGGATCCCTACCTTACCCCAGATGATAAAGAGAAAGCTAAAAAGGCGTTTCCCAAAATGTTAGAAAATCAACGTGGTGGTTCCGGAGATTCAAGTGCTCAGCCAAGTAGTACTGAAGGTCCAGGAGCTCAGCCAGGTGGTGCAGGTGAAACATTGGAATTTGGTGGATCTGAAAAGCCTAGAGGTGAGGGAGAGAAACAAATAGGTGCAAATAAAGATGCATTAACGGCTGCGGAAAAATTCAAACGAACAAGGGCACCAGGAGATTATAAAACAACAGGTATGGCGCCAACATTTCCTCCAATTCCATTTACTTCTGAAACTGGAAAACCACTCCAGGCATCAGAGTCTGTAAAATTTTTGGGAACTTCACTCTTCCTTGAATGCCAAAGACAAACCTCCAAACCATGGTCGGAAATGGTTTCCACTTACAAATCTAAAATCACAGCGGATATGTGGGACCACTCCTGGTGGACATTAGCAAAATCCATTGAACAGAAATTTGATGAATTCAAACTAACCGCCCAAGAAGTAAAGGCTCTAGAATCTGGAGGCAAGGGAGCTGGGTTTTCAGGCGGAGGATCCGATACTGGTGGGGGAGCATATCCATCAGGTGGCGGTGATTATGGGGATGTGACGAATGTATCCGGGCAGCCTGAAACCGAAACCAAACAAGTTTTTAATTCCGGTGATGCTTTCCAAGATGCTAAGGCAAAGATTCTTGCCGTTAAAGCTTTTGTCAAAAAAGGGATTGCTCGAGGAAAAGGAAAAAGTTTAACCCTTACCAAGTGTTCGGCCCTTGTACCTTCTACATCCTTTGTCGATTTCAATAGCTCGCAGGATACCCTGGCGATCACTCCGAAAGCATCTTTAGATAGACAAATAGCCTGTAGATCAAGAGGTGCCGAAACCCAAGACTACCCAAGCTGCCGGAAATTAGTGAGTTGGTGGGATGGTTTTTTTATTGGGAAAAAGTTAATGGAGACTGCGCAAAAAGTTAAATACCAAATGGATGCCACATCCAGACAGGAAGATCTCGCTTTAGATATGGCCTCAAAAAACCCCGATCCTCTTCTTCCCCTTAAAATGCAAAAGGCCGGAGTTGACGATCAAGCAGCAGTCGCATTTCAAAATAGTTTTTTCCTTGCTGCCCAATTTGCCGTTATGCAAACCAAATATAGTCAATGGCCTTCAAGGGAAGAAGTTGTAAAAACCTGCCAAAAAGCAGTACCTCAAGAAAAGGACAAAGAAGATCCTAATCTTAAAACTTATATGGATTGGTTTAAGGAATTGGTTACTGGTTATGAACCATACGCAAAAAAAATTTCTATAACCAATCTCTTGGATGATTTCAAAAAGGAAAAAGATATCGTCGCATCCTGCCCTGTTCCAGCAATTAGCCCAATGATGGCCGGAGGATATGGTGGTGGCGGTGGATACGGCGGTGGCGGATATGGTGGCGGTGGATACGGCGGTGGCGGATATGGAGGTGGCGGTTATACTCCAGATTATAGTGGGGTGAGCGGCCAAAGTGCTGGTGAGGGGGAAGGAGCAATTGGCGACTTACAATACCAAAACTGCGACCGAATTTTTATGCAAAACGTCCAAATGGATGCCCAATCACAACCTCAAATGCCTCAAGGTATGGCACCAGGCAGTGGTGCAGGTGGCGGTGGTTATGGAGGGGACCAATATGGAGGTGGCGGTGGTGGTTATGGAGGTGGCGGTGGTTACGGAGGAGACCAGTATGGAGGAGCAGGCGGTTATGGTGGTGCAATGGCAGGCGGTGAGATGATAATGGGCGCAATGCTGGGACAATCTGCAGATTCCTGCATTGATGTAATGAATAGCGGGACCCAACTAATTTTAAATTTCCAGTCCCGGGAAGCTTTAAAAATGGTGTTAGTTCAAACCGGAATTGAGGCATTAACCAATTTAATGAAGGGTATGATGCTAAGAAAACAATCTGCAAAAATTCAATCCTTAATCGATGGCATGCCCGTACCCGATCCAACATTAGATAAATTATCCCAAAAAGAAGAAGATCTTATTGCATCAGTTTGCCAGATCGCTCCCCAAGAGCCCATTTGCGCAGATTTTGCCAACAGGGCAAATGGTTTTTATAGCCCCAATATCGACCTTACTCCACCAGGTGCATCGACTACACTTGCAAGGGTAAAGGCAGAAGAACAAGGGGCAAATGCGATAGAAAAAGAAATGGCCCAAATTGCAGCAACGGAACTTGGAGCTGCCGGAGCTTATCCTGATGCCTCAAGTGGAGCAGGTGGAGCGGCCGGGAAAACCCCAAGCGTAACTTTTAAAGCGGCCGAGAAGGGCGGCGGTGGTGGAGATATCGCAACCGATGCAAAAGTTTCTGAAGCTGCGGCAGCCGCCGAAAAAGGTGGAGGAGGAGAAGAGACTGCAACTCCAGAAACTGGTTACGTTGGTGGTACCGAAGCTCGAGAATATAAGGGCCCTGGTTTTAGGGCAGATCAATATAAAGGCCAAGAGGGTGGCACGGAAAAAATTGCAGGTGAATATGGCTCATTGGGTTTTAGGGAACCCTCATCAGAAGGAATATCGCCTAAGGAGGCCGGCGGGTTATTTAAAATAATATCCGACCGATATGAGTCGATTTCAAAAGATCACCGAATTGAAACTAAATCGGAAATAGCAAAGTAGGTTACGGTTGAAATTCCTTCACTCCATGATTAGGGTCTTTGATTTAGAAAAATCCCTGGATTTTTTTACTAATAAACTTGGCCTTTTGGAAATGAGACGGAAAAAAAATGAAAAGGGAAGATATACCCTTATTTTTTTAAGTTGTGGCCAAGGTCAACCTGAAATTGAACTAACCTTTAATTGGGATGAGAAATCACCATATTTAACCGGTAGAAATTTTGGCCATCTGGCTTTTGAGGTCGAAAATATTTATTCCTTTTGCGAAGAACTTCAAAAAAAGGGAGTAGAAATACTTAGACCCCCACGAGATGGTTATATGGCCTTTATAAAATCACCCGACGGAATTTCTATTGAACTTCTGCAAAAAGATAAGGCCCTACCGGAAATGGAACCTTGGAAATCAACACCGAACAAAGGCACTTGGTAAATCTTAAAAAAAACTAACATCTAATTACCAAATAGATTTTTAAAGATTAATCTTTTTACATACTTACATCTTTTAATGGAATGAAAGAAAAAAATCTACAGACTTTGATATTGTCTGAATACTATTCGGCTATCCTTTACTTTGATAGGATTTCTTTTTTTCTTCTTAAAATCCCTGGCAAAAACAAAGAAATTGAATCCATTTTAAAACATTTCTATCGTGAGATTTTAGTATTTTTTAATTCCCAGTTTTGTATTTCTCCCATAGATAATCTAGAAAATGAAAATGCAAAAATTCTTTATCAAGAAATAAAGAAAATATGCAATTTAAGTTCGGAGGTTTTAAATTTATCCCTAAAAGAGGATTTTCAAATCAGGGTATTTCTTCCACTGATAAACCTGATATATGAAAATGCCCACAATCTTCACAGGTTTTGCGCGGAAAATAATTATGATCAAATCGATTTACCAAGAACCTGTATATTAAAATCCAAAGAACTTGGAGGATTACCTTTATTTTATTTGGAACAAGAGGTTTTACTTGAATCTCGATTTAAACCAATTTTATCCTTGGATGAACAAAGAAAAAATAAATATGAGGAATTCTTGGCCAAAGGCCTTGAGGCAATATCCTTTAAAAATTACCACAAGGCCGTTGAATTTCTCACCAAAGCACTAAATTACAAGGAGACCGCACAGATTCTTTCCCTTCTAGGCTGGTTATATTCCCTTTTAAATAAGGACGAACTGGCCAAAGAATTTTGCAGAAATGCAATAAAACTAGACCCTGAATTTGGCCCCCCTTACAATGATTTAGGGTTAATTATGATGGAAGAAGGAGACTTAAAAGGAAGTTTGAAATTATTTAGCTTGGCCAAAATGGCGCCTAAATATCAAAATCGAGAATTCCCATATATTAATTCAGGACGAATATATATGTTCCTTAAAAAATATGAAATGGCCTTAGAGGAATTAAGAATGGCCTTAACCTTGGTTCCCTCTCACCAAAATCTACATAATACGGTCCAAGATTTATTAAAAAACATTCACTTACAAAAAATATGTCCATCCGAAGAATTGAATTAGAAAATTTTCTAAATGACCTATTTCTGCCATTGGACTTTTCTGACTATTGTCCAAATGGCCTTCAAATTGAGGGGAAAGAAAAAATAGAAAAAATTGCATTTTCTCTTTCGGCCACAAGAGAATCCATTGAAAAATCGGTTGAAAAAGAAGCCGATGCTTTAATCGTGCACCATGGTCTTTTTTGGAATTTTCATGGTAGCAGAGTTTTAACTGGGCCCTTCAAAAAAAGGGTAGGTCCTTTAGTTAAAAATGATATTAACCTCTTTGCCTACCACCTTCCCTTGGATGCAAATCTTAAAGTTGGAAACGCTAAAACCCTGGCATCTTTAATTGGTCTTAAAAATCTTAAACCCTTTGGTGATTATAAAGGTTCCCCAATGGGAGTGTGGGGTGAATTTTCAAAACCTTTCCAACCTATAACCCTTAAAAATAAACTTAAGGAAATTTTGTCCCACGAGGTGTATTTGGCAGAACCAATGGGAAAAAAGATTAGCACCATGGGAATAATAACCGGTGGTGCCAATTCGCAATGGACCTTTGCCAAAGAACTAGGTCTTGATTCCTACCTTACCGGTGAAATGTCCGAACATGATTTTCATGAGAGCAAAGAGGCAAATATTGCCATGTTTGCTGGAGGACACCACGCAACAGAAAAATTCGGAATATTGGCCTTGATGAATTTGATTGAGAACAAATTTAAAATCGAGGTATTATTTATAGATTCCGATAACCCTGCATAATTTTATGGAAACCCCTAAAGAAAAAATATTAACTGGACACAGTTTAAGAGTGGATTCCCAGGATCTTCAAAATTTTTTCAATCTTACTGGCCAGCTGCTTACCCTTAAAAATCTTCTCCTCGAAAGTCCGGAAATATCTAAAATTTCAGAGCCCAAATTAAAACAGGGACTGACCGAGCTCCATAGGCTTACCAGAAAAATTGAAGATTGTGCCTTATCACTTAAATTAAGCCCAATTAAGGCATTAATGTTAAAAATCCACAGAATGGTTTTTGAGGTTTCGAAAAAGGCCAATAAATCGGTGGAACTTCACTTTAAAGGGGAAGATACCAGAGTCGACCGGGAGATCCTAGATTATCTGAGCGATATTTTCACTCATTTGGTTAGAAATTCAATAGACCATGGTATCGAGTCGGCCCAGGAAAGGTCTGCACTCGGTAAACCCGAAATTGCAGAAATTAATATTACAACAAGCACCAAGGGCCGCGAAATTTTAATTGAATTTAGCGATGATGGAAGAGGTATTGATCGAAGGAGGGTGCTTCAAAAAGCATTGGAGAAAAAAATTCTTGATCCTGGTGAAAACCTGGAACTGATACCAGATGAAAAAGTATTTTCATTTTTGTTTCACGGTGGGCTATCCACAGCTGAAAATGTAACAGATATTTCAGGAAGGGGAGTTGGCCTTGGTTTTGTAAAAACGACGGTAGAAAAATTAAGAGGTAAAATTAAAGTTAAAAGCATACCTGGCCAAGGAACCACTTTTTTAATTTCCTTGCCAATCGATACCTCTATTCTGGATGTTTTGGTGGCAGAAATAAATAAAATCCAATATCTCATTTCCCTTACTGATATAGAAATGGTTTTTCTTCAAGAGGAATTTAAAATTTATCAAATTCCCAACTCCAAAAGATTTATCATGAAGGATGGCCATCCGATTCCATTAATTGAGCCTGGAAGTTTTTTTCCAAAGAGCACGGAAAAAACTAGGGGTAAGGAAACCATCCTTATTTTTTCCCAGCAGAATAACCAATATGGCCTGCTAGTGGACGATCTGATCTATCAAACCCAAATAGTTTATAATCCCCTACCTCCAAACCTAGCTGGAAAGCGAAATTTCATAAGTGGGTCTGCCCCCATGTCAACAGGACAAGTGAGCCATTTAATTGATTTGAACTCCCTGGTTGACCATCATTTGGGATTAGAATGAATAAAGAAAGAATCAGCAATTTAATTGGAAATTGTAACAGTTCTTTGGAAAACTTTTCCAAAACACCGGAAAAAAACACCGAAGAACTTCTTCTTAATCTCGATTCCCTGGAGAGCTACCTTTCTCAAAATGATCTTCCCTTCTTGCTTGAAAAAGTTAAATTTCTCTTTGAAATAGTTTCAAAAATAAAACAATTTTTTGAACAAAAGACTTATTTGGACATTGATCTCTTGGAGGAATTGGCCTTTTTCCTAAGAGGCGCCTTAATGGAATTATCAGGACATGCAAACGATATTTTAGAGAAAGATTCCAATTCTC
>Ga0180061_1000096_pt1 | contig 12963 bp, 14 predicted proteins | sample EasRivT27_16_10D_FD_121769 | JGI IMG/M metagenome (GOLD analysis project Ga0180061, IMG submission 121769) | Soil microbial communities from meander-bound floodplain in the East River, Colorado, USA - East River metaG ERMLIBT27_16_10D | ecosystem: Environmental > Terrestrial > Soil > Floodplain ...
AAATTTCAGGAAGATCCCTCATTTTTTTTAAAATCGCTACAACATCCATCCCAGAACATGATGCTATACTACTTAGAAGTGCTTCCTTAGGGGAAGGCCCAAGGTCCTGGCCTTCTTTTTCCTTGATAACATCAAGAATAAATTCATGTTTATTATTTTTACATTTAAATCCTAGATCCCCTATCCAAGAAATGAAATTTTCCATAATTTATCACCTATTTGTTTTGAATTTTTTTTCTCTCATTTCGATATTTTTTTAAAAACCCCACAAAAATGGGAATGGTGGAAACTAAAACCACCACAACAATTATTTTGTCCAATCTATTTGCCAATTTAGTCTGTCCCAGAAAGTAACCTGCCCAAAGAAGTGAGGTGATCCAAAGAATTCCGCCGAATATATTCCAAAAGGCAAATTTTTTGTATGACATTCTGGCCATTCCGGCAACGAAGGGTACAAAAGTTCTAAGTATGGGAACATATCTGGCCGCAGTTATGGACCACGCCCCATTTTTTTCATAAAAAGCATGAGCATCCACTAGGTATTTTTTTTTATAAAATCTACCATCAGGCCTTTGCCAAATAGAATCCCCGGCCCTTCTACCCAAATAGTAGCCTACTTGATCACCAACTACTGCTGCGATAATTAAAATTATGTTTACCCAAATTATATCCAATGATTTCAAGTGATGAGGATTGGCAGGGTTGGCAAGAACACCAGCAGTAATTAATAAGGAATCTCCTGGTAAAAAAAATCCAATTAATAAACCAGTCTCTGCAAAGATAATAGCTGTAATGACGAGGAGGCCACCACTTTCCACAAGCTGGGATATACCTTGAGCTGAATGAATTTCTTTTAGCCAATCAAACATAGGGTTTTAAAGATTAACTGGTTTAGAATCAATTGTAAAAATGAATTATCTTGGCCATTTTCTTTGAATTTGAAAGGCGACACCCTTATCCAAAGAAATATTACGTGGATTTCCAATAATACCTTTGTCTGAGTATTTAATCACCGTCATCCACTCATCGGATATGAAATAAGTTAAAGGAAAATCTAAGGAGGTATACTGCTGCTTTGAACCATTTGTATTTACTGAACCACTTGAGGCAATCTGGTCCTCATTTATCCAGGTCATAGAAAATCCCAAACGCAGACTTGAAAAATTTATTCCTCCACCGATCGCTAGATTTTCTCCCCAACCAGGAGTTAAAGAAACCTGAGTTTGAGAATTTTGAAATTCCCTAGGAAAAGATCTGTGAATTCCCAAATCGACAAAGGCATCCCAAATTCCCCAACCTTTGGTAAGTAATGTTCCCACCCCTAGGGTCCAAAATCCTCTGCCATTGGCATCAAGTAAAAATATTTGGTCCGCTTCCTGAAGCGAGGTTCCAGTGGGAATGATCAAATTAAGATAGGCAATTCCTTTTGGCCTAAAGGGATTGTAATTCCAATCGGGAAGATATTCATAACCTAATGTCGTGGAAAGATCTCCAACTCCAGATGAAGTTTTATTTCCCCGTGTTCGTCGAATAAACGGAAGAGAAATACCGGCCTGCCAGCGATCAAAAATAATATGTGCGGCCTCAAATCTTAGGGACTCCAGAGATTCATCATAATTGCGTTCTCTCCAATAACCATTTTGATCTATATCAAAATCGGCACGGTTATAGGAATAAACAGAATTTAATTGTGCCTTGTCATCGCCAGTAATCAAAAAGGTAGAAACCAATCCTCCGCCACAACAAGCGCTGGAAAAACAATTTTGAGGTAAGATACCCAGCAAAATTATTAAACTAAAAAGTGAATGGTAAAATGGTCTGATCTTTAATTTCATTATTAATTTTTAATTGAACATGGATATCCCACTCTCCTGGCATGGTGAAAAAGACATCGTTTACCCGATAGGTACCCACATCTATTTTTTTAACTGTCACTGGGGAGGAACCATGATTCATAGAAGGCATCCATAAAAAAAGTGTTACATCTTCTTTGATTTCTTCTAAAACCTCTGTTTCATCAGCAAGGTTGGGACGCCAAATCTTAATCAAAAATTGACCAAAATCTTCCTCAGTAGGTTGAACCTCCCAATCAAGTGATACACATTTTCCGGAGTTAAGTTTGTAAGGACAGGATTTTATTTCAACGCTAGGATTTACTTCTTCCCTTGGAGCATATTTTGGCCGAATACATCCTGCTGTAATAAATAGGATAGTTAAAATTCTAAATAACATTATTTTTTTTCCGAACAATAAAGCATCCAAGGGTTCGACCCTCAATATTTTGAACCTTTTCACCTTTGGAAATATCTTCCAGAGCATTTCGCAAAAATAACTTTTGAGATTTTTTTAATTCGTGGCTGTCTGAAACTCCACCCTGGTACAAAATTTCCCCTTTTCCATTTAGAACAAACGAATGGGGTGTTTTAAAGGCCGCAAAATTATCAGCGTATTTTGCATCTTTGTCTTGAAAAACGGCAAAGGGAAGCTTTAGTTTGCTGAAATATTTTAACGCTTCTTCTTGCGACTCATCCATATTTGAATGGATTCCAACAAAAATAAAATCAGAAAAATCTTTTTCTAATTTTTTTAATTCCTCTATATGACTGTTGGAGCAGGGGCACCTGGCGGAGAGAAATACCACCACAAGCCCTTTATTTTTTCCGATCTCAACTTTGTTTTGATTTAACCCGGAGTAATCCAACCCGGTAAACTCCAAAGGAAGGGATGACGAATGGGCAAACAGGTTTATTCCGAAAAATATCAAAACAATAAATTTCATGGGCGGAATCTAACAAATGACAAATAGCGTGACAAGGGAACATGTTTTTGACATTCCAAGATAAGGGTGTCAGTTTCAAGATAGAGAAAAAATTAATTACCAAAGGCATCATAATGCAAAATGTTATTAAGATTTTATCAACTATTATTTTTTTATTATCCACCTTTTCCGCATTTGGATCTGGCCCTCAACAACACCTTTCTTTTTCAAATGGTACCATTCATGCCGATGTAATTTGGATAACTGGCCCCCAAAACGAAAAAGAATCTGTAATGCTGGTTAAATTTAGGGCCGCCGAAAAAATGGAAAACCTTGAACTCAAGGTATCCCTATTTATGCCAGAAATGGGACATGGATCATCCCCCACTAAATTGGAAAAAGTTCCCGGTGGAAATATTTATAAAATTTCCAAGGTTTACTTTACCATGCCAGGAATTTGGGAAGTACGCGTAACTCTTAGAGTCGAGGATGGTTCCCCGGAAACCGAGACCTTTTCCCTAAATATATAGTATAAATTTCCCCCAGAGGGGTTTTCCCCACCCTATTTAATTGGTAAATTCCCCCTAATTTTTACGTGGAGTTTTTATGGCCTTGCCTAACCTATTTATTTTACTTTTTTTAGGAATTTCAACGCCTCTGATGGCAGAATCCTTTCCAAAAATTTTAGATGAAACTGCCATGTTAGGATCGATAGATCCCTGTGAAGATTTTTACCAATACGCCTGTGGAACATGGCTTGAAAAAACAACCATTCCAGCAGATCGAAGTTCCGTAAGTAGGGTTGGCACGCCAATGAACAATGCCACCGATAAAAATTTAAATAAAATCCTCAAATCCTATGCCCGTGGAGATTTTTCAATCCCTGCAACCTACGCAACAAAATTGGCCGATTTTTATACCAGTTGTATAAATGCAGAACAAAGCTCACCTGAATCTATTCAATACGTAAAAAAAGAAATTGCAAAAATTGGTCTTATTAATTCAGGAACAAAACTGGCCAAGCATATCGCCCAAATGCATTTAATCGGAGCAGGACCATTTTTTTATTTTATTTCCTCCCAAAGTTTTAATGATTCAAACAAAATTATAGGGGATTTTGGCCAAAACGGATTTTCTTTGGGAACTAGGGATTATTATTTTGATCAAAGCGAAAAATCTGAGGAAATCAGACAAAAATATGTGGAATATATCGGGAAAATTTTTACTCTCCTAGGTGAGACAGAAAATGCGAATCAAATCGCCAAAACTGTTTTTAAGCTGGAGACTGAATTGGCCGAAAAGGCCCTTTCCATTCCCGAACAAAGTGATCCTTCAAATACCAACCACCCAGGCTCACTTAAAGATTTAATAAAACTTACACCCCATTTTGATTGGGCCACCTATTTAAAGGAACTTGGAAAAGAAGAGCTTCCAGACCTAAATATCCAAGCACCGGAGTTTTTCACCAATTTAGATATACTTCTATCCAACATTAAACTTGCAGATTTACATAATTATCTAATCTGGCAATTTGTAAACCAAAGGGCCGAGGAAATGGGTGGGGAGTTTGAAAAGGCACACTTTGCATTTTGGAATACCTATTTAAATGGCGAAAAGGAAATGCTTCCCCGCTGGCACATTTGTACTAAAGCAGTAAAAAATATGATGGGTCATCAATTGGAAGAGGCCTATATTAAAACTTTTGACGGTAGAGCGATAAAATCAAAAACAGAGGAAATGATTTCACAAATTAAAACCGCTTTTGAAGAGGATCTACATCAATTAACCTCTTGGATTGATAACGATACACTAAATGCAGCATTGGAAAAAATTAATTTAATGGGACAAAAGGTTGGGGCCCAAACCACTATGAAAGATTATCAAAATTTAACAATTTCAAGCTCTAATTATCTTTCCAATGTAGAAAATATTATTCGTTTTGAATCACTCTTTGATTTGGACAAAATTGGCAAACCTGTAGATAAATCTGAATGGGGAATGAGGAGTTGGGAAGTTAATGCATATTATGATTCCTCAAACAACGAATTTGTTTTTCCCTTTGGAATTTTACAACCTCCTTCCCTTGATCTTTCAGCAAGTGACGGTGCCAATTTTGGTCCCTTTGGCGGAGGAACAATTGGTCATGAACTTACCCATGGATTTGACAATAACGGAAGCCAATTTGATGGCCACGGAAATTTAAAAAATTGGTGGACAACCGAAACTAAAAAGAAGTTTGATGAAAATGCCCAATGTTTTGTTGATCAGGCCAATGCTTATAAAATTGAAACTCTTGACCTCTTTGTCGATGGCGTGAAAACTCTAGAAGAGAATTTGTCCGATCAAGGCGGTGTAAAATTAGGAATGATGGCCCTAGAAAGAATCCTAACCATACGAAAAGAATCTCCACCATGGCTTGGTAAATTTAATGAACGGCAACAGTATTGGATCTCCTATGCACAGGGTTGGTGTACAAAAACCACCGATGAGGCACTGAGGGCCCAAATGACTAGTGATTCTCATCCTCCTGAAGAATTTAGAGTGAATGCAGTTTTAATGAATCGTCCTGAATTTGCACGGGATTTTAATTGCAAAGCCGGCTCAAAAATGGCACCGGTTAATCGATGTTCCTTGTGGTAAATTAATTGCCGTGCCCAAACTCTACCTCCTCTTCGGTTTCGTCTAAAATAAAGGGATTATCACTGTCACTTTTTCCTTGAATTATATTAGGGTCATCGTAGGCATCATATTTTCGGCATTTTTCCTCGCACTCTCTTTTAATACAGGATATTTTGTGCCCCTGTTTGCAAGTATAGGTTATGGTTTCGCCTTCGGGAGTTGAAGAACATCCCAAGAAAATTTGAAAAATAAATATAAAAAAAATCGTTTTAGAAATTTTCACCTTCCTAATTTCAGCAATCCACAAAAATCTTAAATCCACCATAGGACATTTTTTTCATGTCAAAAGGCATCGCTTTAGGATCCATCATCTTTGCAAGTCGTGGATCCTTCATGATCTTTTTATTCACACTATTTCTATGAGCGCGAGATTTGAAAGCAACCCAGGAAAAAATCACTACTGATCCAGGTTTTAATTTGGTCAGGCGAGGAAAGGGTAGCCCCATAGGGCTTTTCAAATCATCACCAACACACTCTCTATATTCCAAGCAACCGAGATCTCGAAATACAACACCTGCTTTTTTGGATATCTTCCTATAAGCATTTAAATTCTTTTTAGGCATTGTTAAAAGAAAACCATCAATATAACGTGCTTTTTTCATAATATTTACCCTGTTTATTTTATAAATTATTTTGAATCCATCCTTACTTGAAAGTAAAGATCCGAATCTATATTTGTGGATCACCCAACTCAACTTTTATTTAAGCCCAGTATTTATTACCAAAAATCGGTGATAACATTTTAAAAAGGAGATAATATGAAAATTTTCAAAGCGATTCTTGCGTGTTCAATAATTTCATTCCTATGGTCAGGATTCTCCCATATGGTTTTGCCATGGCATAACATCAATATGAAAAGTTTTTCCATGGGTGGAACCCTTGTAACTGCTGCAGTAAAGGCCGAGGCGCAAAGTGCTGGATTTTATGTCCTTCCCAATATGGATATGGAGATGCACAGATCCAAGGAGGCCCAGGAAAAGTGGCGTGCAGATGCACTTAAGGGGCCGACGGCATTTTTGTCAGTTCATCCAGAAGGAAGTTCTGTAAGCATGGGATTAAATCTTTTGGTTCAATTTATAAACCAAATAATTGTTTCAATTTTGGTCGTTCTCCTTTGTCTAAAAACTAATATCAAAGGGATATTGGGATACGCTTGTTTTGTCTCGGTCATCGTTACCGCCGGTGTAATAACGGCTGCAGTTCCCTTATGGAACTGGTGGGGATTTCCCCTTACATCGACTTTAATAAGTATAGTCGACACCAGTATAAATTGGTTTTTGGCAGGCCTAGGAGTTGGAAAAGTTTTATCCGCTAGTTAAAATTTGGAAAGAATTTTTAATCTTTTTCTCCAAATAATTTATAGTCCATTGAGAACATTCCAGGACCAATCAATAAAAATAAAATTGCATTACCTAAATAAACCAGCGCTAGTTCATAGGAGGGTCCACCAGTTCCTACAAATGGATCTCCTTTTATAAACATATGGAAGTAAACGGCGGTGCCCATGGTGAAGGCCAATCCGATAGACGCCAAAGGTATTAGGAATCCTAAGATTAAAGCAATACCTCCTCCAAATTCCGAAACAGCAGCCAAAAACTGGAAAATTCCAGGTACTGGGGATTCAGGGCCCATCCACACAAAAGGTGTTTGGATTTTTCCCCATCCATGAAGGATAAAAGCAGTTCCCATTATTAGCCGAACAACTAATAGCCCTAGGGAGGCATAATTTGGATGTAAGGCGGTTTTAAAACAATCCCTTAAATTTTTCATTTTAATTTCCTTTGTTATTTTTATTTAAATTTATAATTTTCCCAAATATCTTCTCGGAGATTTTCCTCCTGCCGAATTAAAAAATTCTATAATGGATGGTAATAAATTACAAATTTAAACTTGGTATAAATTGGAAAAACCCGTTAAAATTTTGGTGATGGAAGAAATGGGACTAAAAATACTTAATTCTATAAAAGTTCACGGTAGCAGTGAATTAGGTTATGCATTTCTAATAGTCTTATTATTTATTTTACCCAGAATTTTCCTTCGTTTTGGAATCCCCATGGCCTTAACGGCTTTTGGTTTAGGTGTAGGAACAAATATTGTTCTCATTTCTTTTAATGGAACTGACGTAATCCCGCTTTTTTCCACCCTTGGAATTATCTCCCTTTTCCTTTTCGCGGGGTTAGAAGTTAATTTATCCATTTTTAAAAGATATTCTAAAGAAATTTTTGGCCACCTGGGTTTTCGGCTATTTATTATTTTAATCCTTTCATTTGTTTTTTCCTATTTATTCAATTTAAACCCACCCACGGCAGCTATTTTTTCTTTGGCCATCGCTACGCCCTCCACCGGTTTCATCCTAAATAACCTTGAATCTTCAAAAATGCCGGAAAGCCAAAAATTTTGGATTATGTTAAAGGCCATCTCGGCCGAGATTATTGCTCTTGGTTTGCTTTTGGTCTTTTCCCAAACAGGGGATGTTGAAAATATCATTGTCTCCTTTTTGGTAATTATTTTAATGATTTTAGTGCTCCCATTTTTATTAAAGAAATTGGCAGTTTCCTTAGAAAAAGTCGCCCCGAATTCGGAATTCGGATTTATTATGATTCTTGCCATAATTTCAAGTCTTATTACCAAAAAACTAGGGGCATATTATATTGTTGGAGCGTTTTTGGTTGGTATTGTAACAGGAGAATACAAAAGAAGATCGCCTAGTCCCCAAACCGAACAAGTTTTACAATCCCTCAGATCTTTTTCCTCCTTTTTTATCCCTTTTTATTTCTTCAATGCAGGCATCAAAATGCCAAGCCAAATTTTCACAATGGACGCTCTTAAAATTTCCTTGGTGATTTTAGCTATTACTTTCCCTATTAAGATTATAAGTGTCGTAATTCAAAGACGATTTAGTTTTACTGAAAATTGGCGAGACAGTTTTGCCATTGCAATTTCCCTCACCCCAACCCTTATTTTTGGTATGGTTTTGGCAGATATTTTAAAAGAAAAATTTGGATTATCGGATTCTCTTTATGTAGGCCTAATCATTTATTCACTCCTTACAACTATAGTTTCTCAAATATTTCTAAAGTTTATCCACCTAAAAAAGGAGCTTGAAATTCCAGAATAGATGGGGATTTTTCACGTGAATTAATCATTTCCATCTTATCTTTTTTTTATTATTAATTAGGATAAGGAGAAAAATATGAAAGGATTACTTCTATTAATAAGTTTAATGGTATCTATTTATTCATACGCATCACTAGAGTCAAAAGCTGAGGGAATTCCCGATCCCATGGCATGCACCTCGGATTTAAACCCCTGGGGAAATTCATCAAATTGCGACTGTGGAAATGATTATTTCTGGAATGAAGTATTGGGATTATGCCAATTAAAGCGAGAGTTTCCCTGTACCAGAGATATTAATGAATGGGGCTTTCCAAGCAAATGCGGGTGTTATGAAGGGTATTCTTACGACCCCAGGGAAGGGAATTGTAAACCTAAATATCCGTAGACTCCTTAAATCTCCCTTTTCCATTTGACCATTCTCAAGAAAGGTGTTCTATTTTACCTTTTCTTTTATCAAGGATTATTTATGATTTTAGGTATTGATTTAGGTGGGACAAAAATAAAACTTGCTTTAGTGAATGGGAATGAAATTCAAGCCTCTACATCTATAGATGCTCATTCACATAAGGGATTTACCGCAAATTTGGAAAGATTAACCCTGGAAATTAATAAAATCCGGGAAAAAAACGATATTATGGGTATTGGTCTTGCAACTCCTGGGGTGGTTGACCCTGAAAATCTTAAAATACTGGCAATCAATGAAAAATATTCTGATTTGGTTGGTTTTAATATTAAAAGTTGGGCGGAAGAATCTTTTAATCTCCCGTTTGTTCTTGAAAACGATGCTCGTGCAGCACTTTATGGAGAATGGCAATACGGTATTGGATTAAATTGCAAAAATGTAGTTGGAATTACTTTAGGAACCGGAATTGGATCGGCCGCCGTTGTAGATGGCCGAATGCTAATTGGAAATAAATTTATAGCCGGAAATCTAGGCGGCCATATGGTGATTGATAGGAATGGCATCAAATGCAATTGTGGAAAGTTTGGATGTATGGAAGCACAAAGTTCAACATGGTCCCTTCCAGAAATTATAAAAGGTCATTCTAAATATAAATTTTCCAAACTTAAAGAGGCCAATTTATTGGATTTTAAAAACCTTTTTACTTTGGCCAATGAAGGTGATGAATGTGCCAGAGAAGTTAAGGAATATTGTTTGGAAATGTGGTCATTGGGTATTTTAAATCTCTGTGTCGCTTATGACCCCGAAATGGTTATCTTAAATGGTGGAATTATGGCTTCCCACCGAGACATAATTCCCTATATTGAGGAGAGGATTAATAGAAAAACCAAACTTAGCCCTGAAGAAAAAATCCAGGTTAAATTGGCAAAAAACATCGATACGGCAGCTCATTTTGGGCTAAAACATCTCCTTGAAATATCTTTAACAAAAAAATAAATTTCAATTTTCTTTGCGGATTAATCAAATTTTTAGGTAAAATGGGTTAAACCGTGAAAAAAATTATAAAAATATTTTCGATGGTGCTTCTATCACTAATTCTTTTTTTTGGATTAGTCGGCCTATTCCTCAAATTATTTTTTACTGAAGAAAAAATCCGAAAATTTGCCTCCGATATTGTTTCCAAATCAATTCCAGGGGGGCACCTGCATCTTGGAAATCTAAAAATTGGTTTAGATTGGAATTTTAAAGTGTTAATTGAGGACCTAATCATTTCAAATCAGGATGATTTCAGCAGGGAGAACTCCCTAATTTTTATCAAAAATCTAACCTTCCATCTTCCCCTTTACTCAATATTAGATCAAACTCCGGATTTAAACCTTAGTGTTTCTAAAGTAGAATTTCGCAGTTTTGAAAAACCCGATGGTGAATTATCAGGAAAAAACGAAGTGCCCAAAACACCAATTGTGGCCCCTGTTCAATCGCAAAAAGACGAATCCTTTTTCCAAAGAATAAAAGATGGTGCCCAGGAATATGCCGATGGCCTTTTAAAAAATTCCTCCGTTAATTTTTATTCCGAAGACTTCTCATTTTTTCGAGTTTATTTAGAACGGGACCCTAAAGAGGTTAAATGCCAAAAAATTAATCTCTGGTTTGAAAGCATTTCACATCCACTTTCTCTTCATTTGACCTGTGCAGGTGATACAGGAGAAACCGAACCAGGTCTTAAAGGAATAATTACCCTGGATGGGGAAATAAAGATTAAAGAACTTTTAGAAAAGAAAAATCTTAGTTTTTCGGGAACCTTTAAATTGGATGATCCATTTTGGCCGCCAATGGGGAATTTACCGACCTTACATGGAAAAGTTAATAATCTTCTTATAAATGAAGAGGGAATTATAGTTCCTTTTGATGTCGTAGTAGAAAAGTGGGGCAGCGGAACTCTAATTTTAGATACTCGATCAGGAAATACCATCCTAAATTCAATCAATTGGAATTTTAATATAGAGGTTTTGGATTTTCTCCTTAAAAAAATGCCGTTTTCCAGGAAAGGGCAATTTAGTCTAAAAGGTAAAATGAGCTTTTTAGAAAAAGGCTTTTATCCTGAAGTTGACTTGGAAACAAAAAATTTATTCGTAACTTTTAAAGGGACTAAGGTACCTGTTTCCATTTCAGGAAAAATTAAGGGAAAAAATTTTAATGCAATAACTCTGATAGAGGCCTTCAAAGGCTCCGCAAATTCAAAAATAAAAGGGTCCATAAATTGGAATAATCTTTCAAATGCCTTTGGACCTATTAAAGTTGATTCCATTATTTCTTCCATGGAATTAAAGATTCCCACAGAAAAAGAAAAATTAAATAAAGAAGAAAAGGAATTTATTTATTACATACCTGAATTCCCATTAAATATTAAAATGAAGATGGAGAAAGTTAAGCTAGAAAAAATTGTAATTAATGGCTCTGGATCCTTTTCCGGTGGAGGAAAGAAAAAAACAAATTTAAAAATGAAACTAACTCTAGGTAATGCCCCGGCAAATATTTATGCTGAACTCTTAAATCCCAAAAAAGCTTTGTTAGATTTTAAATTAGAGGATTTTGATTTATCTCTTCTAGAAAATATAATTCCGGAAAAATTGGGAATTCTAAAGGGCAAGGCCCACTTTGTTTTCAATGGTACCCTACCATACCCACCTTCTGAACTGTCCGATATGTCCTTTAAAATTATTTTCAATGCAAAGGATGGAGATTATAACAATCCTTTTCTCGGGGAAAACTGGGAAAATTTTATCAAAGAAAATCCCGGTCTAGAGAAATATATTTCCAAGAACGCTCAGCCATATGTGAAATTTGAAAAAATCATACTAAAAGGTGGAATAGAAAATAGAAAAATGATAATTGATCAATTTCTTTTTCTGGCTCCCAACAACCAATTACTAATCAATGCTAGGGGATATTGTGGAATTAACGAAAGTGAGAAAAGCCTAGTCTATTTAGATATTAGAGATAAAATTGGGGTAACTATCTCTCCTATGAAAAACCTTTTTGGAATGGAAACTCTATACTTTAAGCTGGTTGGAAAAGGATTTAAATTAAAGCCCGATTTGGTTTACACTTCTTCTAAAATCCTCGAAAAAACCGCTACTGAATTGCCTAAAAATATTTGGCGTCCTATTGATAAAATTTTAATTGATCCCTGGAGAGAAAGCGAAAAATCAAAACAAAAAAGAAAAAATCCCAATAATTGACTAATTTTATTTTAAAGGTCCAACGAAATAATCTTTTCTAAAACACTTTATCCATACTAAAATTAGAGTTTATCATCACCGGAACTAGATAATGACCAAAAAAATTTTTTTATTTTTAATTTTATTTATCTCCCCTTCGTTTGCTAAAGACAATCTTTATTATACCGTCGCGGGAGGAGCTGCCTTAGGTGTCTATGAAGGTGGGTTTTTAAATTATATTGATGAACTTTTAAAAACCAATAGAAAAGTTGCTCCGGACAAAACTCCCGAGATAACCCATATGGCCGGTACCTCTGCTGGCGCATATAACTCTTTATTATCCCTCTTTTCCAAATGCAGTCTGGATAAAATTGATTCGATTCAAGCCAATTTTTATTGGAAAGGTTGGATAAATCTAAGTGTAGATGACATGTACATCAAAGAAAATGTGAAGCCTGACCAAATTTTTACGACTGATGGTTTCCCAATCTTAAAAGTACTTAAAGCGCAATGGCTTAAAGGTTTTAAAAAAGATTGTCATATGGTTGTCGGAATGGCCGTTACCAGGTTTCAACCAAGCCATGTTGATGTAAATGAAAAAATTACTGTTCCCAATATGACTGAGCATGTAGTGGTTAAAATTACCGGAAGGGGTTCAGGTATTGGCCCCAAAATTGAGAATTTTCAATTTAATCATCATTCTAGACGACAATTATTACTACCTTTTACAGATAATAGTGAAAATAATTTTGAACTTTTAAAAACCTCCGCCCTAGCTTCCACTT
>Ga0180061_1000097_pt1 | contig 12831 bp, 2 predicted proteins | sample EasRivT27_16_10D_FD_121769 | JGI IMG/M metagenome (GOLD analysis project Ga0180061, IMG submission 121769) | Soil microbial communities from meander-bound floodplain in the East River, Colorado, USA - East River metaG ERMLIBT27_16_10D | ecosystem: Environmental > Terrestrial > Soil > Floodplain ...
AATCTCGCTTCCTTTAATGGTGCCACTGGAAAATTAATTCAAGATTCAGGAATCTCCTCTAATAATGTAGTGACAATGACCGGAACCGCATTGGCAACGGGAAATATTTTAATTTCTCAGGGATTAAATAAAGTAGCAATTGATTCTTTCGTTAATATTAGTCCTGCTCCTGGAAATAATGTAACCAATTTGGGAACGCTTAATGGAAGAGATATTGCAAACTGGGTGGACGGTCCTGGTGGTGCTATTGCGACCAATTTAGCGTCCTTTAATGGTGGTACCGGAAAATTAATTCAAGATTCAGGACTTTCAACGGCAAATATTCCAACCATGGGCCTAAATGCCACGGCAGCAAATCAAATGATTTTATCTGGAGGAGTTTCTAAACAGTTGGTGGCAGGATCTTATACCGTTCCCGCAAGCAGTGGAGCAACCGGACAGATTTTGACGATGACTGCACCGAATGTGGCCTCTTGGACAGATCCAGTTGGAATAGGAGATGTGGTTGGACCTTCGACTTCAACTAACAATGCACTAGTTAGATTTGATTCCACCACTGGAAAATTAATTCAAAACTCAGTAGGGATTTTAGACGATGTTGGGGCCCTATCAGGAATTACCAGTATCAACGGAAAAATCGCTGGAGATTTTGTCACTTTGTCCACTGGAGCAACGGTTGTTGGCCAGGTGATGTTATCTGCAGGCGCGGGAGGCGGGGGAAAAGCAGCGGTGGTGGCACCCTATACTTTTCCAGTAGTCGCGGGAACTGCTAATCAAATTTTAAGATTAGGACCTACTGGCCTGGATGCCACTTGGCAAACGGTTGGTTTCGGAGATGTTACCGGACCAAATGGTGGTACCCTGGTCAATGAATTAGCGGTTTTTTCAGATGCCACGGGAAAGGCAATTAAAAATGTTACTTTGACCTATTTAAATATTGTAACTACGCCTGCTAATTTTACTACTTCTAACAGAGTTGCTTTAACAGGCGGTGCGGGTAAAGCCTTAGCTGAATCCACCTATACTGTTCCACCAGGTGCTTGTCCTGTGAACCAAATTTTAAAATCCGATGGAACAAATTATAATTGCGCACCTGCGGGAACTGGCGATGTAGTCGGGCCAATATCTGCAACCGATAATGCAATTGCCAGATATGATAATATTACCGGAAAACTTATTCAAAACTCCACCGTAATTTTAGACAATGCTGGAAGTCTGGCCGGTGTTTTAAATATTAACACCATTCCTGTTTCCAATTTTGTTACCATGGGCGCCAATGCCGGTAGTGCAGATAGATTATATCTTTCCAATGGAGCGGATAAAATTGCTAAAACAACAACCTATACATTTCCGACGGCAAATGGAACCGCCGGGCAGGTTTTGACCTCTAATGGAGCTGGTGCAGTTAATTGGGGCGCCCCACCACCTGGAGATGTTGTAGGTCCTTCTTCGTCCACAATAGATAATCTTTCAAGTTTTTCCGATATCACCGGAAAAGTTATAAAAGATTCAGGAATAAATTCGGCCAACCTTACTACCATGGGCCTTAATGCCACGGCCGCAAATCAAATGATTTTATCTGGAGGGGCATCTAAGGCGTTGGTAGCAACACCTTATACCGTTCCTATTGCCAACGGAGCGACTAATGGAATGGTTTTGACAGTGACTGGACCTACCACAACGGCTTGGCAACTTCCTGTTGGAACAGGAGATGTTGTCGGGCCTGCTGGTGCCACTAACAATGCGCTTGCTAGATTTGATACGGGCACTGGTAAACTAATAAAAAATTCAGTAGTACAATTAAGCGACACTGGAGATCTAACAGGAATAACCAGTATCAACACGAAAACCGCTGCAGATTTGGTAACTATGCCAACCCCGGCAACCACCACTGGCCAGGTGATGTTATCTTCAGGCCCGGGAAAAGTATTAGCACCTGCCCCTTACACCTTTCCGATAATTCAGGGAACAACTGGTCAAGTTTTAAAATTGATAAGCGCAACGGATGCCACTTGGCAAACGGTTGGTGGCGGAGATGTTTCCGGGCCAGCAAATTCAATCGTCGATCAATTAGCGGTGTTTGCAGACGGCTCCGGAAAGCTCCTTAAAAATGTAACTTTAACTTATTTAAATGTTGTTAGAAATCCCGATCCAGTAACGGGGGGAAATTTAGCATCCTTTAATGGGACCCAAACTCCTGGAGTTATAATTGAAGATTCAGGAGTGGTGGCAGCAAATGTGATCTCCAAAACGTCCACTTTTACTGCCGCAAATAAAATTGCTATTTCAAGTGGGGCCAATCGGGTGCTAACTGAAACACCCTATAGCGTACCTCCTCTTGTAGGTGCCGATGGACAAATTTTAAAATTAAGTTCCGGCAATTTGATTTGGTCTGCTGATCTTGGTGATGTAGCCGGCCCGGCAGGGGCCACAGATGGAAATTTAGCTGCCTTTAATGGACCTTCGGGAAAGATAATTCGAGATACCCCAATTAAATCTGCGGAAGTTATGACCATGGTTGGAGTAGCTCCCCTGATTGGAAATGTTTTAACCTCCGCGGGACTCGATAGAACAGCACAGGTATCACCTGTCCCGCTTGCCAATATTCCTTTGATGGCCGCGGCTGCTGTATCTTCTAATACGATAGTTTTATCATCCGGTGCAGATAAAAATTTAAAAACCACCGACTACACTTTACCTGCAACCAAGTGCCCTGTCGGATCAATTTTAAAAACGGATGCGTCTCAAAATTTCATATGTGTGGCCGATACTTCGGGTGTTACCTCCTTTAATTCCAGGACAGGAGTGGTCATGCCGGGGCCCACCGATTATACCGCAAGTATGGTGGGTATCACTGCTACAGGAGCTATTACATCAACCAGCACTCAAGGTGCCATCAATGAATTGGAAGCAGAAAAATTGGCACTCACCGGCGGTACAATGACTGGCGTTCTAAACGCCACCACTCTAATAACCACGCTTCAAAATGGAGTTCAGGTTGGGAACACTGGAGCCAATACCGGTGAAGTGCGATTTATGGAATTATCCGGCAATGGTGTAGATTATGTAGGTTTTAAAAGCCCTGCCACCTTAGCTGGAAATGTAATTTGGACTCTACCTGCAGCGGCCGGTGCAACCGGCACCGTTTTAACCAGCAACGCCAGTAATGTATTATCTTGGAGCACACCAAGTGCCCTAGGCGCCGGAGATGTAACTGGACCGGCATCTTCTGTTGACAACGCTATTGCAAGATTTGATCAAACTACAGGAAAAATAATTCAAGACTCGTTGGTTACAATAAGCGATACCGGAAATCTTTCCGGAGTAGTCAATTTTAATAGCACGGGTAATTTTACTGTAACAGGTAATGGTTCTTTTACCGGGGATTTATCGGCACAATCTTATACTAATACCTCCGACAGGTCCCTTAAAAAAGACATTGAACCATTTACCGGAGCTTCCAATATTGTAGATAAATTGATGCCAGTTACCTTCCGCTGGAAAAACGGCGATGGAAAACAAGTGATTGGATTAATTGCTCAAGATATCCAAAAAGTTATTCCTGGAGTTATATCCACCTCGAATCAAAAAGGTAAGGTTGTAGGGGGCTATGATATAGGACAGGTTCTGATTTTGACCCTTGAAGCATTAAAAGAAACCAGGGAAGAATTAAAGCAAACCAAAACCGAATTGAAAGCAATGCGGGAAAAAGTCCAGGATCTAGAAAAAAGAATTCCATAAATAAATTAAAACGAAATAACCAACTAAAACACTCAGGCATTTAAATCTTTTCAACCAATTAAAAATCTCACCTTTTTTTAAAAAGAAGCCGTTAAGGAAAAAAATGCCTACTGGAGGACTGTTATGTTCAAGATTTTAATACTTGCAATTTTTCTTATAGGAAATGCCTTTGGGGAGTTTAATATTTCAAATATTAAGTTAACCCCCACAGAACTTGAAATTGTAGGGGATGGTCTGCAGGAAATAAAATCCGTGGCCTTTATTTCCAACGATTCAAGGAAAGATTTTGAAATAGATAATGTCACTTCTAATCAAGTTATTGCCAGTCCGCTGGATAATACGACACTAAACGAGTGGAGAGTATTAAATCTGGTTATTTCTGATTCGGAGAAAGAATCAACTTATCCAATAACCATTTCCCAAAAGAATGGCCGTATCACTTTTTATAAATTGCAGGAAAAAGAAACACCAGTTGTAAAATCACCGAATAAAATGGTCCTTGATCAGATTAATTTTGTACCCGGAGAAAATAATACTGGTTACGATTATAACTATTCACTTTATGCAAACCCTACCGGGGATTTTGCCATTAAAGGTGCGGATAAGGATTTATTTAAAATCGATAATGAAGGAAATGTGGAGATTTCCGGAACCCTAAAAATAAAAGGTAAACCAGTTTCGTTTAATGTTCCGTACCTACCTATAAAAGAAGTAGAGATTCCTTCGAACTCCGCAAATAAAGTTGTTTTTTCTTCAGGCACTTCAAAGGAATTAGTGGAATCTGGTTATACCATTCCCATGAATATTTGCCCTAAAGGACAAATTTTAAAATCTGATGGGATAAATTTTGTTTGTTCGCTGGAAGCTTCCCAGGAAGAACAGCTAGGACCTGTTTATACTAACCAAAAAAGTAACTTGGGAATTGATCAGATTTATAGAGAACTGCAAATCAACAACGTCATTATAGATGCTGGCAATAATATTTCCGGAGTAGTAAATTTTTCTTCAACGGGAAATATGAATGTTGCCGCTGGCGCTTTCGTTGTGGATTCCGTCGGACGCAACGTGGGAATTGGGGCCACACCTACGTATAAACTTGATATTATAGGGGCATCTAATTCTGGAATTCATTTAAAACAAGCTGCTCAGGCAACTTCAACGGCAGGTGCATTTGGAAATGGATTGGTCTTTGAAGATGTTGCTGGATCCCCGGCCAAAGCGGTGGCAATCGGGTACGGAGTTGGCGACTTGTTTTCAGTTATCGCATTTAACGGATCTGCTTATAATACAGTATTTACCTTAACTGGCACTGGAGATGGAGTTATTGCAGGGAATTTAAAAATAGGTGCTTATACCTTACCCGCTGCCGCTGGCGCTTCCGGAACAGTTTTAACATCCGCTGGAGGCGGGACGGTAGCATGGGGCTCAGTAGGTGGTGGAACGGTTAATGGACCAGGAACCACAATAAGTGGCAATATAGCTACTTGGAATAGTGCCAATGGAACACTCCTTGGGGATGGAGGTAAACTCGCTACAAATCTTGTGACTAACACAGGATTATCAACCACTGGAGCTGTGGCTACTTTTTTTGATGCCTCCGGAAAGATTATTCAAAGTGGAACTAAGTTGGAAGCAGACTTGGTGACGGCTTCGGCACCTGCCTCTAATACTAATAATCTTGCTTCTTTTTCTGCCGCGGGCCAAAAGGCCATTAAGGATTCAGGAATACTTTCAACGGATGTAATGACCATGACTTCAGCTGGAATTGGCGGAAATGTTTTGGCCTCTACTGTAGGCAAATCTGCAGTTGAATCCACCGTGCCCATTGCAAATCTTGTCACTATGGCAGCTTTGCCAACCGCCACTAACCAGGTGTTGTTAACCTCAGGCGCGACAAAACAAACTGTAGCGACTTCCTACAGTTTTCCGACAGCTGGGGGATCACCTGGTCAAGTTTTAGCAATAACTGCTACTGGGACTGCAAATTGGGCAACTGTAGGTGGCGGAGATGTCACTGGGCCAAGTAGTGCCGGTGATAATGAACTTGCGGTGTTTAACGGAATTTCAGGAAAGATAATTAAAAACGTAAATATTACTCATTTTAATGTTGTAACCGCAACGACACTTTTTGGTGCTGCCAACAAAGTTGCTTTATCAGCTAGCGGGAATAAAGACCTAATTGTAACGCCCTATACTTTTCCAACCGGAAATGGAACTGCCGGCTATGTTTTAAAAACTGATGGCGCAGGCGCAGTTACTTGGCAAGCAGATGCCACGACTAGTACTAACACTGTTATAAATCAGGGCACCTCCACTGATAATGCTATTCCAAGATTTGTTCTCGCAACCGGAAAAGAAATTGAAAACTCCGTGGTAACTATAGGTAACCTTGGAGAACTAGCCGGTGTTGCAAGTATCAACGGTAAAACCGCTGCAGATTTAGTAACAGTGAACGCAACTCCAACCTCGGACGATAGAATTTTACTTTCTACCAACGGAACCAAAATCATGAAGGTTTCACCATATACCATGCCAGCAACATGCGGGGCTAACCAAATTTTAAAAGCCGACGCCACTGGACTCATCATCACATGTATGGCCGATTCAGGGGGCGTGGCTTCAGTATTTAACAGAACCGGTGTAGTTGTTGCCGTAGCAGGAGATTACAACGCCGCTCAAGTTAATGTTACCCCAACAGGTTTTGTTGCCGCTACCAACGTTCAAGCGGCAATCGCCGAATTAGATACTGAAAAATTAGCTCTCGCGGGTGGAACGATGACTGGGGGGTTAATCATTGGCTCTGCCTCACAACCGGTCCTTACAATAGGAAACGCTGGCGGATCAGCCGGTGAGTTGAGGTTATTGGAAAACGGCAATACTGATTGGGTGGGTTTTAAAGCCCCTGGCACCTTAGCCGGAAATATTATTTGGATTCTTCCAGATGTCATTGGAGCATCTGGTACCGTACTTTCAAACGAAGGAGGCGGAGTTCTTTCCTGGAAAGCTTCTTCGGGCGGAGATGTTACCGGTCCGGCATCCTCCGTTGATAATGCTGTTGCAAGATTTGACTCTACAACGGGAAAAATAATTCAAAACTCGGTGGTTACTATAGATGACGCCGGAATTATGTCAGGAGTTACCCAATTAACCTCCACTGGTACCTTTACCATAACTGGAGATATGACTGTAACCGGGGACCTTCAAGCTCAATCTTACACCAACACCTCTGATAGGAACCTTAAAAAAGATATTGCTCCATTTTCCGGTGGAGGGGATTTGATTGATAGATTAATGCCAGTGACCTTCCGTTGGAAAAGAGGTGACGAAAGGCCTGTAATCGGATTAATTGCCCAGGATGTGGAAAAGGTACTTCCTGATGTCGTTACCATTTCCAAAGGAAAAGATGGTTCGATTAGATCATATGACATAGGACAAGTCTTGGCCTTAACCATAGAGGCCTTAAAAGAAACCAGGGCGCAAGTAAGAAGACTTGAAGAAAAAATTAAAAAGTTGGAACAGAAAAATCGCAAAAAGGGGGATTAAATCCCCCGCCCCTAAGCCGATAAAAAAAGTCGGGAATAAATTTGGGAAATTAATTCCAGCAAAAGAGAAATCCATTAAATTTTGAGAAAATATCCTTATAGATGATTAAGGCAATATTTTTTCTCTCAATAATTTCCTATTGGAATGTTATAGGTGGGCCACCACCAATTATCGCAAAAATTACTTTCACAGAAGAAGAATTAGTTATCGATGGAACCCAGCTGGAAGATACCAAAAGCGTATCTATAAAAACCCTAGAAAATAAAATTCTTAAAGATTATGAAGTTGATAACGCGAATTCTGAAAAAATAGTGGCGCGACCGTTGGCTGGTTCGTTTGAACCAGGAGATAAAAATCTTTATTTGGTCATCACCGACTCCGAGGGAGAGTTATTTTATCCCATCACTTTAAGGTCAAAGACTAGCGACCAAGCAGTTTATAAAATAACCCCAAAGAAAAATGCCAAAATACCAAATAAAATTGAGGTTGATGAAAAATCAGAAATCAATTTTTCTCCCGGTGATAATTCAGGGAGGTATTACTATAACTATTCCATCTATGCCAATCCGGTTGGAGATTTGGCAATTAAAAATGATAACAAAGATTTATTTAAAATTGATCAGGAGGGAAACCTTGAAATTTTGGGATCCTTAAAAGTAAAAGGAAAGACTTTAAAATTTAATAACGGGGTAATCAATACTTTAAATTTTGAAAATTTTTTATTCCCCGTTTTGCCAACTGATCAGAGAGGGGATTTTAGAGTAAAGGATGTGATAATTGGAGCGGACAATAATATTTCCGGGGTAGTGGATTTTACTTCATCGGGAGATATGGATGTTGCCACTGCCACTTTCCATGTGGAATCTAGCACCGGCAGAGTAGGAATTGGAAATGCCACCCCAACTTATAAATTAGACGTTCAAGGGGCTTCAAACTCCGGAATAAGACTAAGACAAGCTGCCGCTTCGACCAACACCTCGGGAGCATTTTTTAATGGAATGGTCTTTGAAGAACCAGGACTCAAGTCTTTTGGGATCGGTTATGGAGCAGGAGATTTATTTTCCATCAACTCTTTTGACGGCACCTATCGGAATATTTTTTCTTTAAATAATGTGGGCAATGGAGTGATAGCTGGTTCCTTAAAAATTGGGGCCTATACATTGCCTTCCACAGATGGAACCAATGGCCAAGTGTTATCCACAAACGGCGCAGGAACCGCTTCTTGGACCTCAGCTGGCGCAGGAATTGGAGATGTAGTTGGGCCTGCTTCCTCCACGGTTAATCATCTAGCCAGTTTTTCCTCTCTCACCGGAAAAGCTATCAAGGATTCAGGAATTAATTCTGCTAACCTTCCCACCATGGTAGCTGCGGCGGCATCTTCCAGTACTATTATTTTGTCCGGTGGACCGGACAAGACCTTAACGACAACCGACTACACGCTTCCCTCGACCATTGGATCCCCAACTTATGTTTTGAAATCAGATGGAACCAATGCTGTTTGGGAAGAGGATAATCTTGGAACTCAGTCGTTAATAGCACCAACACGTGTTAATCCAACCGGATTACTACCAATGTTTTTAACCTCAGATGGACAAATTATTACAGATTCAGATGTTGAAGCTATCAATGTTCCCGAGATGACGGCGAGTCCAACAGCGGCCAATCAAATTATAATTTCTACTGGGAACGGCAAACACTTAACCACCACAATTTATCCTATCTCACCTACCATCGGAGCAACCGGTACAGTTTTAAAATCCGACGGATCAGGGGCCTTTTGGCAACCGGAAGTTAGTGTGGCCGATTTTATCGCAGGCCCTGCAACCGCAACCATTAATTCAATTGCAAGGTTTGAATCAGAAAAAGTTATAAAAGAATCTGGAATTACCATAGACGATCTCAACAATATTTCTGGAGTGGCCCAGCTAAATACCAAGGTGGCCGACAATTTAGTGATCGGAACTGGGATTGGAGTTGATGGGAATTTGCCAATTTATGTTGGATTATCTCCCACCGAAATTGAAGATTCTGGAATTTCTTTGGCAAATATTCCCACAATGGCAACAGGGTCCACTGGGGCCCATCAAATAATAATTTCCACTGGTCCTGGTAAAGGATTTACTACTACTGTGTATCCGATAGCCGATACCATTGGAGCATCTGATACGGTTTTAAAATCCGATGGAACAGGAGCTTCCTGGCAACCGGAAGTTAGTGTTGCCAATTTTACCGCAGGCCCTTCTACCTCAACGCTATTTGCTTTACCGAGATATGCAGACACGACAGGAAAAATTTTAAAAGACAGTCCGGTGGTGATGGATGATGCCGGTAATTTTAATTTTCTTCGCGTTGTTTCAACCACCGAGTTTTCCCATCCTTGTCCCTCGATGACTGAAAATGAAAGAGATGCTTTATCCGTAGTATCCTTAGCCTCATTAAAGGATGGAGATTGCATATTTAATACGGATTCGATGGAAACTAATTTTAGGAGAATGGGAAGATGGGGTGCACTTCCTGTTAGAGAACATTGGGTTTCCGGATTGGAATATAAAAAGGCCGATTTAATTCATCAAGATCCATATACCGTATACGCCGCCAAAGATTTTACCGCTGGTGCTACAATAAATGATGATTATTTTGCCGGTAATTTTAATTTTCCAAGTCTGCTGCCTGTAACTACTTGTACTTCAAGGGGTGGGCAAGTCACCTTTGATAATGGAAACATAAATGTTGTTGCGGGTAATGGATTAATAATAACTAAATCTACAACCGGCCATTCTTGGCCAGATGAAAACAGAGTGAAGTGGAATGATACCAATTCGATTCCTCCTGTCAGCCCCACAAGTTGGAACACCGTTTATGTAGATAAAGATGGTGTTGTCAAAGTTACATTAGGAAGACCAAACTCCACAACCCTTAGGACCGAAATAGTTTTGGCAACATTTAATCCCAGTTTATCTCAAATAATAGACCATCGTGGGAGTTGTTTTGATCCAGGAAACACCATACGAATTCTTAATTATATTTTGGGGAAACTAATAAAAGGATTTGAATATTTTCCAAATGCTGGTTTAACTATAGGGAGAAGTGCTGGTGAAATTTATGGAACAGGAATAAATTTTGATGGTGATATTCCAAATGTCTTAAGTTATCCAGCACAGCCAACTTCACCTATTACCTATTATTTTACCAGAAACTCCCGAGTGGGTGGGGAACAAAATAATTTGGACCCCCAACGATTTGATCCCAACAACGGAACTTTGATCAATGTACCTAAGAGTAGATGGACTTATCAAAGAATTTATTTAGTATACGGTGGAACTACCGCTATTCAATATGGCCAAAAATCTTATCAATATTTAAATGAAGCAATTTCCGCAGTCACCCATGATGCCCTCTTATTTGAGGAAAATCCAAATCTTTCGGAAAATGCAAAATGGATCGCCACCATCGTTATGAAAGAGGGAACAGCTAACCTTAATATTACCGATGAAAACGCCCTTATGAATTGCGGAATTTTTGGTTGCAGCGAAGGCGTTGGTGGTGGAACCGCAGCAGGAGGAGGGGGAGGAGGAGATGTATTTGGTCCAACCTCCTCAGTCATCAATAACTTGGCAACATTTAGTGATGTATCCGGAAAATTAATCGAGGATTCAGGAATTAATGCTTTAAATCTTGCTACCATGGCGGCCACCCCGACAAATGCAAATCAAATTATAATTTCCGCAGGCGGAAAAGCACTTTCTTCTACCATTTATCAAATTCCACCGGCCATCGGTGCAACTGGTACGGTTTTAAAATCCGATGGAACCAATGCATCTTGGGAAACGGATTTGGTTGGCACAGGAGATGTGGTGGGGCCTGCTAGTGCGAGTTCTACAAATTTAGCGGCCTTTAATGGCCCATCCGGAAAATTAATTCAAGATTCAGGAATAATAGCTACAAATGTGGTGACCAATTCAGCAGTGACAGCAAACAATGCTATTCCAAGGTTCAGCGGAACCATGGGAACCATCATTCAAAATTCCGGAGTAACAATTGATGGATCAAATAATATTTCAGGAATTTTAAATATTTCTGTTGGAGCGAGTGCGACCATAAATGGGGCTCTGATAATCAATAACAACGGCGCCAATTCTTCTGCCTTTCCCACAACTAGAGGAAGCAATGGACAGGGACTTATAACCAACGGATCGGGGACCCTATCTTGGGGAGATTTATTGAATGCTCCGACATCTACAGATAAAACGGGCGCATACACCATCGCCGCTTCCGACTGCCAAAACACCCTTACTTTCACCAGTGGAGCTGCTGCGAACTTCACCGTTCCAAATACTCTTCCGGTGGGTTGTCAGATAAATATAGTGCAAATGGGGACAGCACAAGTAAGCTTCGTAGGTTCAGGTATTACCGTTACAAATGGCCTTAGTATGCTAAAGACCAGGGCACAATTTTCACCAGTAACCCTTTTAATAGTTAATTCATCATATGGTATTTTAGGTGGAGATGTTGGGAATTGATAAAATTAATTCCTGTTTTTTTTTCTATTTTTTTATTTGGATTTGGGGGAGTTTTTTTTACTCCTAAGACTTTCACCGGTTATTTTGATACAGATCCGGCGACTAATATTCAAAACGGTACAGGAAATTGGGATTTTTCAACCAGTAATTTTTCTTACAATACCACTAACTATACTCAAACAAAATTTGTAAGCGGTTCAAACGCTGTATTTGGTAAATCGGGAAGCATCAATCCTGCCGGGACGGTTACAGTTTCTGGAACTCAAAATATTGCAAGCCTACTTTTCGATGCAGTTCCAAATTACATAATTACCAGTGGAAACTTAACTTGTATTTATCCAAGCTGCACGATTACCAACAATGTAGATAGTACAATTGCTTCTACAATAATTGGAAACGCTGAATGGACTAAGGCCGGCGCAGCCAAATTAATTTTAACTGCCAACAATTCTTATACGGGAGCAACTACCGTCGGCGCAGGAACTTTTTCACTTGGAAATGGAAGTGCAACGGGTAATATAATTCCTGCTGCAAATTTAATTACGAACAATGCAGCTCTCGTTTATGATACTCCTTCAACCATTTCACATTCAGGAATGATTTCTGGGACGGGAACATTCACCAAACAGGGAAGTGGTAACCTCGCTTTAACTGCTACCAATACTTATACGGGAGTAACTACCGTGGGTGCTGGAGTTCTTTCTCTGGGAGATGGATTTGTATCCGGAAATATTATTCCTTCGACCAACCTAATTACCAACAATGCGACCTTAACTTATGATACCCCTTCCATCATCACTCACTCCGGAACTATTAGTGGAACTGGCTCTTTAAGAAAGGATGGGGCAGGAACCCTTACGATCACCAATTCAAATCCTTACTCCGGTGCGACCACAGTTTCCGCCGGTACCCTGAGTTTATCCATGACCGCAAATGAGCAAAATAGATCCAGTGGGTATGCGATTTCCAGCGGCGCCACGCTCAATTTGGATGTGCAATCAGGCAATGCGCGTATCTCTTTCAACAA
>Ga0180061_1000098_pt1 | contig 12740 bp, 11 predicted proteins | sample EasRivT27_16_10D_FD_121769 | JGI IMG/M metagenome (GOLD analysis project Ga0180061, IMG submission 121769) | Soil microbial communities from meander-bound floodplain in the East River, Colorado, USA - East River metaG ERMLIBT27_16_10D | ecosystem: Environmental > Terrestrial > Soil > Floodplain ...
TATTACCGACGCTCCGGCAATTGCCAAGGTGAGCTTCTTTTTTGCCAATGCCCATTGGAGTGAGGGGTGATAAAATTTCTTTATCCAGGCCATAATTTTAGGTTCTTTATCTGAAATACCTCCAGATAGAAAAATACTGGCCAGTGCAGGTGCGGTTGTAAAAGAAAGGACCAATGCCGAAAAAACTGCGATTGCAAAAGTCGCCGCCATTGGATGAAACATTTTTCCTTCGATTCCCACTAATCCGAAAATGGGTAGGAAAACCACAATAATAATAAGTTCACCAAAACCAGCGGCCTGTCTTATTTCTACTGTTGCCTTGTAAACCAGATCTTTTGTTTCTTCTGGACTTAGTTTTCTGCCAAGTTCTTTCGTTCTATGTTGAAGACGTCTGACACAATTATCCACCACAATAACAACCCCATCGACGATTATCCCAAAGTCTAGGGCCCCTAGACTCATAAGATTTCCGGAAATTTTAAAGGGTTTCATAATAAGAAAAGTCATAAGTAGAGAAATTGGGATCGTAATAGCTGTGATAAGTGCAGCTCTAACATTTCCAACTAGGATAAGCAGCACCACTATTACGAGGAATGCCCCCATTAGAAGGTTATGCTCAACCGTTCCTAAGGTAGCATTTACAAGTTCTGATCTATCATAAACAGTAGTGAGTTTTACACCTTTGGGCAAACCTTTGGATATTTCCTGAACTTTATTGTGAACTTTGATTGATATCTCTCGACTATTTTCTCCAAGAAGCATCATAACGGTACCAAGAATTGTCTCTTCTCCATTAAAAGTGGCCGCTCCCGTTCTTAGTTCTTTTCCAAGCTCAGCTTTGGCGATATCTCCTATGGTTACAGTTTTAAAGGTTTCTAGAGATTTAACCGGGACATCCCTTATATCTTTTGTATCCTTAAAAATCCCAATTCCCTGTACCAGAAATTGCTCGTAAGTTTGTGGTACAAATCCACCACCGACGTTTTGATTGGCCAGCTCCAAAGCCTCTATAATATCTCCAAAGTGAAGCCCATACATAGCCATTTTATCGGGATTGGGCCTTACATAATATTGTTTTTCAAAACCTCCACTTGTATTTACTTCCGCCACACCCTCTGTAGTTAATAATCGAGGCTTAATAAACCAATCTTGAATCGCTCGAAGCTCCATAAGCTGTCTAAGACGTTCGGAAGGGTCCCTTGCTATCACCTCATAATCGATTACATACTGATAAATTTCTCCAAGACCAGTTGAAATAGGCCCAAGTTGAGGTCTGGCATTTTTTGGAAGATCCTCTATTCCCTGAAGACGCTCAGAAACCAACTGCCTTGCACGGTAGACATCTACTTCATCTTTAAAAACGACTGTTACTTGGGATAAACCAAATCTGGTAATAGACCTAACTTGAGTTACGCCAGGAATTCCCCGCATAGCCGCTTCGGTTGGAAAAGTTATGGTTCTTTCGATTTCCTCTGGGGCCAGTCCCTTAACTTGTGTGTTAATTTGAACTTGGTTATTAGTAATGTCGGGGACAGCATCAATTGGAAGATGATTAAAGGAATAGATTCCAGCAACCATAAATAAAAGGGTAAAGATCAATACTGTTGCCCTATTATAAACCGAAAAATGTATTATTTTACTAATCATAAATTTGACTCCAATTAATGGTGATGGCCACTCTCACCATTTGTAACATCCACTTCAGCAGTTCGAATAAACCCAACACCTTGGACCACGATTGAATCACCTTTTTTAATTTCAAGAGATTTAAAAAGGATATTACCGGCCAATTTTCCAACTACTTCAATGTCAATTCTTTTAAATGTGCCCTTGCGATAACGATAAATATTTTTTTCTTTACCTGTTAAAAGAAGGGCCTCTACAGGGACAACCCATGGGCCATTGCCATCCATCACTTCCGTTTTAACGGAAAAGTTTTTTATAGCTTCCTTAGAAAGTGTAAAACCCATGTCTTCGTCAAATGAGGTGACACCTTTATTCTTGCCTACGTTTTTTTTACCCTCTTCCTTCTCTCCATGTTCATGATGGGAATGTTCTTTATCGGAATGCTCTTTTTCATTTTTTTCATGGTTGTGGCCAGGATGTTCTTTCTCATGATGGTGATCTTCGACCCCTTTTGCTATGGTACTAAGTCCTAAAATTCCGATTACAATTAATTTTTTCATTTTTTCTCCAATAAATTAAAATTTTCTTCAAAAATGGTACCGTCTAAGACCCTCAATCTAAGCAATGCCTCAAGTGCTAATAGCTCTTGCTCATTCTGACTGGTAGTAAAGTCGACCATTTGTCTGTGGGCTTCAATAACTAGGGTGCTTGGTATCAATCCTCTTGAAAATTGCCGTTCAATGGATTTATGCTTAATTTCAAGTCCCGAAAGGGAGACAGATTCTTCTAATGATTTGACTGTTTTTTGGTATTGGGTGATCAGAATATTTCGAAATTGATTTAGCTCTATTTTTCTTAACTCAAAACTTTTCTCTGCCTTCATTAAGCCGGCTTTTGCCACAGCCCTGCCTCCTGCGTTCACATTAAAAATTGGAAGTGCAATGGAAAGATTAATTCCATAAGTCTTCCAATCAAGAGGGCCTTCACTTATACTTTGTATAGTTGGACCGATTTTTAAATCTGGCCATGACTCACTTTTTTCCAGTTCCAAATTTGATTGAGCCACCTTGAGTTCCGCCTCGGAAATTTTAAAATCTGAACCCTTAAGTAGTCGATCCTTAATTAGATAAATGGGCCATTTTTCAATTCTCCCGAGAAGTACCGAATCGTTGTGAGGAAATTCCATACCAAGAGCAATGGTCATTCTTTTTTCGAGTCTAGTTTCCTCCGTTTCCAGAAAGCTTTTTCTTAATTTGTAATCCCCTTCCGCAAGTTGGAAGACATTTAGTGAAACCTCATGTTCAGGCCCAAGCCTAGGACGTGTACCGTACTGCCTTTGAATTTTGGAAAAAGTCTCTAATGATTCCTCCAATATCTTTAGTTCTGAACGAATCTGGCGTATCCTATGCAGAGTTTTAAGGACAAAAATATAGACTTCCTCTTTTGTTTTTAAAAACTCTGAGGAAACTTGATCCTTCTCCGCTAAAGCGTTTCCGATTCTGGAAGATCTTTTTCCGCCGGTTTCAATGGTAAAAGGTAAATCAAGTTCGTTGTTGGAAATCTGATCACCCTCGGATTTTCCATAAGTGGCCTTAAATTCAATTTCTGGATTGGGAATTTGACCTGCTTCTTCCTTGAACAATTCCGATTGATGAACCGCCCGCCTACCACGGATTAAATCTGGATGATTCTCCATGGCACAATCAAGAATATCTTTTGGAGTCTTTAATTCTCCACATTTATCCGCCGAAAAACCTAATTTAAGTCGAAACAAAAAGGTAATTGCTAAAATTACATTTATAAATTTCATTATCCGCTCCCGAACCAAAACTTTTTTTAAAATAAATACACATCAAACGGTTTTAGATGTTAAAAAGGCACCTAAAAATCTTTAATATTTTTTGGAAAAAATTTTAGGAAAAGCGAGGCGGACGTCTTAGTCCCTCAAGGAAGGGGGAATCTTTGGAAAAGAAATTAAAATTAATTGAGACTTGATTAATTTTTGAAGTAAAAAAGCTAATACCATCAAAGTCCATTAGGGGGACCATACCACAATGGCCTAAATGACAAATCCCTAAATGGCAGGGATCCTGGCAGTCGGCATGCTCCGAGCTAGCTTGATTAGAGTGGTTGTCTTGATGACCGTCAAAATCTTCTTTATAATCCGAAGAGCTTGTCTCTAAGGAATGAGAATCATTAGTTCCAGAAAAAGAATGCGAAATTTCAGAAATCAAATTGATGCTAAAAACAATAAGCAAAAAAACTGAAGAAATTTTAAAATAACGCATCATGGACCGATAACATGGATTTTTTTTCAATAAAAGTCAACTAAGGTTTAAAAAAGGTCCTTAAACTTTTCAAAAAATCCTTCCCTCATAGGATTGGATTTGGTCTTATCGAAATTGGAAAGTTCTTTTAGGAGCTTTTTTTGCTCGGAATTTAGTTTAGTGGGAGTTTCTACATGGATTTTTACTATCTGGTCCCCGCGCCCACCGTGTCCAAGTCTTTGAATACCTTTTCCTTTAACTCTCATTTTTGTTCCAGATTGAGTTCCTGCAGGTATAGAAAGTTCAACTTTTCCATCTAAGGTTGGGACTTCAATTTCTGCCCCAAGGCCTGCCTGAGAGAAAGTTATGGGAATTGTGCAATGGACATCAAATCCATCCCTTTCAAAAAAATCATCTTCCCTGATCACAACTTCCAGATATAAATCCCCGTCGTGGCCTCCTTGAACCCCAGCTCCACCTTCACCGGATAACTTTAATCGCTGACCAGTATCAATTCCCGCTGGTATGGAAACTTCAATATCCACTTTTTTACGATGTCTTCCTTGGCCACTACATTTAGTGCAGGGGTTGGAAATAATTTGTCCGGTTCCATGGCACCGGTTACAGGTCGAGGCAACAGTAAAAAATCCTTGTTGTCTTCTAATCTCCCCTTGTCCATGACATTGGGGGCAGGTGGCAGGTTTAGAGCCTTCTTTTCCTCCGCTCCCATGGCATTCTTCACATTCTACATTTTTGCTGATTGAAATATTTTTTTTGACTCCAAATGCGGCTTCTTTAAAAGTTACCTCAATTCCCATTTGAAGATCTTCACCAGGCGTTCCCTGAGATCTTCTTCTGCGACCTCCTCCTCCACCGAAGAAATCGCCGAAGATATCTCCAAAGATATCTCCCAAATCTCCAAAGTCTTGCGGATTGAAGCCTTGAGAGCCAAATCCGGCCTGACCGTTTACTCCGGCATGGCCAAACTGATCGTATCTTTTGCGTTTATCCTCATTAAGCAAAACTTCGGCGGCCTCCGATGCCTCTTTAAAATTGGCCTCAGCTTGCTTGTCGCCAGGGTTTCTATCGGGATGATATTTTAAGGCGAGCTTTCGATAAGCTTTTTTAATGTCATCCTTGACGGCCGATTTTGGTACGCCCAAAGTTTCGTAATAATCTTTTTTACTCATAGAAAGCCTGGCCTTTTATTTAAACTTCTTTAAAATCCGCGTCTACAACATCATCATCACCGGATTTTTTCTTGGCAGGTTCTTCCTGAGGTCCTGGTTCGGAAGGCCCTTGAGGTCCTCCGCCTTTTGAATACATTTCAGTGGCCACCTTATGAGTTACAGTTTCTAATTTTTCAATAGCACTCTTTAACTCATCGATTGATTCTGAGTTTACGTGCTTTTTAGCTTCAGTGCAGGCGTCTTCAACTTCTTTTTTAGCTTCAGCTGAAATCTTATCGCCAGCATCTTTTACCATTTTTTCAGCAGCAAAGATCATTCCGTCGAGTTGGTTTCTAGCGTCGACCACTTCTCTTTTCTTTTTATCTTCTTCTTTATGGGCCTCGGCCTCTTTTACCATTTTTTCGATTTCGGCTTCAGATAGACCGGAACCCGCTGTAATTCGGATTTCTTGTGATTTGTTTGTAGCTTTATCAACAGCAGTAACATGAACAATACCATTAGCGTCAATATCAAAGGTTACCTCGATTTGTGGAACACCTCTTGGAGCAGGACTAATTCCCGCTAGGTCAAATCTGCCAAGGGTTTTGTTGTCTTTTGAGAATTCTCTTTCACCTTGTAATACGTGAATACTAACTGCTGGCTGGTTATCAGCGGCAGTTGAAAACACCTGAGATTTTTTCGTTGGGATAGTGGTGTTTTTATCAATAATTCTTGTCAATACTCCACCAAGGGTTTCAATCCCTAAAGATAGAGGAGTAACGTCTAGAAGAAGAACATCTTTTACATCCCCTGCTAGAACACCAGCTTGAATGGCCGCACCAGCAGCAACAACTTCATCAGGGTTAACTGATCTATTAGGTTCTTTACCAAAAATTTCTTTAACTTTTGCCTGAACACAAGGCATTCTGGTGGCCCCACCAACTAGAATGACTTCATCGATTTGATTCTTGGAAAGCCCTGAATCCTTAATACAGGTGTTACATGGGCCAACCAATGCATCGATATATGAATGGATCAAACTCTCAAGTTTAGACCTGGTCAGGTTTAAATTAAGATGTTTAGGTCCAGAGGCATCTGCAGTGATAAATGGCAGATTGATATCGGTTGATGTCACGGTGGAAAGCTCATGCTTTGCTTTTTCCGCAGCTTCTTTTAATCTTTGAAGTGCCATTTGATCATTAATGATATCTATTCCGGTATCTTTTTTAAATTCATCTGCAAGATAGTGAATCAAGGTTTCATCGAAGTTTTCCCCACCTAAGAAGGTATCTCCGTTGGTTGCCTTAACTTCAAAAACACCATCGCTGGTAATTTCTAAGATGGAGATATCAAAGGTACCACCACCAAGGTCAAAGACCGCAATGTTTTTATCTTTTTTCATATCAAGACCAAAGGCCAGCGCCGCAGCGGTAGGCTCGTTGATAATTCTTTTTACCTCAAGTCCGGCAATTCTTCCGGCATCTTTAGTTGCTTGTCTTTGAGCATCGTTAAAATAAGCAGGAACGGTAATAACCGCTTCCGTTACTTTTTCTCCCAAATAATCTTCAGCGGATTGTTTCATTTTTTGTAAAACTTTAGCGGAGATTTCTTGCGGGGGCATTTCTTTGCCGTTGACCTTAATCCAAGCATCGCCATTTTTATTGGCAAGCACTTCAAAAGGAACAGCTTTGGCAAATTTCTTGGCCTCTGGGGCGTCCGCTTTTCTTCCAATTAATCTTTTAATCCCATAAACAGTTCTCTTTGGATTGGTTACGGCCTGTCTTTTGGCCACTTGTCCAACCAAAACATCTGTCTTGTCGGTGTATGCAACGATTGAAGGAGTAGTGTTATGCCCTTCAGCGTTTGGTATAATTTTATATTTTCCGTTTTCAAGCACGGCCACACACGAGTTCGTGGTTCCAAGATCTATGCCAATTATTTTTCCCATATAGTTTCTCCCTTAATTATTTTTTGCTATTACAACTTTCGCTGGTCTTAAAAGTCTGTCGTTTAATGTAAACCCTTTTTGATATTCAACAATAATTTCTCCATCTTCTGTTCCTTCCTTGGCCTGATGTGCGACTGCTTCATGAAAATGAGGGTCAAAAACCTTGCCTAAACTCTCCACGACTTTCAGACCGTTTTTTTCCAAAATATCCATGAAATGCTTCCTTACCATTTCAATGCCCTCTTTTACCTTTCCATGGCTCATATCTTCTCCAAAGTGATCCAAAGACCTGTCCAGATCATCAACCACCTTAACTAAGGATGAGAGCAATTTTTCATTTCCAAATTTTAAAAGCCCTTCTTTTTCCCTTTCAAAACGCTTCTTCATATTTTCCATTTCAGCTAGGGCGTAAAGATATTTGGCCTTATAATCTTCTGCAGGAGGCGCCTCTTTTTTGGGTGTCTCCTCAACTTTTTCCTCAGTTTTTTCCACTTCTTCTGTGTTGTCAGTGCTCATTTAAACTACCTTTTACCTATGAATTTTCTTTCAAAAAACAAGATGGGACCAAAGCCTCCGATGTCAATGGAACCTCCAAAAAATAGGTGATTTTTATTGTAAGCTATTGTAATCAAAGGGTTTTAAGACCACTTAATAAATCCCTTTTTTCCAATTCTAATGCGAAAAGGCATAAAAACAAATTAGGGATGCGTCTTTATTTTTTAGATGGAAAGGTTCAAAGAGGGAATATGTTTCAATTGTTTACAACCTAATTTTTTAGAAGGAGTTAATTATGTCTCGCAAAATTTTTCTTTTGTTGTCCCTATTTGTTTTTTCTTTTAGCCAAGTTTCATTGGCAGCTCACCACCATGGAGAACCAATTCCAACGGAGCAATGCTATTCCAAGTCTAAAGTAGACTTCATAAATGCCATGCGGAAACTTTGGGAAGACCACATCACCTGGACCAGGGGATATTTAGTTGCTGCTGTGGCAAACAATCCGGATAGCAATCAAGTCTTGGGAAGATTACTTAAAAATCAAAAAGACATTGGAGATGCAATAGTTCCTTACTACGGGGCCGCTGCAGGAGCAAAACTAACCGATCTATTAACAGAGCATATTGTAATTGCTGGAAAAATTGTGGGCGATTTATTGGCCAACAATGATCCGCAAGCAAACATAGCCGCGTGGTATGCCAATGGAGATGATATAGCTACATTCTTAAGTGGCGCAAATCCTAATTGGCCACTAGCTGATATGAAAGCGATGATGAAAGACCATCTAGATACAACTACAGCAGAAGTTGTAGCACACGTAAAACATGACTGGGCAGGAAGTATCGAAGCTTATGATAAGGCCCATCTAATGATTTTAGAGATGGCAGATGGCCTAAGCATGGGAATTATTGCTCAATTTCCAAATAGTTTCGGAAACTAAAGGATTCTTAATCTCCAGGGAAATAAATTAAATATTTCCTTGGAGTTTCTATTTTTAATCTATTTTATTTAATCTTAAAAAAAATCAGGCCAACACCCCAAAATTAAATTAAAAATATTTATCTTGTTTTAAGTTTTAAAGTTTTTTGCCGAATAATTTATAACCTTTACGAGCTAAATTTAAATTCTTTTATAAAGGAAAGGCAATGAACGATAAATTGATAATTAAACCTTATTTTACCAGAATATTTTTTTTAGCCATAGGAATGATACCTTTTTTGGTGCATCCCCAGGCTCCTCAAAAAGGGGTTGTTAATGAATGCATCGAAGGAAGGGCCACCAGCAAATGCAGCACCCTCGGTCGTTTGGAAGAAAAAAAGGGTAACATTCCAGGTGCCATAAAATACTACACTCAGGCATGCGAAATCAAAGAGATGTTGGGATGTATAAGGCTTGGACGTCTAGAAAAGAAGAAAGGTAACTCCTCCGGTGCGAAACAATTATTTTCTGAAGCATGTAAGAGTGGTGATCCCATGGGATGTCTCAGCCTTGGTGATCTTGAATTTAATAATAGAAATATCTTGGAAGCAAAAAGGATGTACTTCAAGGCATGTAATAGGGGGGAATCTGAAGCGTGCTATAACCTCGGTCTCATAGCACTTAAAAAAAGGTATTATTCAACCGCCGAGCTATGGTTGAAAAAATCTTGCAAAGAGGGATTTAACTTTGCCTGCTCAGAATTAAAAACTTTACCCCAAAATGTTAAAAACCTACCCCAAAAACAAAAAAGAAAAAGATAACCAATTTTCTTAAAGGATAATCCATGATGAAAAAATTAAATCTAATAAAAATAATTCTACTTTCAACCATCCTATTGCCATATTTTATAGCTTCAGCTGGTTTTATGGATGATATGAAAGAAAAGAAACGTCTTAAAAACCTCAGAGAGGCTTGTGAAACTAAAAAGGAAAAAGAATGCTTCAGCCTCGCTAAAGAACTCTCGGGAAACCCTTCACCTGAGGCCCAAAAGGAAAGTATGGAACGGTTCACGCAATGTTGCAAATTTGGAGGTATTTCCTGTTGCTCTGAACTAGTAAGAAAAGGTGATTTTAAGAATGCTTGGGAGTCACTTCGATCGGCCTTTCGGCTTTTCGAACCGGGTCGGGGGTTTGTCGAACCGGTAGATGCATCGGAGAAAAGACGGCTATTTTTAGACGATGCATGCTTCAAAGTAGAGGTGCTTGAGGCATGTAATGAAATGTGCTACTCATACTCAAATAGTGATAATCATTCAGAAAGTAGATTATCGGAATGTTTTATGAAGGCCGCCGAAATTGCAGGAAAAAATAATCCTTCCGATAAACCTAACGAGGAACAAAAAAAATGGTGGGTAGAAGCATGTGATAGGGGTAAGGTTTTGGAGGCATGTACTAATTTAGGCCTTTACTACAATGACCACGATGAAAAGAAACTGAGTTTAATTTATTTAGAAAAGGCCTGTGCCCCTGCAAATCCTCGCGGCTGTTCTGCTCTAGGTTTTAGGGTCAGGGAAAATGGTGATATAAATAAAGCTGAAACATATTACAGCATGGCCTGCGCAGGAAATTATGAAGACTCTTGTGAAACCCTGGAAGCAATCCGAAAGGAAATTGCGGAAATTAAAAATAAAAAAGAGGCTCAAGTAGAACAAAATAGAAAACTTTGTGCAGAAGGGGTAAGGCTAAGTTGTTATCAAATGGGTGAGTACTATTATGAGCTTGGACTTTTTAAATATGCTATTGAAGATTATATCAAGGCTTGTAATGGAGGCTATGCCCCAGGCTGTAATGGCGCTGGATGGGTGTATCGAAACAACTTAAATAAACCTGCAGATGCCAAAAAATACTATCTCCTTGCCTGCAATTTAAAGGATCCATCTGCGTGTAACAGTCTTGGAGCTATGGAATCTAAAAAAGGGAATAAGGGGGAAGCCGCAAAATATTATGCGATGGCTTGCGATGCTGGAAATACGGCAGGATGCAATAACCTAGCGGGTGTACAAATTGATTTTTCAAACATTGCTGAAGCCAGAAAACACCTAAATGAAGCATGTGACGCCGGAAGCAATGCTGCTTGCCAAAAGTTGTTGACCTTAACGAAGAAGGGACTGTGAAGTTTAACCCTGAAACTAAAGGTTTTAAAATTTAAAAAAATATCATCCATAAGATTTCCATTATCAAATACCACTTAGAAGAATTCCAAGATGCCCCACTTCTTCAAAAAATCACAACCAACACACCAAACTTAAATCAAAATTATTTATTTTGTTTTAGATTTTAAAATTTTTTACCGAATAATTAATACCTTTACGGGCTAAATTTAAATTCTTTTTATAAAGGAAAGGCGATGATCGATAAATCAGGATCCAATGAATTGATAATTAAACCCCATTTTACCAAGATATTTTTTTTAGCCATAGGAATGATGCCTTTTTTGGTGCATGCCCAGGTTCCTCAAAAAGAAGTTGCTAATGAATGCATCGAAGGAAGGGCCACCAGTAAATGCAGCAACCTCGGTCGTATGGAGGAAAAAAGGGGGAACATTCCCGGGGCCATAAAATACTACACTCAGGCATGCGAAATCAAAGAGATGTTGGGATGTATAAGACTTGGAAATCTACAAAGAAAAAAAGGTAACGCTTCCGGCGCGAAAAAATTATTTTCGCAAGCCTGTACTCGTGGTGATTCCAGCGGATGTCTAAATCTTGGTGACCTTGAATTTAATAATAGAAATATTTCGGAAGCAAAAAGGGTGTACTCCAAGGCATGTAATAATGGGGAATCCGAAGCCTGCTATAATCTCGGTCTCATAGCATTGAAAAAAGGGTATTATTTAACAGCCGAGTTATGGCTAAGAAAATCTTGTAGAGAGGGATTTAACTTTGCCTGCTCAAAATTAAAAATATTATCCAAAAAATCAAAAAATTTACCCCCTAAACAGAAAGGAAAAAAATAATCAATTTTTTAAAGGATAACTCATAATGAAAATATCAAATCTAAAAAAAATAATTTTACTATCGACCATTCTACTTCCAATTTTAAATGCTTCAGCTGGTTTAAGTAAACTAGATCTAAAAGTAGCTACAAAAGGATGTGCAAAAAATGATTTGGGTTTTTGTGCAACTCTGGCCAATAATGGCGATTTAAAAGCTGCTCTTAAAATAGCTGAACTTTCAAAAGATTTAAAGTTGAAATCAGATTGGTATGCATTTGCATGCGACAAAGGGGAACCTATAGGATGTGAAAACTTGTGCACAAAAAAATTGAGTAGTGAAAAGCCTGGGTATGTTATGGATGGATGCATGAAAATGGCCGAATTTGCAGGCAAAAACGCCCCTCCCAATCAACCTAACGATGAACAAATTAAATGGTGGACTAAAGCGTGTGACAACGGAAACATGGATGGATGTGCTAATGCAGGTTTAAACACCAAAGATCCTTCTGAAAGTTCAAGATTATTAAATTTAGCCTGTAACAAGAAAAATCCTCGCGCCTGTTATGTCCTAGGCTTTAGGGCCAGGGAAAAAGGTGACCCAGGGAGCGCTGAGTATTATTATGGCTTGGCCTGCAGTGAAATATTTTACGAAGACTCTTGTAACCTCCTAAAAGAAGTCAAATCAGAACTTGAGGACATTAGGAAAAAAAATGCAGAAATGGCTGATCAAGCTAAAAAGGCCGCAAATCTTGCCAAACTGGCTCCCATAAAAGCTGCATGTGAAAGTGGAAACCTTAATGAATGCATAAAGTACGGCGAAACATTGGAAGCGCCAGCTGATCAAAAAATACCTTGGTTTAAAAAAGCATGTGATGGAGGGGAAATGGAAGGATGTGTACAAATGGGTGTCAGCTTAGCTGGGCTTGGAAAATTTAATGATGCTATTGATTTGTATAACAAGGCCTGTAACCGAGGTTATTCCGAAGGGTGCTTTTTCGCTGGATGGACGTATTTCAACAAATTAAATAAACCTGCAGATGCTAAAAAGTACTATCTCCTTGCCTGCAATTTAAGCCAATCAAGAGCATGTAACGCCCTTGGATCTATGGAATCTAATAAAGGGAATCAAGCGGAAGCCGCAAAATTTTATACCAAAGCATGCGATGGAGGAAACACAACAGGATGTAACAACCTTGCATCGTTACAAATTGATTATAACAGTATTGCTGAAGCCAGAAAATACCTAAATGAAGCCTGTGACTCCGGGAGCAATGCTGCTTGCCAAAAATTAGTCGCCCTTACGAAGGAGTTTAAATAAGGTGA
>Ga0180061_1000100_pt1 | contig 12571 bp, 14 predicted proteins | sample EasRivT27_16_10D_FD_121769 | JGI IMG/M metagenome (GOLD analysis project Ga0180061, IMG submission 121769) | Soil microbial communities from meander-bound floodplain in the East River, Colorado, USA - East River metaG ERMLIBT27_16_10D | ecosystem: Environmental > Terrestrial > Soil > Floodplain ...
AAGTGGAGTAAAAGAAATATCTGCTGATGGCCTTTGCATTGAAGCTAAAACTCCTATAACTTCATCAACAGGCAACCCTGTAGTTTCATCTACTGGTGGAGGAGGAGTCTCACCGGCTGGAGGAATAGTCTCACCGGCCGGAGGTGTAGTCTCACCGGGAGCACCCCAAATGATTGGAGGAGGTGCCCCACCAGTTGGAGGCCTTGTCCCACTAGAAATAGGAAATTTTCCTCCCGTTGAGTTAACCTTTTTTTTGGGTTCCCCTTGGGGAGTACATGCTACTAAAATTAAAAGGCCCAGGATAAAAATATTTTTTATAAATTTTTCCATATATTAAACTTCACAATGCCGTACAGGGAGTTTTTGGATAAGGGTTTGGTTCTGGAATGGTTATCGAGGTATTGAATTGATATTCAGGAAATGGTGCCGACTCCCCAAAAATTGCTTCAATTCTTTCGTGACTTGGAGATTTTTTCGCAGGTTTTTTAGTTAATAAATCAAGGTCAGAGTAATCAGTTGGTTTTATTTCTTCTGAATTTACTTTTCTGATGATCTCGATATTTTTTCCATAGTCCACATCTTTTTCATTTTCCTCATTTAAAATTTGGACACTCTTAAGATCTTTATCCTTAATGTTTGCCATTTCAATTTCATCTTCTAATACTTCACCGGGATGGAAGATTATGTATAATGATCCTAGGATTAGCACACCAAAAAATACAAAACCTTTCATGGAAGGTCCTTTGGTTTAATGATAACTTCATGCTCCTCCTGTTTTTTTAAAATCAAATCCCTGAAAGCATTATAACTTGGAGGAAATTCTCTAAAAAAATCATTTTTTCTAAATTTTATATCTCCGGTATCTTCCCCTTTGGACATTTTTGTAAAATAATCATTTAGTCTAAATAAAGGCCCAGCGATTCGATGGCTTAAGATGAGTCCAAAAATAAAAAGGAAAATGAATGAGGTAAATAAAGTGACAATTAGAATTTTTTGTAAAAATGCTTCTTGTTTTAATAATAATTTAAAATAGATATGGTTATGGGCCAGACCAAGGGAAATTCCCTCTTCAAATAGGGTTTTAAAATAATACATTTTAGCCAAATAAAAAAAAGCTAAAGAAAGAACTACGCCCAATAAGAAATAACCAACAAATTTTAATTGAAAAGAAGCATTTATCAGAATTTTAAAGCGTTTATTAACTACCTTCGGTTTCTCCATCTTATTTCTCCTTAATATTATTTAATCGGAAATTTGGACAAAGGAATTTAAGGATAATGATCAATTACCAAATAAATTATCTTGAGGTTCCATTTATCAAGGAGCAAAAGGATCGAATGCCCAAATTTCCGGAGTGGGTTGCACGATACCTGGTATGGCCTCTATCTCACTTTGAGTTGCGGGAGTAATTGTGCGCTTCCATTTATTAAAAAAGGAAACCAGGTTGTAACCAGTCCATTGGGAAAACAAAAGACATAGCCGATTTTCCTTTCCGGAGTCATTGAAATTTTTATCAAGGTCTCTTTGGGTATCATTAACCGCTCGGGTGTAACGATGATGAGTCCGCACTATATCCCAACCACCAATTTTTTGAGGTAGTCTGTATTTTTCCGTATAATGAATTAATTGAACCCAAAATCTCAACATTTCAAAAGCACCTGCGGTATAATAATTAATTTTATCAGCACTTAGATCCGCCAACAATTGAGGGTCAAAGGGCTTCATTCTAGGGTGACCCCATAAGGTATAAATATATTCAGGGAATAAATTGTTAGTAACTTCTCCATCAACTGATGATTTAGTTGCATTATATTGCCAATTGTGCCCCTGCTCATGATAAAGTCCCCAATCTGAAGTTTCTATTTTAACAGGGTCCTTCCAACTTTTTGCGTAACTCCTACTAAACATTGCTGGAAAACCTGAATGTGCAGAACCCATATTAATTTGCACATCGACTACATGCCAATGTTTTGAAACCCATGGCCGGTGTAAGGGATTGGGGTCGTCGCTTTTAAAGCCCAATAAATCATAGAGATTTGTATAAAGATTATTTAAAGCAGTTATTGCAGGTGGAGGTTGTCCTGCAACAGGATCTAAGGTTCCATTGATGGTGTCTTTGGGAACAACCAAAACCGCATGGTCTGCTTCTATAACTCCAAAAGGAACTGGCAGGGCCTTATAATGATCTAATTCAGCTTTGGTGGTGCTTTGTTTGACGTGCGGAGCTTCAACACAACCTTTAATGGTTAATGTGATATTTCTTAAACTTGGGGTATTCTTATATCCTTTTAAAATCAAAAGGCCCCCAAAGGGATTTCGAAAAGTATTTTTTCCTAATTTAAGATCTTTAAAATCCATATCTATCTTGGGAAAACGGCGGAGATAATTCTCATTTGTATTATCATCATCATTAAGGCCTATCTGAAATTCTAATTTTGCCAAATCTCCAATATCCGCATCGTCAATATTTATTTCAATAGCCTTTCCCGGTGGAGCATAAAGACCGGTAAAGAACCAATTTTTTGGAACACCTGACGGGTCTCTTCTGCCGTTTAAATCGGGATTATAAACATCAAATGAGATTTGTCTTACCAGCTCATTTTCTCCTTCATTAGAGATAGAGGGAGGGGCAGGGTAAATAAGTCCTCCAACAGAGCCAGGAAAAGTTCCATCCTCCGGAATTAAAAAAGGTAAATTCGGTTGTATCTTTGCCAGTCCCGTATAGAGTTCCAACTGGGTTTTAACGGTTGGTTCCGGTTGTTCAGGTGGTATTAAATCAACCTCATTCAGGGTAAGATCGGGTACCCTCAAAGGATCAGGAGAAAAATCATAAAGAGGATTAAAGATTTCCGCATACATTTCTGGAATCATTTTAGGATAGTAATAGGTGTGTTCGGCGGGTAAATTATTTAACGCTTTCACTAAAGAATCAATTTCCGGTTGATTCAGTAAAAATGGGGGAGGTCTTGCTTTCGCATTTTGGGCAACTTCTATAAATTTAGCTGGTAAAAATGTGAATGAGTTTACCCGAGCTTGATTATAAAGAGGGAAATTTTGTCTGATATCGTAATCCATTCCATCAATTTTAAGATCAAAATCCTTTAAAAAATTATTGACGATTACCTGTCCTGCATCGGGCATAGTCCAGTAACCGCCGGCATATAAGATAACTCCTCCTCCTGCCTCAATATATTTCTTTATTTCAGGATATTCTCTTGCGGGATCTGAGACTTTATCGGCCCTAATTAAGATAAAAGGAAAATTTGCAGGATTAAGGAGAGCACGATCGGTATAAAAATTATTCGTATGAATTCGTTCAAGGCGATAATCTGGATGAAAATCATGGTAAGTATTCGAAAGGTTTTGTAAGAACTGATACCTGGTAGGTCCTGGAGTGGATAAAAATGTTCCATAATCATTTGGGGAAGAAAGGGAAGCCCATATCATTATATTTTGAATCAATTTAGGTCCATCTATAAATTCTGCTGCATAGGCGGTATATCGACTATCCTTCTCTACTATTGCTTGGGCAATATCTTTTCCGGAAGCATTTGTTCCAGTTATTGGTGAAAATGATTGAAAAACATCCTTGTAAAAATAATTTTGGGAATTCACTACAAAAATTCTTCCTTCTTTTGCTCCAACCCTAACTTTGGCAAAGGCCGCTGTCGGTAATTTAAATGCTGTGGGAAAATTTGCGGCCAAGGCCTTGGGTCCAGTGGGCATGACGCCATTTTCCCAACCGTTGGGTACCGGCCAAACATTTATGCCATTATATAAAACCGCATAATCATCTAATGGTGCATTTTTACATTTATCAATCCATGCTGAGAAGCGATCTACATCAACTAAAGGATCAAGATTCTCCGGAGAATCACATAATTCATAGAACTCCTCAGATGAAGTGAAAGTAGCCGTTGAAATATCCTCTATTGATAGAAGGCTTTTATCGGTTCTAATAGGCATTATAGGATCAGCAGTTCTATCGGGAGGGTCGCCAGAAGCTTCCATTGTAGAGATAATAGTTGTTGGCCGTGAAAAGGGGGCTTGAGTCCCTGTCACCTCATCTGGGGGAAGACTATCAGGTGCCTCTGTAGGCGTTGCCGGTGTTATAGGCGTTGCCGATGGAGGCAGTTCTTCTTCAGGCGGAATTTCCTCAGTTTCCGTTCCATGATCAGGAGGCACATATTCCGGTTCAGGAGGCGGCGGAAGCTCCTCAGTAGGTGTTCCAGGTTCGGTGTCCGTTGCAGGCTCAGTTGGCGTTGCAGGCTCAGTTGGCGTTACAGGCTCAGTTGGCGTTGAAGGTTCAGGAGGAATTACCGGAGGAGGCGTTACAATAGGAGTTGGTGGCGGAGTAGGCCCAGTAGGCGTTGAAGGGGGAGGTGGCGGAAGAGGGACAATCACCACCGCAGGAGGATAACTTGCTCCCATTTTTGGAAGTTTTATTTTGTTTGGCTGCCCTTGGGGAACGCATCCTAAAAACATTATCAGGGAAAGGAAAAAAATAATTTTAATTAATTTTTCCATAAATTAGTTTTACAAGGCCGTACAGGGGGTTTTTGGATAAGGGTTAGGGTCTTCGGGAACATAATTTGGATCAAACACAAAATCGGGGGATGGGTCCCTAGGACTTCCGTAAATTTCCTCCAACCTTTTATTTTCAGCAGATGATTCAGGTTCCTTTTCAACCAAATTATCCAAGTCACCGTAGTTTAAATACATTATTGGCTGCATTTTTTCGGAATTGATTTGGCGAATGATTTTAATATCTTTTTTAAAATCTAGCGCTTTTCTTTTTTCTTTGCTTAGTATCCTCACTTCCGGAGTTTTCAAATCAGTTTTATTCTCTTGAGCAATCATCTCATGATCCAATTTTTCAACGCTATTATAAAAAAGAAAAATCATTGAACCCAAAATTATTGATCCAAAGATCAAAAGTCCTTTCATGAAGGTTCCTTAGGATGAATAATTTCTTTGTGTTCTTTCTGATTTTTTAAAATCAAATCCCTGAAAGCGTTATAATTTTGGGGTAGGTCCCTGAAAAAATCATTTTTTCCATATTTTATCTCTCCGGAATCTTCCCCGTGGGATAATTTTATAAAATAATCATTTAGATTATATAATGGTTTAGCAATTCGATTGCTTAGAAATAAACTGAAAATAAAAAGGAAAGTGAAAGTGATACTAGTAGTAACAAAAAAAATTTTTTCTAATAAGATTTCCTGCCGAAGTAATAATTTAAAATAAGTATGCGTATGGGCCAAACCAAGAGAAATCCCTTCTTCAAAAAGCAAATCAAAATAATATCTTTTGGCTAAATAAAAAAATGCCAACTTCAACATTATGGCAGCAGAAAAATAACCAATAAACCTTAATTGAAAAGATGTATTAATCCAAATATTAAAAGGGTTTTTTACACTCATTTTAAAACTCCTTGATGTGTTCTAAATTATCGGAATTTTTAAAATTACTTCTTAATTTAAAGTCTTATTCCCAACCGATTAAGTCGGTCAGCCAATAGGAAGAATTGGTTTTTAATTTCCTAGATCCATTTAAAATCCGATACCAGGAGCACCAAGTTTCAAAGAGGTATACCAATGACCAGTTTTGTCGTTGAAATAATTGGCTGGTTATCCACTACTTCTTTTTTGGTATCCATAGTTGTCCCTAATAGATTGCACCTACATTATTTGGGAATCTTTGCTTCTATAACTACAGGATTCTATGCCTATCAGCATGGGGCAACTGCCATTTGGGTAAAATGGACAATTGCCTTTTTCTTTCATGCATGGATGATAAGAAAAATTTCAAAATCAAAACTTTTAAAAACTAAAGATAAATCTCACTTCCATTATTGGTAACAAATTCACATTTCTTAACTCTTCTAGATCCCACTCTTTTTGAATTTCCAAAAGATAAAAATTAATTGATATCACTAAAGCCCTCCAATTTTCAAATGGTTGGGTGTTAAGTTTAAATTTTGAACTTGAATATATCCTTTTCAAAATGAGCTACCTTGACAAATATAACGAAACCGGTATATTCTATGAATCTAATTGTTATTAACCAGGCAAAACGGGAGCTATCGGAAGCCCCAAAAGATATTATCGAAGATGTTTTTGCATTGTTTGATGATCTAATGGCAGGAAAACAATTGGGGATGCCCATTTCCAGACCCCTCCCATCTATTTTCAAGGGTCTCCATGAACTGCGGCTTTCAGGAAGGGCAGGAGAATATCGAGTATTCTATGTTACCGGCAAAAAAGTTGGGATTTTTGTTATCCATGCCAGGGAAAAGAAAACTAAAAAGACGGATCAGCGAACGATCCATCTTTTGAAAAAAAGAATTAGGGAGTTGAATATATGACCGCGAAATTTGAAAAATACAAAAATGCCAAGGATTTTGGAAAGGCCCTAGGCTTAAGTGAAATTGAAATGGAGCTGATTCGACAAAAAAAAATAATTATAGAAAAACTCAAAAGGGCACGTGAAAGGAAAGGAATCTCCCAAGTTCAACTTGCAGAAATGGTTTCCAGTAAACAGCCTTCCATTGCAAGAATGGAATCTGGACAAGTAAGCGAGGTAAGTCTGGATTTTTTAGGTAAAGTCGCATTGGCCTTAGAAGTTTCCTTCACAGTTAGGTCCCATGCTGCCTAAGTAAAATTTTTGGAAATATAAAAAATTGACGATTGAATACAAAAGAAATATTGGGATTGTTATGAAAAAATATGGAACCAAAGAACTAAGAAAAAAATTCGGGAAGTTGACCCTTGGTCTAGCTCTTAAATCTCAAAGAATAAGTGAGGAAATGACTAAAAGTGAATTTTCAGAGGTTTTAGGTATCTCTGTTCCAAGTCTATCAGATTTGGAAAAAGGCAGAAGGATCCCTTCCCCTGGTAGGGCAATGGAAATCGCTAAAAAGCTAGGAGAGCCCAAAGCATATTGGATTCAGCTTGCTCTGCAGGATAAGTTGCGGGAAGAGAAAATCGATCTAATAGTCACTGTTGCTTAAATCCTTTGTGGATGGTTTTAAAATTACTAACCCAAAATCCTTATTCCTGCTTTTTAAAAGGAATAATATTTTCCGAATCTAATTTTTTATTAGTTTTCCTAGCTCCATATAAAACCCGAAACCAGAAATAACCTGCAATTAAACAACCGGGTAAGACAAAAATAATTTGCTTTCCAAATAAAATGGGAAAAGTGATTACACATAAAATAAATAAAAAAATAAACATAAATTCTCCTTAATTAATATTTCTATTATATTTTCCAGACCCTCAATCAGTTTAGCCATTCACATAGTGTCCACTATGAAAAGGTTTTTACGCCTCTAATTCCAAATTTTTTTGATTTTTTCGAAAGATAAAAATTAACAAATCATAAATCAAGAAGAGTAAATTTTATTTAAAAATTAAATAACTCTTATTTAAATAATAAATTTTTTATCCCATTTGGTTTAAAAATTAATGTTACAATAATATATTAGGGCTAAAAATGCATTTCAGAATATTATTCTTTAATTTTTTAATTTTACTAATTCTCATTTCCTGCAGTGGCGGAGGAGGAGGCGGAACAGATTCTGGAGTAACTAAGGAAGATCAAAAAGCAAAAGACGATGATGAAACCTTGGATAACGAGATTTATCATTATGAACCAGACCCTTCCCCAACCTCTTCTGTAAGGACTTTTTCCTCCGAGGAAACAGGAGAAATTGCTATCCCCCCTTTGATCACCTTTTTCTTTAAAAGCGACGGAACTGGAAAACGTTGCGATAATTTAAGCCTAAGGAATGAATTGGAGGAAATGAACTTCACTTACAAGATTAAAAAGGATGGGACAATTCTTCAATTATTCAATGATGAAGATGGGAGTAAGTCTACTTACAATATTAACAAAGTCTTTGGTAACAAAATAGGGCTTGGAGGCTTTGACGTAAATCCGGGAGTAACCTCCCTTTTTGAAAAACAACTTTTATCTCAAGATGAAAATTTTGAAACCTTATTTTCTAGTCCGTGCCTATTTTCTGTAAATAAGTTATTAGATCGTTATACTACCGAAACCCAAAAATTAAATTTCCCAGAGCCAGGTTCTAACGAGGATTTAAGTTTTGACTTAATTTTGAAATCACTCTTTTCAGGGGAAATTGATTTATCCGAATTTATAGAAATCATAAGCAAAATTTATGAAAACTGGGAAACCGGTTATGTACCCGGAACTGGTTATGTACCTGATCCAGGCACGGATTATGGTACTGGTTCTTGGAGTCCTGGCAATTTTTCCCAAGGGTATGCTTGCTGGACCTGGGAGGGCTCCGGTACCCCAACTTCTAATCCAGCTGCACCAACGGTAACCAATTCGGGAACATGGAATTGGTACTCCACTTCTAAGTGTTGGGTTTGGACGGGATACGGAACCCCTCCTACCCCCTCTAAACCCTCTTCAGATGGTTCCCCGGGCTACGAATATCCCCCTGGACAGGAAGACCCAGGATACACTTCTGATTGCTATGCTAAGGGTGTAAGCACAGGAGGCGAAGGGACTCTTCCTTATTACAGGATTCCGGTTTCCGGGCATGGTAATCCTGGAAACCTGGTATGGTCTTCTAGTGCTCTCTCTTCAACCGATCAAAAAATCTTAACTACAGATGCCAGATTTAACCTTAGAATTGCAGCAAAAGCAGCTCCGGCAATGGGTGCAAAAGATTATAAGGGAATTACCTGCAACTATGAAGGTCTTGCTTATACCAAAATTAAACTAACAGTTGGACTTAGAAGACCAAATAGTAATGTCTATACTGCCTATTATGATCTATCGGATATACCGGTAGGAAAATGCTCTAATGTTTTAGAATTTTCCGATTATCAAATCCCCGTTACAGATGGGCCTATTGTCATAGATATTTTTAATTTTAAACATGATTACTATTGTAAGGTGTATGAAAATTCACAATATGCAAATAATCCATATTATTGTCCATATACACCGATGTATTCAAATGATTGTTTTTCAATAGAGGTTCAATTTTCAACGGATTACACTTTGGATATCCCTCATTAACCAATCGAAGCAAAGCAAAAAATATGCAATTAAAATCTACCTACCTAATTTAAGGACCTCTTGAATGAAAAACATTCGATGTTCAATCAAAGGCAGCTTGCCCTGGTAAATGATATATGTGTTTGGGCTGCTGGAATCATGGCACTTGTCCCAGGGACCTTATAGGCCGGTATATTTAAATAGACTCCTCCTTGATCCACACTACCCATCCCACAATTGGTGGGATCCGTGACGATAAATGTGGTTGCTCCTCCAACAACAGGCATCCTTGCGACATCAATTATTGGAATTGAGACACCCGTAGGGGCATATCCCCCCACTCCACCATAAATAGTTTGTGGCTGAGATAATAGTCTGCAAAGGGATAGCGAAATATTAAAACCAATTACTCGCCCCTCGGCAGTCATCTTAGTGATATAAATTACATCTCTAGTCCCAAGATTAACTCCCACATAAGTATTTGAAGGAGATCCCCCAATTCCCGTTGGTTGTAGTTGGCCTTGGATTTGAGTGGTGTTTTCTGATCCTTGGGAAAATTGGGTCATTGAAAAGGTTATATCGGGTACCCTTCCTTGGGGGCAGGCATAATGACTAAGATATGCTTGAAGATTCTGAACCCTATTTGGAGGAAGGTAAGAAGGGCCGTAAGGATATCCGCCTAATTTTTCTTTTCCTTTTTTTATAATTTCTTCATTTTTTTCTATAAGTTGTTTATTTTTTTCTTTATCCCATTCGGTTTCAGATTTTTTTGGTATGACTTCTTTTTTTGGAATATTAAGTGAGCTAAAACCTCCAAATGCAGGAGATAGATAAATAATTATTAAAAAAACCTTTATTAAATTTTTCATATTATCTTGCCTCCGCTTCAGCTTTAATTTTATTTAAATACTCACAACTCGTATCTTCTTGCCATTTTTGAGTATCCATTGAAATTGAATAGACATTAGCATTTCTAAAGGGCAAAGTTTTACTGCCTTCGATGTCAGTACTTGTAAAAAACAATGTGTCGCTTGGATCACCCGTAACTCTATATTTTTCAACATTTCCAGTTTCTGCAGGGCAGGTCTCTTTATTCCATGTAATTGTAAAAATATCTCCATCCAATATGTATTTACCAAAATTATAATATACTTTGGCAGTAGCGCTAGGATCACTATTGGGGAAAATTGCAGTTATCGAATCAATTGTATTATTTTCTCGAATTACTACGGCCCAAGAGAGGTGATCTTGGCTTCCACTACTTCTTTCTATTTTTGCTTCAAGATAATATTTTCCAATATATTTATTCGATTGGACACCACTACTACCTCCACCTCCACCCCCACATGAGACGAAAAGAAGCAGAGATATGGAAAAAAATAAATTATACTTCATAAGGACCTCAGTTATGGTTACCCTTTTCTAAGATTCCATTGTTAGTCGGCAATTTCCTTCTTTTTATAATCAATTTTTATGAACATTTAAGTATCCTTAGGAATTAAAAATAGAAATTACTAAATAAATTAATTTATCACCTAAATTTATTTATCCCAAGATTTCGGTTTCTTAGTCCGATATGGATTAATAATGCATATAAATTTGGATGTCTTTTAAGATAGAAAATATGGAAAAATTTATTTTTTTATTCCAAATCTTGATTTCGCTAATTCTATTTTCCTGTGGTGGTAAGGGAGGAGCCGACCGAGGAGAGGAAGGAATAATAATAGTAAATGGAAAATTCGAAGGTGTTTTTAAAGTGGTCTCCCTTAAAATGTTGCCTGAATATATGGGAGTGGAAATTGATAAGGGATTTCTTTTTTTTAAAAAAGACGGCTCCTACAAAAATTGTAACATAGAAAAAGATCTTCAAGGCCAAGAAATATTACAAGAAGAAGGGGCAATCTATAATGTAGAAGACAACAAAATATTAAAAATTAGATGGCCAGATCATGATCATGACGATATTTACGAAATTAAAATCCTAACCAAAAGACAAATTCAAGTACTTTATGAATACGAAAAACCCGAGCCCAATGGCCAAACTGGGCAGTTGGCGATAATGGAAAGATTAGATGCCGGAAACTTTCCGCTAGATGATTATTTCCATAAGATATGTAGTGAATTATTAAAAACTCCAACCCAAGATGGATCCAAGTAATCAAGTCCGTGACCTGGGTCAAGTTCTGTAACAGGATCTTCCCTGAGATACCTCCAGATTTTTTTCTTACATTTAAAATATCTTGGAATTTCTAAAAATTATTTTTTTTAAAATTTCAATTAATTTAACCATTCCTAGTGTGTCGACTTGGCAATATTCCCGTAAAGCTTCCATCATTCGTTCTTTTTCATCTCCCTTGATCCATCCTTTTGCTATGGACTCGTAAACAATGGAAACAGTTTGTCCCTCTTTTAATATTAGATCTTCATAACTGAGACCTGGTTCAAAAACCGGAAGGACGGATTTTAAAGAAGCCGAGCCATTCATATCTGGGTGATAAATTGCCCGGGATTTAAAAGGAACACAGAGATCCACAAATCTTTTATTGATTGAACTCAGATCAGATGCATAGGCGGGAAATTGTTCTTTTAATTTTTCATTGACGTCTATTTCAAAAGGGGCATGGTAAGCGACAATTGTTCCCTTCTTTCCAACGGTTTTTATCAGGGCTTCGATAAAGGGAATTCTTGGGTCGCCTTTTCCATCGTGGAGAAATTCAACATGTTCCAAATCTGTGCCTTCCTTTCTTTTAATATGGCAGGAGAATTGAAAAGGAGTTTGTCTATAAGGTGAGGTTCCATCGTACATGGGAACCGCGGGGTTAATGGTTTCATAATCTAAAAAGTAGATGGGATATTCCAGCTGCTCCAGGAAATTTTTTATTTCATATTTATCGATATGCAATTTTCCGGATTTGGCGCATTTTAAATCGATCGCTTTTTTTCCATTAATTATTCCATCTGGAATATCCCGGGCGTCTAGAATGCCTTGGGCGAGAAGTTCTTCTCTTTGTTCACCCTTGCAGAGATTGTAGACGGAATATTCTGGAACATGGGCCCAGCAGTGGTTTTTAAATCCGCATTCAAAAGGGGTGTTGCAATGATCGCCTATATCTATTTTAGGTTCTTTTTTCTTTTGGATTACTTTTAAGAGATCGGGTAGAAGTTCTTTAACTGCTTTTTGCAGATCCGAAGTTTGGGATGTGATGTCCTCGTATTTTAAAAGGCCCTTGGGATCTATTTCGCCTTTTTTAACATAGGTGTTATCGATTAAAAGGAGCAGGGTTTTTCTGATTTTATAGCCCGCTTGTTCAAAGGCATATCTTTGAGCGGCCAGATCCCATAAATGATATTCCTGGACGGTGGTTGAGCTCTTAACTTCAATCAGGTCCCAAAGATTTCCTACTTTATTTAAAATATCGATTCGAGCGTATAGACCATCTGGAGATATTGCCGTGGCCTCAAAAAGTGTTTTATGGCCTGCTTTAATAGCTTGGTTGGTTAATTCCACTGCCTTTTCATTTTCCCAATATTC
>Ga0180061_1000101_pt1 | contig 12557 bp, 12 predicted proteins | sample EasRivT27_16_10D_FD_121769 | JGI IMG/M metagenome (GOLD analysis project Ga0180061, IMG submission 121769) | Soil microbial communities from meander-bound floodplain in the East River, Colorado, USA - East River metaG ERMLIBT27_16_10D | ecosystem: Environmental > Terrestrial > Soil > Floodplain ...
GCAATCAGACTCGCCATTAAAGATTGTCTGGCCAAAAATTTTACGCATATATTGACCTTCGACGGTGATGGCCAGCATTTAGTTAGTGAAATTTCCAAAGTTTGTGAGCTTGGAAAAAATCATCCTTGGGATTTAATAATTGGCCACAGGCGAATGCAAAGTGAATCTGTACCAGGTTCAAGTAAATTTGGAAGGGCATTTTCAAATTTTTGGGTTAATTTTCAAACAGGAAAAGAAATAGCTGATTCCCAAAGCGGTTTTCGTTTGTATCCATTATTTCATATTCAAAACATGAAATTTTGGTGTAACCGATATGATTTTGAAATTGAAGTATTAATTAGGTTAATGTGGAAAGGAGTTGAAATTAGGGAGACGGAAATTGAGGTTTTTTATCCTGAAAAAGCAAAGCGTATAAGTCATTTTAATAAACTTTGGGATAATGTCCGGATTTCAATTTTAAATACATTTTTAGTTATTTTATCTCTTTTAAATTCACATCGCTCTCCATGGAAAATGGCTTTGGCGGTAGGGCTGGGGGTTTTGATTGGATGCACACCATTTTATGGTTTTCACACTCTTATAGTTGCGATTGTTTCTTTCTTGTTCCGTCTCAACGCCCCCCTTCTATGGATTGGATCACAAATTTCAATTCCGCCTCTACTTCCATTTTTGATTATAGGTTCAATGATTTTTGGTCAGTTTTTTTTCCCAAAACAAGAGGTTGAAATCACATGGTCCACTCTTTCCAATTTAAATTTCAATTCGCTTTTTAAATTTGCAGAAATTAATTTCCTACAATGGCTTCAAGGCTCTTTGATATTGGGTTTTATTTTGGGTTTAATGGTAGGCTTGCTGATCCTATTTCTTAATTTTTTTTTAAAACTCCGAAGAAATCCTCGTTCCAACTGGAATGGTAAGTCCCGTGGAGGATTGATTGGAAATGGATTTATAAAGCTGGTTCTCCGGTTTATCGGCCTGAAGGCAGTTTATTTTTGTTTATATTTTATAGTACCTTATTTTTACTTTTTCGCACCAAAATCCAGAAGGGCCATGAATGAATATTATACCCAAACTCAGAAAGGAATTGGGTATCTCCCTAGACAGATTTTAGTGCTAAAACACCTTTTCCGATTTGGTCAGGTTTTAGCAGACCGTTTGTTTAAAAATATTAATCCCAAAAATAAATTCAAAAACAATTCAAATGGTTTGGAAAATATAATTAATACAAACCAATATAACCAAGGACTCATTCTTTTAAGTGCCCATGTCGGAGGTTGGGACATAGGTTCTACATTGCTTGAAAATCAAAATTTTAAAAATGATTTATATCTGGTTGAATACCTCTCTCAAGGACTTAACTTTAAAAAGGTAAAAGGTCCTGAAAATAAAAACCATTTAAAGGATTATTCTCATCTCCCAAAAGGACCTACAATTTTTGAACTACATCAGGCATTGAGACAAAATAAAGTCATCGCATTGATGGCCGATCGTCCTTTGGGAAACCGCTTTGAATTATTAAATTTTTTTGGAAAACTTGCTCCCTTTGATACAACCCCTTTTCGAATTGCCGCTGCTAGCAGGGTACCCTTGATCTTTACTTTTGGATTTAGGGCAAAAGATATGACTTACGATTTTTACGCAGACCCAGCAAGATATTATAGTTATAAAGATGGTTTGGACCCCAATGTTCAATGTTATAATTGGGTAAAGGAATTTGTAGAAGTTACAGAAAAATTAATGGTAAAATATCCGGACCAATGGTTTAATTTTTATCCTTTTTGGTCATCACTGCCCTCAAAACCTGAGGAAAAAAGCGTTGTAAAAGAAAAAAACCATTTAATAGAAGAATTATATAAGTGAATCCTGATGAGACCTGAGTGGGAATTTGATCAAAAAACCATCTTCTAAATAAAATTTCTAATGAAAAGAAACAAAGGACCAGATAAAATAAATTCTTTAAACTATTTATTAAACTCATAACTGGTCACCTTAACTTCCATTTTAAATTCTTTATATGAAACTAATATAGCCTTGGGAATATTCTTATGATCATAGGAACCGAGTAAAACTTGAACAATCTCATTTTGACTTGGGATTTCCAATTCTAAAGGCATTCCTTTTCCATTTCTGCTTAGAATTTTCACATTTGGATCAGTTATGGATGATGTCAAAACATCCCTAGTTATAATGTAGGATTTTTTAATTTTTTCCTCTGCTTGTTTGGAACTTGGTATATAAATTTCCAATTTTAGGTCATGGGTAATTAAATTCTCTTCAGTGCGAAAAACACTTGTGCCTAAAGGCGAAAGACCCACTAAAGTTAGTTTATCAATTTTAAAATCAAATATTCCCCGGAATTCGAATTCCTTTGGGCCTTCATTATTCGCCTTTGCAAAAGTTACTTTTACCGAGTGTTGATAAACCCCAAATGGAAAAACCAATTTCTTTTTTTCATTTGGAATTGATACTGTGTTATGAGCACAACTAAAAATAAATAAGCTTAATATTAAAAATTTCATGGTGATATCTTTTCCTCTAACATCTTAACTGTTTGCTTATAAGGTGGATACAAGGCTAAACTTTTTTTCCAGGCCATGCGAGCTAAATCCAATTCGCCCTCACATTCATACCAATTTCCTAAGGTCTCATAATAAATACTTTGTTCTTTAAAAAGTTCGGCAGATTGATCAATAACCGATTTTGCCTCTTTACATTTTTTTTGGGAAATAAGATCCTGAGCTACCTTAAGTTCTTTATTTGAATTTCTGATTTTAGTAAACATTTCATCGCTGACATTTTCATCTCTTGCCAGAATTCTGGTCATTACCGGGCCTTGCTTTTCAAACGAAGCTTTCAAATCAAAACCGATAAGGGGCCCAGAAACACCTGGCCCTTTACTAACATATAAAATATTTTCCACGGAATTGAAAATTACCGCATGAGTGGCTATCAAAGCATCGATGGCCCGTCGATTCCCTAGGTGAAGAGGTTTTCCGTCGACCTCACCTTTATCCCGTAGAATTTTTAAAATTTCATTATCTATTTGACTGGAGGATAGTTTTTTGTTTTTTAATTTTTCCAACATTTTTTTCCCCTGAATCTCACGTGCAACTGTAGTTAAATTTTCCTGTCTAGAAATATTTGTGGAATCATCTTTCCAAATTGGATCAATAAGATGATTTGTTATAACGGTTCCTTCGGTTATTAAAATAGCGGCCATTTTTTTTGGTGATTTTTCGATCCGGTATAATTGCCCATTTTTCTGATCAAGAATTACAAAAATATCCGTAATAAAGGTTTTTTCCTGTTTTAGAATTTTTATGGCCTCCTCCATAGTGGAGGATTCCTGCAATATTTTTAAAAGAACTAACGTCGTCGGGGTTCCTACCCTGCTAAAGTCGGAACTTCCTCCCGCATTAATCGAGACATAAATTCCCTTATTATTAACTCCTGTGACGGCACCTACCATACCGGCCCAAATAATAGAAACAAAGGCATTCCCATTCTTAGGAAAAACCCATTTTACAATTTTTTCTGTGTCAAAAATTCGTCCACCCTCAAAATCAAATGTCCTTCCTAACACCCATTTACCCTTCCAAGGTAATGCAACTACGGTGCAGGCCATTCCTTCTGGCCCTTTATCAACAATCATTTGTCCTATTTCATGCACTCCATGATAGGCAGCTTTGCGAGTAAACCCGTCCGCCAAATAATCGTATTTTTTGGGTGCATATTTGGAAACCCCATATATTTCCTCTAACATCCAAGGCTCAAAATATTTATCAAACCCCTGAAACCATAATATTGAGGCCAAAACAAAACCCTGTAATAAGATAGGATTTGGAATCCAGTTTTTTAGTTGATTTACCAATTCATCTTCTTGTTTTTCAAGAAGGGATGAGGTGAAATTCCCCGATTGCAATCCCCGTTGAAATGGTGTGCCCTTCAAAATCATTTGGTTTATTCCAAATTTTTCTTTTCCAATCCAAGTGCCTCCATTTGCTGTCTCGGATTCGTTAACATTTGGCCTTTTAAAAACACCGAAATGGTAGGTACGAATTACGAAGGTAGTAAAAAATAAAATAAATAATAAAAGGTATTTAAATTGTTTTTTCAAGTGAGTATCCAATTTTTTTTTGAAGATTGAAAAGTGCTGGAATTCCAGCATATCCCCCAATAAAAGTTCCAATTGCTCCAAAAAAAAGGCTCTGCCCAAGGTGTTGGAGGGCCGGATGCCCAGCAAAAAGGAGAGGTGCAAACCCCATAAGTGTTGTCAGCGCCGATAAAAATACAGTTGTCCAAACACCATCTTTGTCGGAATTTTCCTTATTTTGCATTAGGTTCACAATAAAAATCCCATAATCTAAACTAAATCCAAACATCATAATAAGGCCTATTATACTTATAAAACTAACTCTTAATTCAAAAAATATAACCATTAAATTGAAACATCCTAGACCAGTAAAAAAAGGAACTAAGGCGATTAAGGATTTTTCAAGGGATAAGAAATAATAAAATAAAAAAATTAAAGCTATTAGAATTGCCAAAGGCAACATCCAAATTAACTCCATTGAAAGAGTTTTTGAAAATAATGACGTAATTTCCATAAATGAATGACTGTTGGGGTTTGCCTGATGAATCAATTTAATTTCTTCCTTCGAGGTTGGAAAAAACAAATTAACCCATTTTCCGTTTGCATTATAATCTTTCAAATAAGAAGGTATCTGCCCTCCTGATAAAGTCACCGGAAAAATTTTCTGGCATTTTAAATTTTCCCAGTACGGTTGAAAAAAATCCTCTATGAGATCAGACCTTTTCCTATTACATAATTCTGGTTTCCATGAATCGATATTTTTAGTTTGAATTTCTATTGGTGGAAGATGTTTGGTAACACCATCAAATTCAATCCCCATCTCATTTGCCCATTCTTTCTTTTTGGCGGAATCCTTTAAAATTCGTAAAGGTTCTCCATCAGTAATTTCAATCATTGGATTCAAGGCCCCACTGTTTGAGAAAAACCACTGTCGAATTTCTCTAGCTTCCTTGGGCTCAAAATTTAATTGTTGAAGGGAAAAATCAGGGCTTAAATTAAAAAATGCTATAATTGAAAAAAAGAGGAACACAAAAGATAAAGCCTCTAAACTTTTGAATTTCTTAGGATTTAATTGGAAGGGTTTTTCGTGAAATAAATCAGGAGCGACCAATTTAAAAATGTAAAAAGATACAAAACTTATAATTAGACCTGTAATGGAAAAAACGGCAAGCTGATTTAAGAGTGGCAGGGTGCTAAAAAGGAGAACTACAAAGATAGATAACGTTGTCAATAAACCAAAAAGATTTGCACGCCAAATACCACCTTTGTCGTCCTTTTTGGCGAACATTCCATGTAGGCCATAATCCATGGCAAGTCCGACAATTGAAGGTCCAAAAGATAGGGTAAGGCCATGAATTTTTCCAAAAATTAAATATGTTATTAGTGCCGAAAAAAGCATAGAACAAAATAAAAGGGGGAATAAATATAAAAGTCTCCATTTTCTAGATAAAACAAAAAAGAGGACAAATAAAAATAGTATGGCCCAACCAATTTTAGAGACAATTCCAATATCGGTTTTTACTTGAGTTTCATTTTGCCATGTTGAAAAATGTGGTCCCTCAACCCCAATTAATTTACAACTCAGACCTTCACAAATTTTTTCTGCTAAATGGTATAACTTACCTATTAGAGAAGTTTCTGATGGAGGGACATTTAGCTGAATAGGTATCAAAACCCGATTTTTTTTTGGATCAAAAAAAAGTCCTTGATGGTTTTCAAACTGAAAACCACCCTTTTTAGTAAAATTTTTCAAATATTCATCAACTGAATTGAAGGGATCTTTTCTTAAAAAGCTGGTGATTGAACTTCCCATTAGTAGGGATGCTTTGGTAATGCTCTGATTGTAAAGTTTTATCATATCTGATTCACCTGGCTTTGGGTGTCGAACAATAAAATCTCTGGCCCAATCTTCAAGTAATGGTCGAAGGGATCCTTCAAGACCCTCGCAAGGTGATTTCCTAATTAAGTTGCCAGTCTTCAATAGTTGGTTTCTGCAATTATTTTTTAGTAATCCCCAATTTACTGATTCCCCTTCCGGGAATTCAAAAATTAAAAAATTCCACCAAAATATTGGAAAATCCCTAAAATTAAGCAGCTCTTGATTTACCGATGAGGGTAATAATGCTTTGTGAGACTGATCAAACCAGCTCTCCTTGGCCAAAACCGAGAGACTCAAAACACTTAAAATAAAAGAATAAAATAATCTTTTAATCATTCTTAATTTTTATCTTAGGTTTACCAAAGGTAATCTCAATTAAATCACCAGATTTTTCAAATAATGTTATTTTTTCAATATTTTTATTCTTTGTGACTTTCATCTTTAATTTTTGAAAAAAAGAGGATTCTTTTGAATAGGGTACAAAAAGAAATTCATTCACTGCAAATTGTGTAACACCGTAATCTTTTTTTAAAGCATTTAGATCCATCTTTATCCAACCAACCATACTCTCCAATGCCTTATTTTCTTTGTTTAGAGTCATGTCACCACGTTTAAAAACCTGAACTGTTTTTGATTCACCTTCTCCATTTTCAACAATGATTTCTTTTTCATTTAAGTTTACGAGAAGATGGGAAGGCTTCAATATTTCCCATCTAATTTGATTAGGTTGACTTACCTTTAAAATTCCAACCAACTTTATCGGGGATTTCATATCCTTAAGTTTGATTTCTTGATGAAAACCTACTTCGAGTTGGTCAATAGATTTATAAAAATCCGAAACCTCCTCAAGATTTATTCCAGAATTCTTTTTTAAAGAATCCGTAGACGCCCAAATGACAAACGGTAAAACCAAAATCAAAATAACGCGTGTCATATTCAACCCCGCAAAGTTCACTATAAGTAAAAATAAAACTGTTTGATCTCTAAGGCCAATTTAAATATAATTTTTTTGTAAATACACTCTTGGGTAAAACACCATGCAAAATGAACAACTTTTAAACCAAGTAACTGCTGCCATTATAAAAGCAGTTAATCTTTACCATGTTGATTCAAAAACAATCACCGCTGAAACTTCTCTGCGTGAGGGTGGCCTGGAGCTCGACTCGATTGATTTACTGGAAGTCATTGTAACGATAGAAAATAAATACGGCATTAAAGTACCTAATGCAGAGATTGGAAAAAAATATTTTCGAACTGTTGGCACGATCACCCAATTTGTTGAAGAAAATTGGTCAAAAAAGTGATTAACCTTAATTCCTCCTCTTTACCAATTTGGGTCACAGGAAGTGGAGTAGTCACCTGTTGTGGTGAGACCCCAGAAGATTTCTGGCTTAATTCGTTTAAGGGAAAATCAGGTATTCAAGATGGATTGGGCATAATCAAAAATTCCAAATATGAAAAGGATAGGGCAATTAGGTTTTGCCTTGAAGCTGCTTATCAAGCCATGAAAGCTGCTGGCTGGTCCCATCTAAATCCTGATGACGGTTTATTATTGGCCACTACCACTGGTCAAATTTTATCTTGGGATAAAGACCTAATTAAATATCTTAACAATCAAATAAGCCCAAATGATTTTCAAAAATCTTTTTCAAAACAACCCTTAGGGCGTTTAATTGAAGGCCTTACTAAACATTTAGGAAATACACGCCACAAATTTTTGATAACCTCATCCTGTACTGCCGCCACCCAGGCTTTGGCCTTAGGAGTTTTATGGTTAAAAAATAAGAAGGTAAAAAGATGTTTAATCGGAGGGGTTGAAGTTCTCTGCGACCTGACTACGGAAGGTTTTAAAAGCTTGCAACTTCTATCCAGCACCCAATGCCGTCCATTTGATCAACAAAGAAATGGAATTAATTTATCGGAGGGTGCAGGTTTTGTTTGTCTAGAAACTGCTGATCCCCAAAAAATACCCCAAGGTCAAATTTCCGGACTTGGTATGAGTAGCGATGGCCATCATATGACAAGTCCACATCCGTTAGGGTTAGGGTCTCAACGAGCTATTCAGGCCGCACTTAAATCTGCAAGTTTAAATCCCAGCGATATAGAATGGATACATGCACATGGAACGGGATCCTATTACAACGATTTATCTGAAGGTATTGCAATAAATGGTGTTTTTGGTAACAACTGTCCCCTGACCACTTCTACCAAACCAATCCATGGTCACGCACTTGGAGCATCCGGCATTTTGGAAACTATCCTTTGTTTACAAGCATTAAAAAATCAAACAATTTTAAAAACCTTTGGACTCTCGACTCCAGATTCCCAAATAAGGATCCGACATCCCGAAAAAAATCAATCTTTTAAAATTAAACATATACTTAAGAATACTCTTGGATTTGGCGGCGCAAACGCCGCCCTAATTCTGAGTCAGCCGGAATTATTCCATGAATAATTTAAATATAATTAGTGCTGCTTCTGTGGATTTTTCCGAACACCTTGAAATTTTGAAAAGGCCGGGTTTTCGAAAAGCTACAACCAATATGGCACTAGCAATTGCTGCTATTGAAAAGGCCATCACTCAAATTAAATCAATCTTTGAAGATAATCGTTCAGATTTTGGCCTGGTTTTAGTTTCAAATTCTGGAGAACTTGAAACAACCATAGATTTTTTAAAAACGCTCGATAATTTAAAAATAGCTAGGCCCTTTTTATTTCAAAATAGTGTTCATAATGCCACTGCCGGATTTCTTTCCATTCACTTGGAACTCAATTCACCCGCGGTTAGCATTTCTTCGGGTACATTCTCAGAAGAACAGGCGATAGAAACAGCAAACCTTTTAATTAATGGTGGACAATGCAAATTTTGCTTTGTCCTTTCAATAGATGTTTGGCCAGAATTGCAAAATATTCCCCTAGATTCAATTTCCAAATTAAATGGTGCCACTTGCTTTATTTTCTCAGACAGCCCCACCGAAGATTCTATCCTATTGGAAAACCTTGAAATTGAAGAGAATTTCTTATCTGGCCCTGATTCATCTTTATGGATACCCCAGGCATTTGAAAAAAATTCCTTATGGAACTTAGAAAAAGAAATTAAAGTGAAAAAACAAGGATCACTTCGGGTTAAAAAACAAGATGTTGGATTTTCCAATTTCAGCTGGCGCTCAAACCAATGTTAATACGACAAATCCAGGACGCAGATAAAAATTCTATTTTTTTAACCTTTGATGATGGCCCAGACCCCAGGTTCACACCAAAAATTTTGGAACTACTACAACGCTATAAAATCAAAGCAACTTTTTTTTTAATTGCTAAAAAAGCTTACACGGAAAAAGAATTGACCGCTGAAATTGTTTTATCCGGCCACAGTATTGGCAATCATTCCCTAGACCATTCCTACTTAATATTTTTCAAGGGAAGGTCAGCCATCAAAAAATGGATTAAAGAGGCAGAGGATATTTTTTCAGAAATGAAAATTTATAACATCGTTGGATTTAGACCACCAAATGGGATTAGAACTCCTGAATTGTTTGTGGCACTTAAGGATCTTAATATTCCACTTGTTCTTTGGAATACTCGATATTATGACAGTGTATGGAATTGGACAAAAAGGAAAGCAAGGAGCTCTCTAAATAAAATCCAACCTGGGTCAATCGTCCTTCTCCATGACGTTCAAAAGTCCAAAAATTTACAGAGTTTTTTGGATACTCTTGAATATTTTATCTTGGAAGCACATCGAATGGGTTTCAACTTTGAGCCTTTAACCCGTCAGCTATGTGAAGGTATTTAATTACAGTAGATTTCCATAGTCCTTGGGGTGTAAATTCCAACGGTTATGACTTTAAAAACCACATCCAAAGCTGTTTGAACAGTTCTGATTTTATTTATTCCTTTATCCTTACAAATAGCCTCTCCATCAATTTCCTTAGATTGCGCGACTCCTAAAATAAAAAATGCCTGACTTTTATCGTACTGGGGTTTATTGCTGGCAGTTTTTTTTCCAGTCAAGATTATTTGAGAAGAACAGCTATTTAGGATCAGCACAAAAAGACATAATTTTAAAAATTTTTTCATTAATACTCTCCCTTTAAAGTAAATTCCTACACTCTGACTTTACCCGTCAACCCTTTCTCGTGAAAGAAGGCAGAGAATTTCCTATGTAAAAATATTTGGTATTAGATCAAAATAGTAGGGATTAAAAAATTACTATTTCATGGTTACAACGAGTTGTAGTGAAATCCTTCTCGACTTTTTGAAAGTCCTTTTGAAATTTTTCTTATCATCCATGCATGAAAGAAAAAGGCAATAAACCATTTTACCCAAATGGCAGTTGCCCCATGCTGATAGGCATAGAATCCTGTAGTTATAGAAGCAAAGATTCCCAAATAATGCAGGTGCTTTCTCTTTGGGACAACTATGGATACCAAAAAAGAAGTAGTGGATAACCAGCCAATTATTTCAACAACAATACTATTCATTGGAAAACCTCTTTAAAAATAAGAACTTCTTTTTTCGAAAAAAGCAATCTTTTAGACTTTAAAATTCTATCAAAAGTTACTAGCGACTTTATAATTTATATGAGAGAGGTCCCCTATCAAAAACTGGAGAAAAATGTGAAAGATATAAGTACCCTAGAAGAGTGGTCCCCAAAAAAACTAAGAACCCTTAAAATGAATCTAAATAATAGGATAGAAACTTTTAAATCAAAGGGTAAAAGCGCCCCAGATCTCCAAAAAAGTAATGTGCTTTTTGGACTTAGTGAAGAGGAATGTAGAGAGCTTCTTTCAAAAGTCCAAGGTCTGTTAAAAATTAAGAAAAATCCTTAAACTGGTTTATATAAATCATATCTAGTGCTTTTCCCCTTATGGGAAAAAGTTGGACCAGGCAGGATTGGTTCTGCCTTAAGGGATCTTTTCACCACTACCCTTTCTTGGGAATTTTTTAGGGCCCATTTTAAAACTGAAGCAGCATCTTCATCCTCCCCGACAACCTCCCTAAATACCCTCATTTCCTTTTTTTGCAGGGCCTTTCTTTTCCCGCTATCATACATGGGATCAAAATAGATAACTCTTGGAATTTCCAGATGGGAATCCCTGGCATCCTGTATTAGCAGGGTGAATCTTTCTCTAAAAATGGGCCCAAGCCTATCATCTTCTAAGGCCCTTTTATAAGCATCCATTAATAATGCCCCGATAACCGGATTTCTTTCAAAAGCAATCACCTCCGCTCCAAAAAATAACATTAAAAGAGCATCTCCCCCCATCCCACAAGTTAAATCCCAAATTGGCGCCTTTTTAAAGTTTGGCCCCAGGGCCTTGAACAGAGGTCCTTTTCTATCGGAAGGGTTTAGCCTTTTCCAGGCCTTTATAAAGTCGATTTGAACCGGTTTTTGACCTTCTAATTTCATGGATTCCGTGACCAGGCCAAGGATGCCATCTTTAAACCTTAAAAAGGCAGGGTATCCCTTTTCAGATTTTACAAATTTGAGCCCTAAGGCTTCCAAATGACTTGGTATTTCGGAGTCTGTAATAATTGGTATCATCCCCAGGATTATGACTAATTAGGTGGAAATTGTCCGCTTTGTCATGTTAAAAAATATCCAAAATTTTTATCCCAAGGAACTGCCATGACAAAAAAATTTGCCAGTCTGCCATATAATCCTGAAAAATTACCTCGTGAGTTAACCAAATACTATATTAGCGCCACCGAACAAGAACTAGCGGATATGCTCTCAACCATTGGTTTAAATAAAATGGAGGACCTCTTTGACCATATTCCTTCATCGGTAAAATTTGAAAAAACGCCTTTTGTTACCGAGGGCCTTAGCTACGAAAATCTAGTTACTCATATGGAAGGGTTATCCAAGAAAAATAACATCATGACTTCTTTCATTGGGGATGGGTTAAAAAATTATAAAGTTTCTGAAATTATTCCTCATGTTTGCTCAATTAGAGGGTTGACCACTGCTTATACCCCCTACCAACCAGAAAGATCTCAGGGGACCCTTAACTCACTTTGGGTTTATTCATCAACCATTTCAATGCTAACTGGTTTTGAAGCAGTCAATGCTAGTCTCTATGATCGGGCCTCTGGCATTTATGAGGCCATTAACACCGCCATTAGATTAAAAGATAAATCCAATGTGGTATTAGTGCTTGAATCAAATTATCCAGGTGATTTGGAAGTGGTTAAAACCCACGCCCTATCAACTAATGTCCACATTAAAACAGTACCATTAAATGAAAAAACAGGAATAACCGATCCTGCGCTAGTCAGTACTATGGTTAAAGATTTAGGAGATAAACTTGCAGGGATAGTTTTTCCTCAAGTTAACTCTTTAGGAAATCTGGAAGACGTTCATGCACTAACTGATATTTGTACTGAAGCAAAAATAAAATCCATTGTAATTATTGACCCAATTCTTTTAGCAACCGGAGGACTAATTCCTCCAAGTGAATTTGGATCTGGAAAACAAGGTGCAGATATTTTGGTTGGTGAGGGTCAGCATTTGGCCATCGGCCCTAATTTTGGTGGCCCAGGTCTTGGAATTTTTGGGATCAGATTTAATGAAAAAAATAAAAA
>Ga0180061_1000102_pt1 | contig 12440 bp, 12 predicted proteins | sample EasRivT27_16_10D_FD_121769 | JGI IMG/M metagenome (GOLD analysis project Ga0180061, IMG submission 121769) | Soil microbial communities from meander-bound floodplain in the East River, Colorado, USA - East River metaG ERMLIBT27_16_10D | ecosystem: Environmental > Terrestrial > Soil > Floodplain ...
AACATTATTCTCCAGGATCTGCTTTCAAAACAATTTCAGCTGTTGCAGGCCTTGAAACCGGACTGATAGATGAAAAAACAGAGGTTGTTTGCAACGGATATTTCAAATTAGGACTTCGACGTTTCCATTGTTGGAAAAAAGAGGGTCACGGAAGGGTGGATATATATAAGGCCCTGCGGGAATCTTGCGATATTTTCTTCTATAAATTGGCCACTCAAATGGATGTGGATATTTTGGCAAAATATGCCAAACTTTTAGGATTTGGAAAGAAAACCGGGATAAATTTACCAAGAGAAACCACCGGACTTATTCCAACCAAAGAATGGAAGAAAAAAAGTCTAAAAGAGGAATGGCAACAAGGGGAAACTCTTTCAACCTTTATCGGGCAATCTTTTGTACTTACAACTCCTATTCAGCTTTTGACTAGCTATGCGGCTTTGGCAAACGGAGGAAAAGTATATCGCCCTCAATACATAAAGGAAATTTTTAATAATGAAGGAGAAATAGTTAGAAAATCTAGTCCAGATTTGATTTCTGAAATAAAACTCAAATCAAAAACCACCGAAATAATTAAAAAGGCCCTCTATGAGGTTGTAAATTCTCCTACAGGAACCGCATATTGGTTTAAGGGGAACGGTATCAATATGGCCGGTAAAACCGGGACCTCTCAGGTGGTGCGTTTTAGCCAAGATAAAATTTATACCAAATGTGAGCAATTAGAATATAGATTTCGCCATCATGGATTGTTTGTTGCATTTGCCCCCTATCTAGATCCTAAAATAGCTGTTGCAGTGGTAGTAGAACACGGATGTCATGGATCTTCAGCTGCCGCTCCGGTTGCTAGAGACATTATTACCGAATATCTAAAAAAATATCATGGGGAAATGCTAGCAAGGTTTATCGCATCGGGAAAAAAAGAAAAAGTAGTTGAAACCAAGGGCGAGGAAGAGTGATGAAATGGTTCGATCTTTTTAAAAGGTATGACTTTAGTTTTTTCTTTACTATTGCAACTATTTTTATAATTGGATTGGCCAATTTGTTTTCGGCAACTGCAAATTCCACCGATCTGTCGGTGGCCGGACTTTATAAAACCCAAATTTTTTGGTTTATTGTTTCTTTATTTGTGGGAGTAACCTTTAGCTTTGTCCGCACCAAGACAATATTTAGGTTTTCCTGGCCAATTTATTTATTAAATATTTTTTTGCTTTTATCGGTTCTCCTTTTTGGAACAAAAGTCATGGGTGCAACAAGATGGATTAACATGGGATTTTTTAAGTTCCAACCATCAGAATTTATGAAAATTTCGCTTTTGTTTGTACTGGCTCGGTTTTTTTCCGGTGATAATTACTTTAGGGGAGTAAACCTCAAAGATCTTATTATACCGGGGTTGATTGCCTTGGTGCCTGCTTTGCTGGTCATAAAGCAACCCGATTTAGGGACGGGCCTGGTTTTGCTTTTTATTTTTGCTATTTTGGCATTTTTTGTAGGATTAAAATGGAAGGTAATTGGAATTTTGCTTTTTTTGGGAATATTGATCAGTGGGTTTTCATATAAATTTGTATTAAAGGATTATCAGAGAAATAGAATATCGGCCTTTTTGGATCCAAAGCTGGAGCTAAAAGGGATCGGATATAACGCTAATCAGTCAAAAATTGCAATTGGATCAGGGCAATTTTTTGGAAAGGGTTTTCAAAATTCATCGCAGGCAAATTTAAATTATCTTCCAGAAAATCATACAGATTTTGTTTTTTCAATTTTTAATGAAGAACATGGGCTTTTTGGTTCAATCGTCTTAATTTGTTTGTATCTTTTTTTATTTTTCAGGTTCCTTAGACTGGCCCATTCCGCAAGTAATCCATTTGATTCAATTTTGGTAATAGGTATTATGTCCATCTTTTTTTGTCATACCATTATAAACATGGCGATGGTTACAGGTCTTATGCCAATCGTTGGTATCCCTCTACCTTTGATGTCTTATGGTGGCTCCAACCTACTGACCATTGGTATTTGTTGTGGAATTGCAACATCAATTAGTAATTCCCGAACTATCTTTTAAAGAGTTGGAAAGGAAATTTTGGAAGTTACCAGGGTAGTCATATAAGCTGAAGTGAGAAGGATAATTCCTTCATAGATACCAAATCCAAGGGATGGCATTTCATTACTTTCATCCCATGTTTTTCTTTCAAAATCTTCTTTAATTCTAAAAATAAAAACTAACATAATTTTAAAAAGAGGAAGCAAAAGAAGGGAAAGAATAATCCTTACGACAACTCCAATTGCAAAGGCTTTAATATCATAAATATCCAAATTGATTGCAGAGGCGATGATAATCATCCAAGCTAGAAAGAAACCAAAATAAGAAAATCCTAATGCCAAGCTCTTTTTTCCCAGAAGTTTTGAAAAATCTAATTTGGAGGCAAAGGGAAAGGATTTAACCGAAAAACCCACCAAAACAATGGTTATAGACCACATTAAAATTATATAAAGGATGTTATGCGAGAAATTAAGCATGGATTGATTAAGGTAAGTTTGGAAAAGGAGAGGAAATCCAATTGAAAAAGAAGATGAAACAATTGCGTAAGGAATATTATTTTTACGAGTAATCTCTTCGGAATATTCAAAATCAGATAACACAATTGATTCAAGAATATATAAAGAAAGTAGATAAAGGAAAAAGGTGATTAGCGAGGTTAAGATAAAATCAAATCCAGCAAGAAAAAAGCCCCGGTTCAAAAAAATACTAAAATCAGAAAAAATTAGTCCTATACCCAAAATTCTGGAAAATAAAAAAATTGTTTCAGCAGGATTTTGAGATGGAAAAAAGTTTTCTTGGAAACGGATTCTGGAGGTGGGGTAAAGTAGGAGATGGAAAATTTTATAAAGAAAAATTAATCCAGAAATTATCAAGATAAATAAAATTCTGATTAAAAGAACATCTAAAATATCATTCATTTTTTTTGCCCTTTTTAAATTGAATTAAAAACAAATTTTTCAAATGGGTTATAAAAGGTTCTCTTTTTTCTACTTCTATGGTTTCTGGTTTTAAAAAATACTTTGAGGTTATATGTCCTGAGGTGCCAAATTCTCCGGTTAGACCGTAAAATGGTCGATTAAATGTCTCATTGATTTTTAATTTTTGATAGAATTCCAATGAGGGTCGGTAATCCCCCCATCCAAGGATTTCCGGAAAAAAACGGAAAGCACGATGGAATTCCCAAACTCTATCCCCCGAATGATCAATTTTCCAAGAACCAAAGGTCAAATCCCCGATAAAAATTGATCCACCAGGTTGTGGGATTGATCTTCCAGGGCTTTCCAAGGTCTTCCTTTGATAGATTGCCATCCCAAGGTTATATAAATTCTTATTGTAAAAATCTTCTGAGGTTTGAATAATTAAATCTTCAGATGGAAAATATCCATGGACCACCCGAATTTTTAAAAAATATGACTTTAGGAAAAAGCCCTTTTTAAAAGTTTTTATTAAAACAACCGAAATCGGAGCATTTTGAAAAAAGGAGTCGAAAATTTTTTCGGATTTCAAAAAAGGGATATTTTCATGTATGGAAATTACACTTTTGGAAAAGCCGACATAAATTAGACATAAAAGGACGTAAATGGAGATTTTTCCCATTATTCTTCCGATATTAATTTTTGCAATTCAATTTGATCTTTTATTTTGAGGTCCTCGACTCTGCAATGTAATCGCATAATAGAGTTAGCTTTCTTGAATTTTTCGAAAAGATCGGTGGCCTTTGAAATATCAAAATAAATTGATTTCTTGCTACCAGGCAAGGTTCTCACTACTTTTAAGGGAATGGACTGAAATGAGGTACCTCCGATAAAATATTTGGATAGTTTGCTCTCCGATGAGCCTTTTATATAATCCACTTTCTTATCTAAAAGCCATTTTTCAATTATTTTTAGTTGTTTGTGTTGAGCTTCATTAAAGGATTCATAAATTTTCGGAGGGATTTCATTTTTTATAATTGCCTTTGCATAAGGATTGTCACTTTTTCTAAGTGTCTTCATTAAAAAATGGTCATCATGCTCAATATATTTTTCAATATCTGAGGGTATACTGTATTCGTTGGATGTTTTGAAATATTTATAAAGCAATTGTTCCAAACATACTGCCCTATAATGAAAGTAAACCATTATAAACATATGGTATCTGCTAAGGAGAAAATCCTCGAAAGTTAAAAGTCCCCTTTCCGCAATCCCCAGATAAGCAGAATTATTGAAAATGCAAACCCGCAAATTATTTAAAAGCCAATCCAAATCAAAATTTCCGTAACTTACTCCGCAAAAATAACTGTCCCTAAGCAAATAATCCATTCGATCGCAATCGATTTCACCAGTTACAAGCTGGTGAAGCAAAGGAAAATAATCAACTCCGTCTATATTGAAATAAAATTTATTTCTTTGAATCCCTGTTATCAAATCAGCTATGATTTTTCGGTCCACTTTAAAATTTCGTTCTACTTCTTTAAAAGTTTTGGAAAAGGAACTATCTGCCAAAGCTTTGATAGTATAATCCTCATGGGTTGCCTTTCGATTGAGATTTTCATCTTTTTTTAGAAATTCTTTAGGAATTTCTAAATCCTTAAGTTTGGGCATAACTATCTCTGTGGAATGGCTAAGAGGAGGATGGCCTATATCGTGAAGGAGGCATGCCAATCTAAATGTTTCCCGTATTCGTTTTTGGGCCTTTCCTTGGAGGGGAAACAATTTATCAAAAGCTCTAGTCCCAACATGCATCGCCCCAAGTGAATGAAGAAATCTTGTGTGAGTTGCTCCAGGAAATATATTCTCCGAGAAACCTAGTTGTTTAACATTTCGAAGCCGGCCAAAGAATTCACTTTTAATCAAAGGAATTTCTTCATCATAAATATTAATTAGGCCATGTACTGGATCCCGGATTTCCATTTTCAACCTTTTTTAGATTATCCGCATTTTTTATAAGCCATGCAACTTAATTACTTTTTAGAAATATCTGATTTGAGAATTGGGAGCTTACTGGAAGAAAAAACTTCCTTATTTGAAAAAAACTAAATGGGACTTTTTTTTTCTAATTGATTTGAATTTTTTCTAAGCCATTCAATTATATCTAAGGACTCAAATAAGGGCACACCATCTATATAGAGACACGGAACGGTTCTTCTTCCCGTGTCGCTATAGAGTTTTAAAAGATTGCGTTCGTCTTCGTGAATATTTTTTAAATCGACGAATAGATTTAGTTCCTTAATTACCTTTAAAACAATTTGGCAATATGGGCAGGAATCAAAGTAGTAAAGATCAAGTTTCATCTTCTTCCGACAAATCCTGACTTGCATACTCCTCATCTTCATCTTGGAATTCTTTTTCTTCCTCGTCTAATTCATCGTTATAACCCCAGCCATAGCCATATTCATTTGATCCTTCTTCATCAAGATCCTCATCGGGATCAAATTCGTCATTTAATCGTGCTGCAAAGGTAGGTTTAACGGGCCTTGAATCATTGTAGGGCTCGACTCTATCTTCTTCGCTTTCAAAATCAAAATCTTCGTCAGCAGAAACCTCTAGGGCCAATGAATCCTTTTCACCTTCCTCTAGTGGAATCGGAGGTAGAAAAGTTGTAGGAACTTCTTTTTTGGAAGGTTCTTTGGCCTTGGCGACCTTTTTTGGCGCTGCCTTCTTCTTAGTAATTACTTTTTTCTTAGCTACCTTCTTTTTCTTTGGAGCTGCCTTTTTCTTAGTAATTTTTTTTGCTTTTTTAACGGGTTTCTTTTTTACCACTTTTTTCTTTTTAGCCATAAGAAGTTCCTTGTTAATTTTTTCTAAATTTAATGTCGGTTAAATATTTTATCAAGGATAAAAAGATATTGTGCACCTAGTTATCAATCTCCCGCCATTCGCTTAGAATATCCCGAGAAATGGTGTTTTTAAAACTTGTCGCTCCTTGGGTGACGTCGGTAGGGTTACTTCCGAACTGTTGGTTCTCATAATAAGTGCCTTTATCCCCATAGTTGGCCTGTCCTCCACGATAAACTTTCTCCACGGCTATAAATTTGGTGGAATAATAGTTTCTTTTCCCCTTGATATCTGGAGTGGCACCGAATGGGTGGGTAAAAGTGCCGTCATCAGAGGCCCCCTGTCTTGATCCCGGTACGTAGGCGGTCATAAGGGCAGAGTTGGTCAGATTGGCCGGTTTAACATATGAGGTTCGGTAAAATAGACCAAAATTTGGAAATTCAGAGTTCTTTTCGTTCCAATGCTCTACGACTGAAATACTGAGAGGTTTAATTCCACACCTTGCACTTCTACCTTTAAAAAACTGATAGAATCTTGAGGCCATACTTATTTCCCCACAAGTTGCCAGGTCGGTTTCATAGGTACCTGCATCCGCGGCACCATCCGGGTGGATTACTGCAGCGGCGGCATCGTAGGCACCAGGAGCTCCTTGAGTTATTGGAGTAGATTTTATTTTATCTGCAACTTCCTTAAGGGCCTTAAGATAAGTAGTTACTGCGGCATCGGTGTTATTTAAGTAATCATCTAGAACAGATCCAATATCATCGATGTTGTTATAGAGGGTATTTTCACCAAATAAGGGAGCAAAAAGGTCATACTTTCCATCGGGGCCTATGGCAATTCTGGAAAGAGAATTTAAATTTTCATCCTCATTCTCCATGGTGGGGATCAAATAATTTAGGGCATCATAGTTGGTGGGCGCTCGAGCATTCCTAATAGCTTCGTCAACCTCGCCCGCTGAGAGGGAAGAAGCAGAGCTAGTGGCGGCACTTAAATTACTAGCGAATAAACGAAACAATCCTTTGTCGTAAAGACCTAATGGAGGAGATTCACTAGGCGAGTGAGTTGAAGGCTCATCAATACCTGGAACCAATTTTAAAATCGGCTCAGGGGGTCTGGCCATTGGGCCTATGTAGGCAATATTTCCATCGGGGAAAGCATATAAAAGATTGGGAATGGAAAATTTAGGATCTACTGAGGTCTGCGCTGGAACGCCTCCAATTATGTCCGAGGCATCCTTAACCCAGAAATTAGCAGTAACTGGAATTGGAAATCCGGATACGTAAGCGGTTCCTAGTGGCCCAGTATCCAAACCTGTAAGGTATGCAGCCGATCTGTTTTGATCTGCAAATCTTGGGGAAACAGCACCACTTCCCGAAAAGCCGAATAGTTTGGGACCGATTCTTCCACCAAAAGGTTTTGCTGCCGCGTAGGCCTTTAATGTAATCCCGTCTGAATCGGAAAAGGGATAAAAAAGTCCTAGAAACTTGGCCTCTCCTTTTACAGCATAATAGGTTATCACCTCATTATTTTTTATAAATCCCATTATATAACCTGGAACCGGAAGGGCGGTTTTTGAGCTTGGACAAGCAGCTTGTGCAGCTACTCCTGCGGCTTGGCTGTTGTCAGTAATAAAAGAAGTGAAAAAAGTAACCAGATTTAAAGGGAAAATTTGAAGATCTAAAAATTGTTTTTCTGTAGCGAGCGCTCCCGATTGCCCAATATGTGCTCCTGCCGGAATTAGGTAGCCGCTTAATTGATTTTGATTGGTGGTCAAACTCATGGTTGGAAGTTCAGTTAATTTAAAGGTGCCAGAAAAAATGTCGTTTTCTTTTCTCGCTCCTCCCGAGAGGTTTCTATAGGCAGACCAAAACGCCTTGATGGGTCTTTCGTTTAATGGAATATTTTGAACTTCTGAATCAAGGTCGGCCACAAGGGTGCAATTCTCCCCGGCAATGCAAATAGGCCGGGAAACAGCTGGTCTGTTGACTATCATTTCAAGATTTCTCATTCGCAGGCCAAGCTCCAAGGCTTCTATCCATGCCCCAGTTCGTTCTGCTGCAATTTGGGGTGCACCTGGTACAGATTTTGTTCCGGTTCCGTAGGCCCACAAAAGGGCGGTGTTATAATTAAGTGTGCTTCTTGACGAACAATCAGTGGCCTTGGTTTTAACAATTGAATCAAGAAATTCCTCATGCTTTTCCCCAACTCCGGGCATACCTACCGAATCAAATCGTGGAAGGCCGGGGAGGGAGTAGGTTTCACAGATGTTGTGAGAGGAACCAATATGAATACAGATGGAGGGCATATTATATTTATCAAAATTCTGGTTATTATAATCTGCAGAACCTGCATCAAAAAAGGGATTTGATCTGAAGGACATGACATCAGTTGGCTGTCCTCTTTTCCAATCAGAATTATCAAGATTACTTAAATTAGTTTTCATTAAGGACAGCTGTCCCAAAATGTAATATTTAAACATCCATTCTTTATAGGTGTTTCGAATTTCCCAATTAAGATAGGCAATATTGGTAAGTTGCCTTGCCTGAACCGCAGCACCAGACCAGGCAGCTGCATCTACAGCGTTTTGCAAATTTATTTTTGCTTTAACAAAGAGTCCTACATTGATTACAAATCCAAGGACGGTGAGGGCGATAATAAGACTTATGCCCAGAAAAATACTCATCTGACCTTTATTGGAAGAGTTTTTTAGTGATTCTTTCATGCCCTAGTCCTAATGCTAAAGGACATAAAAGTTTGCGTCAATTTGAGAGAGGAATAAATTGTCCCAGATAGAATGAAAAACCAACACAATGATATAATTTCTAATATGGAAAAACCCACCCCTTTAGAACCAAGACCTTACAAACTTAGAAATCCGAAATTGGAGTTTTTTTGTCCCTTATGTAGGACGGAAAGGGGATTTACCTATAAATCAAAACTTTCTGGGAAAAATTATTTTCAAATTACCCTAGTTACACTGTTATTTTTTCCAATTTTTGGCTTCAAAATTTTTGTATTTTTTCTAGCATTTGCAGCAATTATGGAACTGATTTTAAGGATTTTTCTGAAAAATGAAATCCAATGTCCCCATTGTGGTTTTGATGCCTCTTGGTATAAAAAAGATATTAAAATTACTAGAAAGAAAATTCAGGAATTTTGGGAAAAGAAACAAAAACTTGATCCGAGAGTGTCATAATTTTTTTCCATTTAAAATTTTCCTCATCTAAAATTAAGGCCTTGCAAAGTTTTAATTTTTCTTCATTTTGTAAAAACCTCTTTTAAAAAGCAGAGGAAAAGCCTATCGTATTTCCCTGCATAACTTTTTAAGAACGGTCATTAAGAACCGTTTTTTTTAATTGGAGGAAAATCGTGAGTGTAAACAAAGTATTATTAATTGGTCGCCTAGGACAGGATCCAGAATTAAAGTACACCCCATCAGGAACCCCTGTTTGCAACTTCTCTCTTGCAACTTCTGAAAATTGGGCCGATAAAAATGGGCAAAAACAGGAACGTACCGAGTGGCATAGGGTAGTAGTTTGGGGAAAATTGGCAGAGCTTTGCAATAAGTACTTGGCCAAAGGAAGACAGGCCTATATAGAAGGAACTCTTCAAACTAGATCCTGGGAAAAAGACGGACAAAAGAAATATACAACGGAAATCAATGCTAAAACTATCCAATTCTTAGGTGGGCCGTCATCAGGAAAAGATGTTTATAAGGAAGATGCTCCTACAAACTCAGAGCCGGCTTCATTAAATCAGGATTACGATATTTCCACTGATACTAACTTTACATCCGACGATATTCCTTTTTAATAAAAATACCTCCCCTAAAATTTCCATAATTTAATTCGATAAGAACCATAGATTTAGAAAAATCGGGGGAGGATAACTAAATGAAATTTTTTTATATGGGGCTTCTTTTGTGGTCCACTTCTTTATTTGCACAATCCAGCCAGGAAATAAAGTTCCAAAGGGAGCAAATGAAGTATCAATATGAGGAAGAGCAGAAAATGCGAAGGGAAATGGACAGTATGAGACAAAAAGATCTCTATTTAAAAGCATTGGATCAAACCTTGCAGGGCATGGAAAGAATAGCTACCGAAAGAACGGCAAAGTCAAAAGCAAAGGTAACCGAAGCATTAGGAAAAATGAAAGTAGGGCGCGGGCAAAATAAAATTTTTTTATATGATTATACAAGGATGAAGAGACATGAATTTAATATGCCTCTTGGGGGAAAAGATGAGAGGTATTCTTGTTTCTATACCAAAAGGAGACCTATTTCATTTCATACCGTGGCCAAAGACGAAAAAATAATGTCTGAAATTAAATTTGATTTAACTAATATTGGAATGAAAGAGGAGAAGCTTTCATTATTTATAAAAGGAAGAAATATTGAAGCAACATTTGAGGTTCCAAAAAATGTTATCAGAAGAAGTCAAAATTTCCGTGATGGTTTTATTAAGTTTAACTCGGATGTAAAGAGTGTAAATGATCCGAAATTAATTTTAAAAAATAACTCTGAAGTTTCATTCAATGTGTGTGGGGAAACAGATCTAGAAGGAATGCCTGATACAACGCAATCTGGGCAAGGTGGTTATCAAGGATATTAAAATGGAAAAAGATGATGTATATTTCTCCGTCCAGATAGAAAATATTGTAACAAATTCACCACTGCCATTTGATATTTTTATAAATTCAGCAAGTGGTAGTGGGCGAATTCACTATATAAAAACTTTTGGGATTGGCAGATCTATTACTAAAGATGAACTCTTTGAAATTAAAAAGAAATATTTTCAAATTTACGTGCAAGAAGCCCAAAGAGAAAATTATTTAGATTCTTTGGTGGAAAACAAAAATGTTAGCAAAGAAAAGAAAACTGAAGCCATTAAAGATTGTGCGATTAAATATCTGGGCAATGTGTTTGATCCAAAACGGGAATTTAGCACCGATATCTTGGAAGAGACCATAGTTGGATGTAAAAAAACGGTCGAAAATATGGTTTCGGTAATTTCAGATCTAAAACTATCGGATCTTCAAAAGTTAATTGGATCATTGTCCTTTCATGATTTTTACACATTTGATCATTCAATTAATGTGTCAATGTACACTATTTTAATTTTAAAAGAGATAGACCCTAAGGTTTCTAAAGATGATCTGGTAATAGCAGGACTAGGAGGAATGCTTCACGATATTGGTAAAACAAAATTGCCCTTAAAAATCATTAATAAGGCCGGAAAGCTTGAAGATAATGAATTTAAAGAAATAATGACCCATCCCCAACGGGGAAAAGACCTTATGGAATCTCAACATTTAAAAATGGAAGGTGTCAATTTTGACAAAATTATAAATATTATTTACCAACATCATGAAAATTTTAATGGGACAGGTTATCCTCAAAAATTATCGGGAGAAAAAATAGACAAATTCGCGAGAATTGTCGCCATAGCTGATTTTTTTGATGCCATCACCACCCACAGATCCTATCATCAGGCCCTCTCTTCAGAGGATGCTTTGGCACTAATGAAGAATACATGCGGGAAAAAATTAGACCCGTCGTTATTTGAGGCTTTTAAAGATACTGTGAAGGATATTGGTCTTGGAAAAAGCTGGCTCTTCCTTCCCGACGAATATGATCCCTGCCAACCCCAAAACACACTTCCTTTTGTCCATCCAGATGCCAAAAAAAAGGATGTTGATATCTTCGGAAAAAAAGAAGAAAAAAAGATTGGAAAGGTAAAAAAGGTCGCTTGACCCTATTTCTTTTCAGATTCTGCCGGAGCTACAGGTGCCACGGGGTCTGTGTTTAAAGGCAATGCTACTGGTGCCTGATTATCAAAAATTGACTTCTGAGCACCTTTTGATTGTAACCTAGCGAGATTTACCGCACCTGCTAGAAATATAATTGCCAATACAGTTGTGATTTTTGTTAGGATATTCCCCTTTTGAGCAGTTGAAAAAGCAGCATCTGATGCGCCACCACCGGAGAGTAATCCGGCCTCAGCCCCTTTCCCAAATTGAAGTAGAACAAGGATTATTAGAAGGATTGAGACAACTGCTTGGAATATCATTAATGCGTGTAACATATAAACCTCTGTAAGTTTTGTAATTTATTATAACTAGGTCTCTATTTTGGCAAGTGTGGAAACCATACTATGAAAATCTTTGGGTGAAAGAGAGGCCCCGCCCACTAAAAAACCATCAATATTGGGCATTTGCCATAGTTCTGCAATATTTTCGGGCTTAACTGAGCCCCCGTAAATCACTGGGAGTTCAAGGTTCTTATTTCTTAGAAATTTTTTAATAAATAAGTGGGACTCTTCTGCCATTTGAGGGGTGGCACTTTTCCCAGTTCCAATTGCCCAGACTGGCTCGTAAGCAATTATTATTTTTTCAGATTTAAGGATGGATAGTTGTTGGGATAGAACCTGATCGGTTAACCCATTCTCTCTTTCAAATAGGTTTTCACCAACACAATAAACCACCTCAAGACCTGCTTTTAAAGCAGAGGTTATTTTATGGTGAAGGAGTTCATTACCTTCATTAAAAAGAGTTCTTCTTTCACTATGGCCTACCAATGTGAAAGAAACCCCAAGGTCTTTAAGTCCTTCGGGAGATATCTCTCCGGTAAAGGCACCCTTATTTTCGAA
>Ga0180061_1000103_pt1 | contig 12219 bp, 10 predicted proteins | sample EasRivT27_16_10D_FD_121769 | JGI IMG/M metagenome (GOLD analysis project Ga0180061, IMG submission 121769) | Soil microbial communities from meander-bound floodplain in the East River, Colorado, USA - East River metaG ERMLIBT27_16_10D | ecosystem: Environmental > Terrestrial > Soil > Floodplain ...
AATTTTCACGAAAAACACATCGGGCGCTACGTATTTGCAAATGTGGTATACAGGTACGAGACCCGCGCGGATCACGTTTACTTCGGATGACGGTACCGTCGTGGGACCGGTCGGACCCGGCGGTTCGCTTAGCCAAAACGGCGTGTCCATTTTCCAGTACAACCCCGGGCAAGAGTTCTATCCTTGGCGTTCAACGAGTGGCGACCGCGCTGTCTGGATCAGCGTCACCGGCCACAGTGGCGGCGGCAGTATTACCATTCGCGGTACGACGACAGGTCCGGGTATGTTCGATCTATACAGCCCCGATTTCACAAACGCGATGCCGCTCAATGACCACCTCGTCACTAGCACCCTTACGGACTACGCCTCAACGCACTCCGCCATCGTGGCGGGCGCGCACGTAGCCCGAAACGCCTACACGGATATCAACGGATTTGTACAGTTTGTGAACGGCCAAGGCTCAGCGGGCGAGCTGTGGGCTCATTCGTCCGCCGGACCGACGCGCGATGGTCGCGTCCATGGCGTCGACGTCACCGCGCCCGGCCACAACTGTTTCGCGGCCTATGCACCACGATCCTACTGGGCCGAGTTTACTTGGAACCTGATTCAGGACGGTGGCGGGTGGTACGGACGCGGCGGAGCGACGAGCGGCTCAGCCCCGATTGTCGTTGGCGCGGTCGCATTGATGCTCGACAAGTGTCCGCGGATCACCGCGCGGCAGGCGCGCCAGATCCTACACGACACTGCCGTTTCAGATTCGAACACCCTTGCCACGCCAAACCCGGAATGGGGATACGGCAAGCTTGACGTGCTCGCCGCGCTAGACGAAGTGCATGCCTTTTGCGTAGGCGACGGCAACGGCGACGGTCATCGCGATCTGGCCGACCACCTCACTTTCACACAGTGCTTCGGCGGTCCGGCGTACAAACTTGCCGGCGGGGACGATTGTCGCGACATTTTCGATTTCGATCTTGACTCCGACGTGGATCTTACCGACTGGGGCGAGTTCCAACGAATTTTCGCGGCAGCCGAATAGCTGAGCGTCTTTGGTCGCAAGGGCCTATGGATCTCGCAAAACCGGCCGAGAGCGAAACGCCGCAAAGCCCAGATCCCGAGCCGCCGAAATGAGGTAACCTGGGACGCCGCCGAGCCGGGCAAGGGCTGCGCTGAAAAGGCAGCGCAGTACCGCGCGTTGTCGCAGTTCCCGATTCCCAGACTCGAAGGGCCGTAAAAAGCGTCGCCGCAGTAGACCTAATCTATTTCACGGCGTTGCCAGCTTAGTCGATGCCGGTTTTTCGGACCCGGTCGGCTGCTTCGCTGACTTCACCGGTGCCATCGACGGAGCCGCCACTTGGATAACCGAACCTGTCGGTACCAGATAAATCTCCACCCGACGATTCTGGCTCTGCCCGTTCTCGCTCGAGTTATCCGCTACGGGGCGATACTCACTGCACCCCAAAACGCCGATCCGTTCCGGTCGATAGCCGTGTTTTTCCAGAACGGCCCCGACCGCGATCGAGCGATGCGAGGAAAGGTGCCAATTGGTCGCGTGCTTCTCTTTGGTGCCCGGCCGTTGAATCGGACGGTTATCGGTGTGTCCGACGATGATGACCTCGAAGTCCGCCGCCGCCGCCGACTTGAGGACTTCGGCGAAGCCGCGCAGCGATTCCAGCGACGAATCCTTCACCACGTCGCTGCCCAAAGGAAAAAGCAGATCGCCCTTCCACTTCACCGTGCCGCGCGCGGGATCGTACACGACCTCGCTGGGATGCTCCTCGGCAAAGCGCTTCAAGGCGGTGTCCAGGGGCGCGGGGAGGATTGGCATGGTGATGTCACCAAACCTCTGCCGCCCGGCCATGTCCTCCAGGGTGCCCTTCGCGTTCAAGCGCAGCTCATTGAGCAGGTCATTCTCGCCCCGCAGGTTCGAAAGTAGCTCGGTCTTGCTCGCCAATTCGCCCTCCAGCGAGTCAACCTTCGTCCGAAGTATGTCATTGACGTGTCGCTCGTCAAAGAGTTCCTGGCTGACCGACTCTTTCTCCGCGGTCACCGTCCGATTGGCCGCTTTCAACCTCAGGTGATCGTCCAGCGAAACGCACCCGCCCAACGTCGTCACCCACACACCGCCGATCAAGCCTACCATCCAACTACCGCCGCGCATCACAGGCCTCCTTTGCTTGTGAACCATTCCCTACCGACCGATACGCCGGTCGTATCATATCGCTTTCCAAACGCTATTTCCGAGAACGCGTTGCAAGAAAATACGTCGCCCCGGCGGCGATCCCGCACACCAACAGCGAGCCGCCGGCGAAAATCATCAGATTGTCGTACACCGACCGGAGGATTTCCGGCGTGACGCCGCGAACCAAAGCCGCAGCGCCCAGCCCTCCAAACCACATCACCGCCACCGCAACGACCAGCGCGGCCGTCAAACTGGTGGACATCGCGTCGGGGGCGTACTCGATGACGCTGGCGACCACGGCCCGCGGCTTCGTCGCCGCTACGGTTGCGGCTCCCGCCGGGGCGCCCGCTTCGTCCGCAGCGCCCTCCGCCGGCAGGGCTTCATCAAGACCCGCCCGCGTCGCCTCGCCCATTTCGGCCGCGGCGCCTTCAGCACCTTCGGCCTCGCCCTCCTCGCCGGTGTAAATCTCTTCCAGAAGCTCCGCGCCCAGCGACGTGTCGTCGCTCTCCCGCGTCAGATCGAGAATGCCCGATCCGCTTCCAATCCCTTCCAGGCCCAGCCCGGCCACATCCGTCACCGCCGTCTGAGCGAGCGGATCGACGTGTTCGTCCAGATCGTCGTCGTCGAAGACATTGACCCCGACCGACGCGACCGCAGAACCCTCCTTCGCCTTCTTGGCGATTCGCGCCCCGATCGCGGTATCTTCCGCGTCCACGCCCTCCAGGCTCACCACATCGCTGGCGGAGGGCGCCAACGCCACGCTGGAGTCTTCGACGGGTTCGAGCACGATCTCGCCGCTCTGCGAGCCGCTCGCCTGCGGGGGAGCGGGCTTGGCACTCTTGGGCGCAGACTTGGCGAGCAACCCGTCCACGTCGGACACCTTGTAGTTCACCGAGCCGGCGTCGCGAAACTCGCGCAGTTTCCCGTCCCGAACGAGAGCCTTGATCTCGTCTTCCGACTTGCCGAGCCGCTCGGACGCTTCCTTCGCTGAATAGAACATCTTCGCCATAGGGTTTCGCGTGACTCCTCTGCGTGCGCCGGGTTGAGTCGCTACGGTGTCTGCTGCTCAGTCGATTGTAGTCGGTACTGCCGCTGCTCCTCTACCATTTTCTCCACTACGTCGGGTGGAAGATCGCAGACATTATGGTTTTCCAGGTACCGATCATACCGCCAGGTCCTAGCCCCGGCTAGTCGGATACAGCCCTTCTGGGCCAGATATTCGTAGACCCAAATCGTCATGGAATCAGTGTCCACAACGTAAACCCCGTAGGTGCCCTTGGATAGCTGCCCGGAGAAGGCGAAGACCCCCCTGGCCCCGGCCGAGGCGGGGAGTTGGCCGAAAGCGACGCTATCCATCGGTCCGCCCTGCGGACGCACCACCAGCGTCGTGGCGATCACGACCAACGCGACTGCGATCACCCAGAACACCGGGTGCGGCGATCGCCTAGGCTGTGAATTGTTAGGCCGAGCGGAGTCTGATTGAATATCGGTAGGTAGGCTAATCGTGACAATCCTCCAAGCTCATGGACTGCGGCTTGTGTCCGTGGATGTTGCACTCCTCAAGGGCCGGGAACAGTATAGGCGCGTTGGACCTCCTACGCCAACCCTCCCTGGAACCGCCCCTTCTGCATTTTCATCAACCCAATAACGTGACGCGCGCTCGATCAGTAGGGCGTCGGGGACCGATCATTAGCCGGTGGAGGAGCCAATGCGGCCCAGGGCGGCGGCCCGTACGTAGTCGGAAATGCCCTTGAAACCCAGGCGGGAGGTCGCTTCCTCGAGTGCAAGTCTTTCGTCGGGCGTCAGACGAATGTTGACCTGCTGCGACCGTTGACGGCGACCAGCGGGGGGACGCCTGCCGAGTTCCAACAGGGTTGCGACGGCCACGGCCAATGCCTCGCGCGTCGCCTTCACGCACCCGTCGGGCGACTTCGCGTCCGCGAACACCGTGGGCATTTCAATGGCCGAACCGATGTAACCTAGTTCCTTGTCCGGTTCGAGCACCAAACGGTAATCGCCTACGATCGACCGCGCGTGCGACAGCACCTTGGCGTCGAAGGGACGATCCACCGCCTTACTCTTCGCCGACGAGCCGTTTGATCTTTTGGACGTACGCATCGCTCACTTTCTTATCGTAAACAGGGATCAGCAACGGAAGTTCGTGATCCTTATGCACGAACACGAAATACGGCGGCCAAGTTCTTTGCAGCACCCATCCATACTTCTCAAGCAGTTCGAGAACCTCGGAGAATCCTTTCACTCAAATGCTCCATCACATGTTTCCGGCGGGCAACTTCGATGTAAGTATAGCGTAGGATATACGGCTTGTCAACCACCAATCTTGGGCCGGGGTCGGTTCGCCGTCAAACTGCAAATTGGGGACACTATCTCTCGAGGGATGATCAGCGAGTCTCACGCTACGGCGATGGTCTTATCCGCGTACACGTCCTGAATGGTGTTGAGGAGCTTGACGCCGTCGGCCATGGGGCGTTGGAAGGCTTTTCGGCCGGAGATGAGGCCCATGCCGCCGGCGCGTTTGTTGATGACCGCGGTCTTGGCCGCGTCGGCGAAGTCGCTCGCTCCAGAGGACTCCCCGCCGGAGTTGATCAGCCCACTGCGGCCCATGTAGCAGCCCACGACTTGATACCTTGTCAGGTCGATGGGATTGTTGCTGGTCAGCTTTTCGTAGACGAGCTTGCTGGTCTTGCCGAAGTTGAGGGCCGTGAACCCGCCGTTGTTGGTCGCTTGCTTTTGCTTGATGATGTCGGCCTCAATCGTCACGCCGAGATGATTGGCCTGGTTGGTCAAATCGGCGGACGTGGAATAATCCGTTCCGTCCTTCTTGAAGGCGCTATTCCGCAAATAGCACCATAACACGGTCACCATGCCCAACTCATGAGCGACGTGGAAGGCCTCGGTCACTTCCTGAATCTGCCGCCCGGACTCATCGGATCCGAAGTAGATCGTCGCTCCGACGGCGGCGGCGCCCATCTCCGCGGCCTGATGGACGTTGGCAAACATGATCTGGTCAAACTTGTTCGGATAGGTGAGCAACTCGTTGTGGTTGAGCTTGACGATGAACGGAATCTTGTGCGCATATTTCCGCGCCACCGATCCGAGCACGCCGAGAGTGGATGCGACCGCGTTGCACCCGCCTTCGATCGCCAGCTTGACGAGGTTCTCGGGATCGAAGTAGATCGGGTTCGGAGCAAACGACGCCCCTGCACTGTGCTCGATGCCTTGGTCCACGGGCAGGATGGAGAGATACCCGCTGCCCGAGAGTCGCCCGTGATTGAAGATCGCTTGCAAATTCCGCAAAACCGGAATCAGCCGATCGCTGCCCGTCAGCACCCGGTCCACAAAGTCCGGCCCGGGCAGAGTCAGCAGCGATTTCTCGATACCGCGGCATTTATAACTCAGCAGGGTTTCCGCGTCCGATCCGAGTAAGTCCGTGATAGCGCTCATGGTTGGTTGTTCTCCAGTGTTTGATTCCCAACGATGGAAATCCGACTCTTCCATCATAAGCTCGAACCAGCCAGATCGAAAGACCTGATTCACTTTAGAAAACGGCCCCCATTCGGTTATACTGCGGCTGATGAAACTCACAGGCAACCGTGGGAAATAGGGATAGCGACGGAGGACTAGTGAAATGTCTAAGAATTTCAAATCTGCTATTTGGGCATTGACGCTTCCGTACGTTGCGATCCTCGAAATTGGAATAGGGACTCCGCCGACCCTCGCGTCGGACAAACCGAAAGCGCCCCCGACCGCACTCGACTTTTCGGAGAAAGTGGTCGCCGGCGGCCCGTCCGACTTCATGATCGTGCGGCACGTCAAGATGACGGGCAGCAACCGTGGCATCGGAAAGAAACTCGCGGAGATCGCCAAGGAACGCCATGCGGTAACACTTGGCACCGCCGACCCGACCGCGCTTCGCGCCCGGCAAGAATTCTACCGCCGCAACTATCCCAACCACTTCGAACGCGCGATCGGGGTCGCCGAGGCCTACGGGTTGACTCTCGAAACGGCCAACGTCGATGTAATGGCGCTGCCGATTAACCTGGGTATCAATCCCGGTTGTTCAACCGTCTACTACCCGCCGCAATACACCGAGTCGGGGCATCCCATTCTGAGTCGCAACTACGATTTCTCGACGGGGTCCTTTGCGGAAATCCTCGGGCAGCGCCCCAAGCCCAACACCCGGGCCATGACCGCGGACGTTTACGTCATGGAGGTCTACCCCGACCAGGGCTACTCTTCACTGTATCTTTGCACCTACGACATGTTGGGCGGGTGCCTTGATGGAATCAACAGCGCAGGGCTCACGGTTGCGATCCTCGCCGTCGACGAGGGCCCGCAGGCTCCCGACCCCGCCGCCGCTCCGCAGGCGGGTCTAAACGAGATCGAAGTGCCGCGTTTTCTTCTTGATACTTGCGCGACCGTCGATGAAGCCAAATCCGCCCTCATGGCCGCCAAACAGTACTACGGATTCATCCCCAGCCATTACATCATTGGTGATCGTAGTGGGAGGTCGTTTATCTGGGAGTACTCCGCAGGGCACAACCGCGAGTACGTCACCGACGGCGTCGGCCAGCCTCAGATCATCACCAACCATCCGATCTACAAGTACAAAAGCATCGATGAACTCCCCAAGCAGGAGCCCGGCGGCGGGAGCTTTTACCGCTTTCGCCGGATGAATGAGGAGATAGCGAAAGTCAGCGGTAAGCACTCGCTCGAAAATATTAAGCAAACCAACTTCTGCGTCCGCGCTACTGAGCCGGGCCTCCCGGGCGGGCGCAAACCCAACCGCACGCTCTGGCATTCGATTTATGATGCGAGAGACCTGACGCTTCAGTTGGACTTTTACTTGGGTGAGGGCCCATCCGCGGATGCTGCTCCACGTCGTTCGGGGTACCTCGCCTTCAAACTTGGGGAGAAGAAATGAACGAGCACCTTTTACGAGATATCGCTTGACACGACGCCCGTCGCTCGCTACGTTGGCATGTACTACAGAAGACGTATACGTAGGCTTTCGGAGAGAGGGCGAAGGTGTCCGGAGGCGCAGTCATGACCACTTGTATCGGTAACAAAACCCGAAGCACTTATTCCACAACAGTTGCCCTATTCGTTGTCGGCGCGGCGATGGCGCCGGCTTCCGCCTGGGCCGACCCACTCGGCGCGGGCGGCGGGGCGATCTACATTTTGAGCCCGAAGGCGCACTACCAGGAAGGATGCTTCCCGCCCTGCATGTGCCCGATCATGATCGAGCAGCCGATCATCGGCACGTTCAAGCTCGTCTACGCGGGATCGAACAATGGGATCGAGACCTACGCCGTTGGGGACGTTCATTGGACGGTCCCGTCTTTTGACCCGCCGCTTCGGATCATCGGCGCGGGCACGTACCGCATCGGCAGTCCAGACCTTATTCCCGTATTACAACAGCGCATGGAGCTTGACCTGCAGGTTGGCGCCAACGGCGTCGAGCACTTCGACAGCGGCTGGGTTGAGATTGGGGACATGTCCCGATTGAACGTCACCGTCTCGATCAACGGGATGTTTTGCTTTGATCGCGTCGTCGCCATCAATGCCGTTCGTGTTCCGGATGGTGCGATTACGCCGTACGTGCTCGCCCCTGGGGCAACCCACGAGCACGGTTGCTGCCCACGGCTCACTCCGTGCGACTGCCTTTGCTTCGGGCCGGTTCCGATGGTCGGGGATTTCGCTCTCGTGCCGCTGTCCGACAACGGGCTTTTCCGCGACTTCGCGGTGGTCAACATCAACTGGCGGGTGCTTTCACCTCCCACCAACCAGATCGTGCCCATCCACGGTTTCGGCACGTACCGCGTCGGCGGCGAGGTGGCCGTCCAACATCAGCTAAGCCTCGAACTCTGGCTCGGCAATACGGGACCGACCCATTTCGATAGCGGGTTCGTCGTGGGCGGCGGGCAATTCCCGATGATCGATATCCCCGTGTCCCTGACCGCCATGGACCCGACGGCGTGCACGGACACCATCCTGCACGTAATAGCCAATCCCGCGGTCGGCAACGCAATCTGCGGCGGAATCGGCGGGCTTCCCTGTCCAGACGGGTTTTTCTGTAAGCTGCCCATGGGAGCATGCTGCTGCGATTTCATGGGCTTTTGTGCCCCGATTCCCACCGGATGCCCCGACGTGTGGGACCCGGTCTGCGGCTGCGACGGGGTGACCTACGGCAATGAGTGCGAGGCCGACGCCGTGGGGGTCACGATCGCATATCCCGGCGAATGCTCCGATGTCTGCGGCGGTATCGCGGGCATCGAATGCCCGGCAGGAAAGTTCTGCAAGTTTCCCATCGGTACGTGCGACATCATCGACAACCAAGGGCTTTGCGCGCCGATCCCCGGCAATTGCATCACGCTCTGGGATCCCGTCTGCGGCTGCGACGGGGTGACTTACGGCAACGAGTGCGAGGCCGACAGGGCCGGCGTATCCATCGACCATGGCGGCGAGTGTGAGCCCGCGGTGTGTGCCGCGTCCCGCGACTTGTCCGATCCCGATCTTTCTTTCTGTCCCGGTGACCCGAAGACGGTCCGCATCGTGTTGACACCGCCGAATAGCGCGACGGCGCTCGGCGTCGAGGATGTGCCGCCGTCCGGTTGGATCGTCACCAACAACATCAGCCACGGGGGCGCTTACGATCCGTTGAACGGCAAGGTGAAGTGGGGACCGTTCTTCGTCCCCTTCCCGCCGGAAGTCAGCTACGAGGTTATTCCCGCCCCCGCCAACGCCGTTACACGGTGCTTCTACGGATCCGTCTCCGTCAACGGAGACAACCAATCGATTTGCGGCGACGCGTGCGTGGATGAGTTCTGCTGGTCGAAGCTGCCGGCCGACCTGCCCCAAGCGGCGTGCAGCGGCTGTCCGGTCGGTGATTGCGACAGTTGCGATGGGGGAACGTGCAACGACGGCCGGGTCACCCTGTGTGAGATGATCGGCTACGTCTGCTCGTGGATTCGCGGCTGCAACGACGATCTGGCGGGCATGACCCGTGCGGCCTACCTCTGGCGCAGCGGAGAATGTTACTGCTGGGACGAGGCCCAGCAAAAATGGCTGCCGACGTTGTGTTCGGCGCCGAATTCGGGATGCTGCCCAGCGAACCACGGCAGCGCGGCGGCGGAGGATGTCTCCATCGTTCCAATCGAAGTACGCTCCCCGATCACGGTGCTTCGTACGAAACCCATACTTTCGTGGAACATCCCGGTGACGATCGAGCCGCCAAGCGGCACTTCGGCGGTCGCACTCGAAGTTCAACTCCCCGCGGGTTGGGTGGTGGCGGCGATCAGCGACGACGGCGCCTGGGACGACGTGCACAGCAAGATCAAATGGGGGCCGTTCTTTGACGACCTCGCACGCACGGTGACGTTTCAGGTCCGTCCGGAGGTGCAGGCGGGCACCGGCAAGTCCCGATCGTTGCGAGGACCTCGGTTGACGGGCGTGTCGGGCACGGTCTCGTTCGACGGCGTCAATTACCCAATCACGGTGCGGTAGCCGTTGTCGTTTTCGTGGGATCACCTGCCGCGCTGGTCTTTCCAGGCGCGAAACGAGCCGCTTACACCCATCGTTGACGCTGTTGACGATCCCACTACAGTTCGTGACCGTCGATCGGTAGAGGTAACTTTGACCTCTGACCGATACAGAGAACTGCCGACGGAGCAGACGGTTTTTAGACGTTTTGGTTTTTGGGGATTTATGTCCACCACTATCGTTCATGTCGCTGCACGGGAGATTCTGGACTCCCGCGGGTTCCCGACAGTCGAAGCGTCGGTGGTGTTGGAGGATGAAAGCTGCGGGGAGGCGGCCGTGCCCTCCGGCGCATCGACGGGAGAGCATGAGGCCGTCGAGCTGCGCGACGGCGACGCCAAGCGATACCACGGTAAGGGCGTGCTCAAGGCCGTGGAGTTCGTCAACGGCGAGATCGCCGAGGCCGTCATGGGCCTTGACGCCGCCGATCAGGAAGACGTCGATCAAACCATGATCGACCTGGACGGGACGCCGAACAAGTCCCGCCTGGGCGCCAACGCCATCCTCGCCGTGTCGCTGGCGGCGGCGAAGGCCGCGGCGCAATCGTGCAACCTCCCGCTCTTCCGCTACCTCGGCGGACCCAAGGCTCATATTCTGCCCGTGCCGATGATGAACATCCTCAACGGCGGCCGGCACGCCGACAACAACATCGACTTCCAAGAGTTCATGATCCAGCCGTGGGGCGCGCCCTCGTTTCGAGAGGCGTTGCGGATGGGGTCGGAATGTTTCCACGCCCTGCGCAAGGTCCTGCAGAAGCGCGGCTGCAACACCAACGTCGGCGACGAGGGCGGCTTCGCGCCTAATTTGAAGACCAACGAGGAAGCATTGGAGGTCATCGTCGAGGCGGTTGCGAGCGCGGGGTACAAACTCGGAACGGATATCTTCATCGCTCTCGACCCGGCCTGCTCCGAATTGTTCGACAAGAAGACCGGACGATATGCGTTCTTCAATTCGGCGCCGCAGAAGAGCATGACCTCGGATGAATTGATCTCCTTCTGGACCGGATGGTGCGACAAGTACCCCATCCGCAGCATCGAAGACGGACTGGCCGAGGACGACTGGGAGGGATGGAAGCGGCTCACGACGCGGCTCGGAGACCGCGTCCAACTGGTCGGCGACGATTTGTTTGTCACCAACACCCAGCGGCTCAAGAAGGGCCTGGAGATGGGAGCGGGGAATTCGATCCTCATCAAGGTCAACCAGATCGGCACGCTGACGGAGACTTTCGCCGCGATCGACCTGGCCATGCGGAACGGATGGAGCGCCGTCATCAGCCACCGCAGCGGCGAGACGGAAGACACCACCATCGCGGACATCGCCGTGGCCGCCAACGCGGGGCAGATCAAAACGGGAAGCCTCTGTCGCAGTGACCGAGTCGCCAAATACAATCGACTGCTGCGCATCGAAGATCACCTGGGACCGGCCGCCGTCTATGGCGCGGGATGGGGAAAGAAAAATGGCTAGCGACAATTCACCTCGCGGCGGTTTCGTGTACTGTATGCTTATCCTCATGGGCTTGGCCACCTTCACTCCCTGTGTCGTTCTGCCGGAATGGCGCGAGTATCAAGCGTTGCGGCTTGCGGAACAGGCCGAGCGGCACCGACTGGACGCCATGCAGAAGGTCGTCGATCGGGAGCGGAATCTTCTGGAGGCCATGCAGAGCGACCCCGCCGTCATCGCCCGCATTGCGCAGCGCGATCTGCACTTTCGCCGACCGGGCGACACGTCCGTTTCCGTTGCGGTGCCGCTCACCGCAGCCGCGCTTCCCGAGCCGTTCGTGCCCGAACCGATCGAGCCGCCCGTCGCCTTGGCCCGCGCTCGCTCGTACATGCCCGACTTCAACTACGATGCGCTCTTCTGCGACGACCGCACGCGGCCGATCATCATGGTGATGTCGGTCGGCTTGATCGTCACGGCCATCGCCCTGTTTTCCACCAGAGCGCCGCTGCGGAACCCGTAGCCTCATCCAGGCTGCGCCCGGCAGCGGTTTTTGCGTACACATTCGCACTTTCCTTTTTCATGCATCGGTTTCAAATGGGTTCGTTTTGCGAGTACAGTTTTTCGGTGAGTGTCAACATATGGCACTTGCGAAAACGCAGAAAGGCGGAAAGTAGAAACGCCGAAATCGAGGAGAACGAACGGCACGAGGCACGGAGGCAATAGGCATTGGGTAAATTGGGTAATAGGAAGTAGGCAAGAGGCAGTAGGCACTGAGGCACAGCGAAGTCCTTGGGGGGCAGGCTCCGGGACGGAGGGGCGAATCCGGTTTGTAACTGGCTTTGCTCTGGCTTTGTTTTTCCGAAGGCATTTCATCGTAAGTGGTTCCACAGCAAGCACCTACGCCATTTGTAACTGGCTTTGTTTGGTATTGGCGCTTTTTCGTACCCGGCTCCTTATACTTTCGGCGCTCGCGCGCGGAGCGAGCGCGGCTATTGTCTACACCTAATAACGTGACGGGCGCGCGGTGGAGACCGCGTGAT
>Ga0180061_1000104_pt1 | contig 12145 bp, 11 predicted proteins | sample EasRivT27_16_10D_FD_121769 | JGI IMG/M metagenome (GOLD analysis project Ga0180061, IMG submission 121769) | Soil microbial communities from meander-bound floodplain in the East River, Colorado, USA - East River metaG ERMLIBT27_16_10D | ecosystem: Environmental > Terrestrial > Soil > Floodplain ...
CGAAACGCCAGGCAGGTTCCGAGCAAGGCCGCGATGGTCATTCCAGAGGCGGGGTTGGAGGACGCCCCCACAAACCCCACGATCCGCGACGCGACGGTCACGAAGAAAAAACCGAACACCAGTACAGCAACAGTCCCCACGTGGTTCAGGCGGATTTCGGGCAGCTTCCACATGGCGTAGCCGAGTACCGCGAGGACCAAGAACAGCAGTGGAAGCGGCAGATCGCGGTCGGTGCGGTCGCCGGTTCGTTTTTCAAGGCGAAGTAAGCCGACGAACACGTGCCTAAAGGATGAAACAATCGTCGGCACGCTCTTGAGCAATGACAGCAAGCCTGCGGCGGCGACGGCGCCCGCCCCGATGTACTTGACGTATTTGGCGTGGATTTCGGCGGGAGTCATCGCCCCGATGAGTCGGTCGGTGGAGGGGAAAACGGCGGATGAACCATTCGCGCCGAAGAAACCGATCGCGGGGATCAAGACAATCCAGGCGAGTAGCGCACCGGCGAGCATGACGGCCGCGATGCGCGCCCCAAGGATGTAGCCGACGCCGAGCAGGGCCGGCTCCACCGCGAGCGAACCTTGGGTCTTAATGAGCTTCGGGACGGGAGTCACCGCGTACTCCGGCCAGAAGCCCAATCCGGTCAGAAGTCGGAAGACTCCGCCCACCACCGCGCCGCGAATGACACAGATCGCGCCCACGCCGCCGCGCTCCCCGCTCTTGAGGACGTCCGCGCACGCGACACCTTCCGGGTAGGGCAACACGCCATGCTCCTTAACGATCAACACCCGCCGGAGCGGGACCATAAAGCACACGCCGAGGAGTCCGCCGGTTGTTCCCCAAAGGACCATTTCGGTGATCGTCGCGTCGTAGCCGAGAATGAATAACGCGGGGATGGTGTAGATCATCCCAGCGGCGAGGCTCTGCCCCGCCGAGCCGATACATTGGACCATGTTGCTTTCCAGTAGCGAGTTCGGACGGGACAGAGCGCGCATCACAAGCAGGGACATGACCGCGGCGGGAATGGAGGCGTTGACGGTCAAGCCGACCTTAAGGCCGACGTAGGCATTCGCGGCGGCGAGCGCGGCGCCGACCGTCACGCCCAAGAAAACCGCTAACCAGGAAAGTTCACGCATCGTTTTGCTCGAGTTTGGATTCGCGCACTCGCCAGGCTTATGAATGCCCCATTACGGCGATCTGGCGAACTATAGTGGCGATCGGGGTCCTTGAAAAATGTGCCGCCCATACTGACTTTTTCCTAGACGTTGACCTGCTCCCCATTCATGTACGAGTTGCCATATGAGCTTGGTTGTGCTTCGCCGTAGCGGGAGCGATGGTGGCGATGAAGCGTGCGGTGCGTGCATCGCCCCAACGGGGTGCAGGGCCGTAGCCGTGGGTGGAGCGAGTCCGCCGAAGGCGGACGATTCGGCCGGGCGTGTCGGTGCGTCAGCCGGCCAATGACGAAGCCCGGATCCGCCGGTGGCGGATGCCTCCGTGCCTTTATGCCTTCGTGCCTTTCCCGGTCATTCGCCATTCGACACTCGACATTCGGCAATCGCCAATCCCCTTCGTCGCTCCGTCGCTTCCCGTCTAATCGCCAATCGGCATTGCTTCCGCTTGTTCAGCCACTTTGTTGATCCTAGAATTGGGAGACTTGGAGTGATGCCGCGTGGAGCAACCTCTGAAAACCGCCGCCCCTGACAATCTGGCCGGCCCCGGCCCGGACGACGATCTGCCGCCCGGCGACCATGCCCTCGAAGTCGCCGCGCGACACGGCTTCGGGCCTCTGAGTCCCATCGTCAAGCGCGTCTGGCACGGCGACGCCATTCCTTGTGTGACCTGCGGCCAACTCGTCCGCCGAGAAGAGGACCATTGCGACCACTGCGGCCAGGACTTGTCGGAAGAGATGGTCGAGAAAATGCGGGCCCACTCCGGGCCGTGGTACGTCCTGGAGCACCTACGTCCCTTCCCGGGCGTCGCCCTCGATCGCATCGTCCGCCAGATTCGTCGGGGCCTCATCACCGAGACCTCCATCGTCCGCGGCCCCTCCACCGATTACCAATGGCGCTTTGCCGTCGAGACGCCGGGTCTCTGCCGCTACTTCGGCAAATGTTGGCATTGTCATCACGAGGTCGGCCCCGCGGACTCCTACTGTCAGGGCTGCCTCTCCCATCTCTCCTTTGAGAAAATCCGCCCCATCTCCGAGCTGCGCCCGATTCCCGAGCCGCGGGGCGGAATGAAATCCGTCGAAGTCGGAGCCCGCGCGGAGACCGCTCGCGTGCCACTGGCCGCTAGCCCGCCCATGGGACACTTACCTCCGCCGCGAAGCGCCGCTCCCATCCTCGAACCCGGAAGTGAACTCGCGAAACTCGCCAACGTCGTCCATCGCCTCGAAACGGTCCCTTCTGCAGACTCGGATTCTGCCTCCCGCATCGGCACGCTCGCAGCGACTTGGATCGCCGTGGCCATTCTTGTCCTGGCCGTCATCGGCGTGGTGTGGATGACGAGCCTTCGTAGCCCCAACGCTCGTCCGTCGGCCCCGACGACCGGCGTGGTCTCGCCCTCTTCCCCCTAGTCGTTTCTGAAAGTCCCTCTCCTCTAGACGGGCGAGGTATAGTGAGGGGTAATTCGCGAGGATTCGCCTGCTTAATCGCGAGCTGTGGTTCGCCGCCATCCGAGTGAACAAATGGTCGACGCTCCATCGGGCGATGACGCAAAGCGGCTCGTTTCGAATCCACGGTCTCCATCTCTCGATCAACCTCTCGATCAACGTCCATCGCCCGACTCCTTTGCTATGGATCGCCCGGCGTCTTCGTAAGCGATACCCAGGATCAGAGCCACGCCAACTCCGAGAATGGTAAAGACCAACTCGTCCGACACATCCCATCCGAACTCCGCTGCGAACCCCGCCGCCACCGTGCTCAGCGCCACCCGCGCCTTCCGCGACGCCAACGTCCGGAAGACCCGCTGAAAGACCGAAATCGCTGTCATATTGTTCGCTCTTGGCTTTTGACTTTTTGACTTTTTGATTTTTTGGCGTTTCGTTCATGCCACAAGTAATACACCGGCCGCGAAGCAATGATCCCCCGAAAGCTCTGCGCCAGCAGTTCCGGTGACTGCCGTTCCACCCGCCGCTCCCCGCCGCCCGTTGTGGCCGCATACCAGTCATAGACCACGCGGCACACAATCTCGCGCACAGTACGGCGACGGCACACTTGCAGAGTGAACTCACGGCCATTGGGGTCCACGCCCATACCTCGCAAAGCATCGAGCGCGGCCTGACGCCGCGGCGAAACGCCGTATTGCCCGATGCGTTGCATCCCGGCCTTCTCAAACACGGGATTGAACTCGCCCATCGACGCGAGACATTCAATATATTCCGTGCCAACCAGTGGCAACGTTTTACGGACGAGATAATGCCCCAAGCCGCATCCGCGAACGTCGGGATGAATCACCAGACGGCGAAGAATGCGAAGCGATCGGTTCACGCGCGTCGCGTTGCGGCTGAACAATTCGTTCGTCGCCTGGTTTCGCAGGGCAAGCTCCAACGGTCCGTGCGAGTACACCACGATGCCGAGAGGTTCACCATCCGCACCGTCGCGCAACACGAACGTTTTGTCCACAAAGCCCAACTCGTCCGTCGCGCGATAGTGCATGGCCGCGAAGGCGTCGTAGTCGCGCTTCGATCCGGGACTGATGCGAAAACGCCGCCGAAAGCTCGGCGGTCGCTTCGACCGCACGGTGCGCTCCTCCACATCGCATCGCCCGCGGCCACGAAACCAAACGACCACGTCAGGTTGCAAGTCGGCGATGATGTCTTCGTTGGCGCAGGCGAGAACGACTGAAAGACAGCGCCTTGTCACCAGCTTGCGAAGACAGAAGCTGATGGCCTTGGCGGCTCGTCGATGCAACGCGGCGCAGAACTCATCGCAAAGCAGCGGCGCCGCCGCGTCGCCTCGGCTGTGCAGAGCAATGGCACGCGCCAGTTGTGCCCGAAACTTCTCGCCTTCGGACAACCCCTCGAAGGGTCGCAACCACAGTGCGGCCTCGCCCAACCCGCAGCTTGTAAGTGTGGAAAGTGCCTCACCCAGTGATGCCCACGGTGCAACGCGATCGAGGATGGCCACGTCCGCCGGAAAGCTGACCCGTTGCACCATGCACCCTCCGGTGAATTGACGTTCGAGTTCCGCGAGCGCCGTCGATTTACCGCTTCCCGACGGCCCGATGAACAGCACGATCTTCCCCGGCCCCAGCGCCACCCGCGTGCGTTCGACGATGGTAACCGGCCCGCCCGACATAGAGATGCCGAAGCGGATGCCGACGGTCGCGGTCCGCGCCGATGCAAGCCCTAACTTTTGCTCGCGCAAGCACTCCAGATCGATGGTCCGACAACCAAACATATCCCTAACTATACCCGGATAGTATTGCCTGTCAATATCATAATCAATTTTCTTGGGTCGTCCGATAATCCCGCGCTAATGGTAGAGGCATCGCCCAGAGCCGCAGACGCAAGCCTACGGCTAGGTTCCGCCGTAAAGGTGCCAATGGGAATGTCACCAGGCTTGCGCCTGGTGCTCGGATTCGCCGCCGAAATGGGATAGCCCGATCAAAAAGCGGCGATGTTTCGACAGATTTTGCTTGCGTCGGCCCGGGGAGGGGGTATTCTGTGTGCTCGCACTGATGATGCGGTGTTGATCCGAGTACCGGGCGCAAGCCCGGTGATACCATTGAATGGATCCGTGGGCTTGTGCCCACGGCTCTGATCGCGTTCGTAAATGTTGCTCGTCACCTTGGAAACGAAAATGCCGACCTCACCGGTCGGCGGGAAGGAAAAATGGTCCATGTCGACCCGGAATCGAATTCGGATACCGAAGTATCATATTTCAATCCTGATTGGGGCTACAGCTTTGGTCGGGTTGGCCCTGGCAGAGACTCAGCGATCGGGAAAGCCGGCGGCTCTGGTCGGCGTCGTTTCCGAGCAGGGTCTTACGATCGCGCAAGCCAATGAACTGATCCGCACAACGCAAAACGTGGCAACTGTCTCGCAAGAGACCAAGCTGACGGTAAGCGACGCGGCGGCGGGGGACTATTTCGGAATTTCCGTGGCGATGTCAGGTGAAACGGCGATCGTCGGCGCCATCGCTGACAACGGAGCGGCCGGAGCCGATCAAGGTTCGGCATACATCTTTGTTCGCAGCGGGACGACGTGGAGCCAGGAGGCCAAGCTTATTCCGAGCGACGCCGCGGCCAGCGATCGCTTTGGTTCGTCGGTAGCCATCGATGGGAATACGGTGGTGATTGGCGCGTTGACGGACGACGGAACGGCTGGCGCCGACCAAGGTTCGGCGTACGTTTTCGTGCGCAGCGGAACAACTTGGACCGAACAGGCCAAGCTGATCCCTCTCGACCCCGCTGCCGGGGACCAGTGCAGCTCAGGAGGCGTTGGCGTGTCCGGGGACACCGCGATCGTTGGAAGCTACGGCGACGACGGAACGGCGGGCGTCGATCAGGGTTCCGCCTACGTTTACGTCCGCAGCGGAACAACCTGGACTCAGCAAGCCAAGTTGACGGCGGGCGATTCTGCGGCGCTCCACTACTTTGGCGGCACCGTGACTCTGGACGGAGATACGGCCATCGTGGGCAGCTCCGGCGACGGTTGCACCGCTGGAATCAATTGCGGCGCGACATACGTCTTCGTGCGGAGCGGAACGACTTGGAGTGAGCAGGCCAAGCTGACTCCAAGTGATCGGGCGGCGGGGAACAATTTCGGTTTCCCAAGTTTCTTGAAGGGCGACAGGGCTCTGATCGGCGCGCGGGGCTTTGCCGGACCCGCCGGAGCGAGTCAAGGCGCCGCATACGTCTTCGTGAGAAGCGGAACGACGTGGAGCCAGCAGGACAAGCTTGTTGCCAGCGATGCGGGAGCGGGAGACGAGTTTGGAATTGGCCTTGCGCTTATTGGAAGCCTTGCGTTAGTGGGAGCGGCATACGATGACGGAACAGTCGCAGTTGATCAGGGTTCGGCCTACGTTTTTGTCCAGTGCGGCAACGACTGGAGACAACAGGAGAAGATTGTTGCCAGTGATGCCGATGCGGGGGATTTCGAATTTGGGTCAAGCATTGCCTTCGCCGGCGACACCGGGCTTGTGGGAGAAGCCCCGGAAAACGGACCGGGATTAACGGATCGGGGTGCGGCGTACGTGTACAGGATTGCTGCGAATGATGTCGACAACGATGGGGTGCCCGATGTATGCGATAACTGTGTGAACGTGGTTAACGCGAATCAGGCCAATCTCGACGGCGATGTGTTCGGCGATGCATGCGACCAGTGTCCTTTCGATCCGACCAACACCAAAACGCCGGAAGGGCAGTGCATCCCGACGCTTTCCGAATGGGGCATGATGGCGATGGCGGGGTTGATGTTGTTGGCCGGTGGCGTGGTGATCGCGCGAAGGCGGCAGGCCATAGACCATAGACTGTAGGATGTATGCAATGGGCACGAAGAAAAAGCGACGAAGCAACGGAGGGACGGAGCACGAAGGCACGAAGAAACGGCTAAACGCAGAAACGCCGAAAAGTCGAAACATCGATGTACCGGGATGGGGGAACGGTTTCTCCCTCGGCCCTCAACGACCGCTTCCTGATCCGCCTGCAGCGGACGGCTCGGATCACGACAAGGGGCAGCTACGCAACAGGGCACAAACGGATGAGTCGCCTGTAGCATCTTCGCGGGCCCAAAGGTTGGCAGCGCTGTTGTTTCAACAGTGGCAAGCAGATGGTACAATGCCCGGCGAGGTCGCGCATGGTCATTAAGAACTTCGAGCTTCCCGACGAGATCGTTTCCGACGTTTGTCGCAAATACGACGTGGTGGAACTCTCCCTCTTCGGGTCCGTGCTTCGTGAGGACTTCGGGCCTGACAGCGATCTGGATTTTCTGGTCGTCTTCAAGGACAACGACGCCGGGCCGTGGATCAGCAAGTTCATGGATTTGGAAGAGGAGCTTTCGCAGGTGCTCGGTCGACGAGTGGACGTGGTCGACAAGCGGGGCGTCGAGCAGAGCGAGAACTACATCCGCCGCCGGCACATCCTTTCTTCGGCCAGGATCATCTATGTGGCGCGAAACGGCATCGCGCAAAACGTCGACGAGCCCTCACCCTGACCCTCGGACCCTCCCGGACGCTCCCGCCTTGGTCACGTCGTCCGACTCTTGGTCGGCTCGTCTGACCCCGACGGGAGAGGGGATCAGGCGCCGGCGCGCATGATGCCGATGACGATGCCTTCGGGATCGGCGAACATGGCGAAGTGGCCCACGCCGGGGATGGGCGTCTTGGGCACCAGCACCTTGCCGCCCAGCTCAGCGACCTTGGCGAGCGTCTTGTCGATGTCGCTGACGGTGAAGTAGACGTTCATGCAAGGGTGAGGTGCCTCCTTGGGCCTGGCGAAGAGGCCGCCGCCGGGGTCCTGGCCGGTATTGACGATCGTGTAGCCGGGCATGGCCACGTCGTCGAACTTCCAATCGAAGGCGGCCCCGTAAAACGCCTTGCACCGGGCGGCGTCGTCTGTCATCAACTCAAAATGGCATAGGGGGTTGGGCATAACGTCCTTCCTGGTTTCGGCGAATCGTACGCCAACAACCTGCAACGATAGGAGAGTTTAGCCTCGCCGTCAAAGGCGCCATTTGGTCCCCCGAGCGCGGCAACTATGGAATCTCCAGGGACAACGGCTTGTTCGCCCAACTGATGGGGGTCAGCGGCGAATACTCGAATCTTCGTTCAGGCCTGTCTGCCCAGAGCTGCCGGAGCACAGAGCCAATATTGGGGTCCACCCAGCTCGGTTTTTGTTCCAGGATTCGACACGTCGCACTTGAGTCTTTTGGAACCCGATCGCGGGACGCGAACATCACCAGGTCGATGGACGAAAACGCCAACGGCGGGCAGCAGTAAGGCGCCGGTTCGGAGATTACGGCGATCGTTGGGTGTCGGCCGGCGTATTGCACACTTTGAATCCAACGATGGACTTGACGCGATTCCTTCAGGCGTGTGCCATATGGTGACGCGTCGGCGGCGAAGTTGTAGAGGTACATCGCCCCCAACTGCGCGACCCAAACCGTAGCAAACGCGGTCCATAATGCTCTGATGACCGGTTGATCATTCGGCCATCGGGAAACGAACACGAATGCGGCGCCGATCGCGAGGACGGTGTTGGTAAAGATTCCGAAGCGGCCATACTCGGCGGGCTTGCCGGCGCCGATGAGGACGAATTGAAGGAAGAACACGACGGCAACGACGATGAGCGGCATGGCTGCGCGGTTCTTTCGGACCAAGGCGATGATTAGTGCGATTAAACCAAGGACGGCCACGGGCAGAGTCGCACCCTCAATGGTGAGCTCCAACACCCGAATGAATCCTTCGCCGATTCTGGCGATTTCGTACATAGCCAACGAGTTGCCGAAGTTGCTTTTCAGAACCTCACGGTTGATGGAGGCGTTGATCAGGACGTAGGGGTTGGTGACGAGATAAACACCCAACGCTACCGCTGATCCGGTCGCCATTCGTATTGTGCGGTCGCGAAAGCTCAAGTCCGCGGCTCGGAAGGCTACGAGCGGAATCAGCACAAAGATCGGCCAAGTAGAGAGAACCATCCCCAACGCTGCCCCGCAGCACACACACATCCACCAGTAAAACTGCCGATTTCCAATTGCCGATTGCCGATTGTTGGCTCTCGATTCGTTCTTCTTTTCTTCGAACTTCGAACTTTGATCTTCGATCATTGGGGTTCCCGCTGGCAGGCAGCGCATCGCGAAATACACCGCGAGCAGCATCAGCACCGCTCCGGGCAAATGCGGTTTGCCCTCGTGGGCCATGCAGACGACGACGGGCATCAAGGTGAACAACACAGCGGCCAGCAGTCCGGCGCGATGAGAAGCGATCCGCTTGGTGACGGCATAAACGAGGATGACGCCGATCAATCCCCAGGCGGCCGAGTACGCCCGTGCCACGATGTAGAACTTCCCGAACTCGTCGGGGTTGTCGAGGTAGAAAACGACATCACTCCGCACGTCGATCAGTCCCAAAATCCCGCACAGTTTGATGAGCGCCCCGACCGGATAAATGAAGAGACCGCCGTATTGATACAGGCGCGGGTCGAAGTCGAGCTTGCCCGGCCTCATCCCCGCCAGGGCCATCATGGTGATCATTTCGTCGGGTTGATAGGTGTAGAGGCGGTAGCGAAGGTAGATTTTGGCGACGTCTTCTTCGGATGCGGTCAACGGGATCGGCTCGTCGCGGTCTCTGCGGATCGGGTCCACATCGACGTCGGCCCCGCGAGTCGACGAGAACTTGGCGTCGGCTTTGGCCAGTCGATAAATCTTCTCCCCCGACCAGACTTCCGCGTCGCCGAAGAGGTACTTGTCGATCTTGCGGCTGGGCAGGCCCCAGGTGATGCCGACGGCGGACATGGCCGCAAACAGAACCACGACGGCGCCAAGTGCAACCCCGGCAGGAGGGCGGAATTTACGCCCCGTGAATCGTGCCATACGAATTGTGGCGGGCCAAGACCGCCCTACGGACGATGGTCAGAGTCCTTCTCCGTACCCAATGGCACCGGCGTGCGTTGCATGCTTTCGGAAGTACCAGCCTCGACTGCGGGCGGAAGGCGCTTAGCGTCTTGCGCGAGCCCGGACTGCTCCAACTCCGCCGCCGCTTTTCGGGCCAAACTGCGCGAGTGCAGGATAAACAACACGCACCCGACGATCACTCCGAACAGGAGGAGCCATCGTTCGTATTTCTTGACGTCTTTGAGAAACAAGCCGATGGCCTCGCCGAAAAGATATCCGCCGCTACCCACCACCACGGCCCAAATCGCCGCCCCCGTCGCGTTGAGCAGAAAGAACCGCAACGGGCGAAAACCCGTCGACCCGATCACGAAGGGCGTCATGTTCCTCAGCCCGTAAAAGAACCGAAAGCTCAGCACGACATAGGTCCCCCACTTATCGAGCGCCTTCTGGACGCGCGCGGCCCGTTTGTCCCAGCTAGGTCGTCGGGCGAGAAACGCCCGTCCCTTCCACCGCCCAAGGTGGAAAACCAAGGTGTCGCCGCTTAGGGAGCCTAGGAAGGCGAGTAGAATGACCCATCGAAGCTCCAAGTGTCCCTGGTGGGCAAGGAATCCGGCGAGGACAAGAATGGTCTCGCCCTCGAGGAAAGTGCCGATGAACAGAGCGTAGTACCCGTATGCTTCAAGCAGGGCCTCGATGTTCATCATTCTTCTCCGATCGGCTCAATGGACCACGTCGCCGTTGGCCGACAACTATCGGAGAATGTCCTCGACCGCTCGCTTTTGTGCAACCCAGCGGGCCGGAAAGGTGTGGATGGGGAGGCTTCTCAATGAGGTAGGCAGCTCAGAGTGGATGGCACGGTCTAACTTGTTAGGCCGTGCCCTGCGGACAATCCACGCCCGAGCTTCGTCCGCCTTCGACGGACTGCGCTGGACCGTGCCACCCGACGCGGCTCGAGTCAATCCCTCTGATTACCGTTGGCGGGAGTATTAGGCCGGGCGGCGCTTACGGGTGTCGCGGTTTTTCAGCTCATCGCGAAGGCGGGCGGCCTCCTCGAAACGCTCCTGCTCGATGGCGGCGCGCAGGGCCTTGCGCGTGACTACGACGGAATCGGCCGGAAGTTTGCTGCGCAGCTCATTGGATAGCGCGCGGAGGATCTTGATCTCCTCGCTGGCCTTGCCTGCGTCGCCGCGCCCGGACGCGTCGAAGTGGGCTCGGATGTTCAGAATACCCCGGTTGACGTGCGCCAAGGCGCTGGCCGGCTGGTTCTCCTCCAATGCGTGATAGGCGAGGGCCCGAGCGTTCATCATCACCACGTAAGGGCGGAACTCCTCCAACGCCAACCGATCCTCCGGATCAATCCCGTACTCGTGACAGAAATCGAAGATCTCAAGGCTGTGGATGGTGTCGCGAAGGACGGCGGCGAACTCCTCGAGCACGAACAGGGCGATGTACCGGCGGTAGTAGAGCGAGGCTTCGACGCGGAGGGCGTGGCACTCCTGCCGGGTCAGCCCGAAGCCCAAGGCCGTGCCGTTGCGCTCCTGGTGTTTGGCGAGGCGTTTCTGGTGAAAGGCGAGGAGCGAGTCGCAGCCGTGAGGCTTGGCGCCGTCGGGCCGACCCTCGGCTTCCATCTGCAGGACGCCGAGCTCGACGCGCATCTGAATGCGGACGGCCTCATCCGTGCCGAGGATTTTACGGACGGAGATTTTCTCCGGCTCGTAGGGCCACTCCTGAAGCGTCGACTGCAAGTCAATATAAGACATATCCCGCCCTCCCCGTGGGCAAGCTACCGCCCCGGCGATTCCTCCAACAAATACTAGGCCTCTGGGAGTCTACAATTCAACAGGATGTGGAAGGCGAAAAACCAGGTCGGCGGTCGGTAATAACCCTTCGCTGCCCCAAAAACACGCCCGACCGGTAATGGGCAACGGTAGTTTAATCAGAGCCCGGAGCGCGAGCGACGGGTCTCTATTGCCAATTGCCTATTGCCTATGGCCAACTCGGATCCTGATGCCTAATGGGGGATGCCCCCGTGCCCATTTCCTACAGCCTAAGGCCTACGGACTACACCTTCCGCAGCGGTCGCGGCAGAAGCCGGTGCCGCACGTCCCGCTGCCCACGCAGTGCGTGTTGTCGATGCACAGGTCGCCGGCAAGGGGTCCGGGACCGGTGCACACTTTCATGCACTTGGATCCGGCGCCATAAGCATTGATGCACGGCGTGTCACTCGTACAGCCCGTGAGCTCGCACGTCACCAAGGATGGACACGCGCACGGTCCGCTGAAGGCATACTTAGTTCCCTTCAACGCATCCACCACCGCCAAAATGTCCAACACGTTGATGTCCGCGTTCAATTCGGGAAGGCTGGGCTGAAGCTGGGCGATCGCCTTCACCGGAGCGCCCGGCAAGTTCTTGAACTTGTTGACCAACTGCGAGACGTCGGTCACGTCAGGCTGACCCGTGGCCGACGGCGGATTGAAGGGCTGTTCCACGTCGCCGGAACGGCGCGTGTACATCGTCACGGCCGGGGACACAGCCAGGCAACCGGCTTCCACACCCATGCACGACGCCCCGTAGACCTGCACGCTATATTCCGAG
>Ga0180061_1000105_pt1 | contig 12092 bp, 10 predicted proteins | sample EasRivT27_16_10D_FD_121769 | JGI IMG/M metagenome (GOLD analysis project Ga0180061, IMG submission 121769) | Soil microbial communities from meander-bound floodplain in the East River, Colorado, USA - East River metaG ERMLIBT27_16_10D | ecosystem: Environmental > Terrestrial > Soil > Floodplain ...
AGAAGTGGTGCACTTTGCCGATTCTGAAGGATATTTAGTGAAATCTACTAGGGTTTTTAATACAGCTGGTTCTAGTTGAGCGACAGGAACCTGATTTGTTGTGGTAAGAGGAATGGGTTTGTTATCAGGTTGGAAATCAACAAAATAAAGAGAGATATTGGTGGATCCAATTTTGTCTTTGCAGGTAGGACAAAGATCTATGGGTGAAAAGGCAGCATTTGATGTGGTGGATACGGGTTTTCCTGCTTGGTTAAAAGTAGGAAGATCTCCCGAACATACTTGGATGTTGGAAGATGCATTTGGCCAATCAATTTTAAATATTCTCTCTAAAGTATTATCTTTAAGGTTTCCAATAGCGATTGGAGTGGCCCTTGCTCTTAATTGTTCTTTGGATCCTTCATGGATAAAACTAACCACAAGACAGTAGGTCCTTTGCCAATTTGGAATAAGTGTATCGGGGTTGATAGCATTTAAATAATTATTGATCAGTAATCCACGGATAAAAGCTAAATTTGTGGATTTTTCGATAAGAACTAAATTGTAACCAACATTTTCAGTTGTATACCAGTATAAATTTTGCTTTTCCCCAAAAACCGGAGGATTAAGTCCCGGTTTAACCGGTTGGCTACTTACTATTCGAGTGGTTGATTCATTTGGCCCACAAGAAATTGCAAAAAAAATAATGAGGAGCATCAAAGCTTTCATCAGCCTTAATTATCCATCAAAATAAAAAAATTAATTAGAGGAAATTTTTAGTAGTCTAGTGAGACAGTTGGTTAAAGGTATAAGTGCTACCAAATTGAAAATTTCCATTAAAATATGGATTGTAACTGTACATACCTAATTGGTATGGCAATACTCCTGATAAACCATAAGGATTCCATTCCCCATAACCTGCGTATGGATTACCCAAGGCCCCATATCCGGTAACTCCGGGATTTTTTAAGGTAGGACCTCCGACATATCCATCAGAAAAATTACGATAACCCCTGTCCCACATATAGGTGTGTAGTGGGTAATTTTTTCGATAGTGGTTAACCTGCATTTGATAAGCAGCCTGATTTTGCATCACTTTTAAATATTGATCTGATTGATACATCTCAAGTCCTACAGGAGCTATAGTTAAAACAGATTTTGCCAACTCTGGGGCGATCATATCCGACCAGGATTTTCCTTTTTTAATATATAAAATCTTTCCCGTATCATCTCGTTCAATATCGTAGTTTTTATAAAAGGACATCCAGTCCATACAATAAGGCGCTGGACCACATTGACCTTTCACTGGAGCCTTTTTTCCGGTGACCTTTTCCTTAATCTTTTCTGCAAGAGGGGCCTCAGGGACAAAAACATTTGTGCATAAATCCCCACTGGAGAATCGGGAGCCAACTAAAGTGAAGTTTTCTCTGCAGAGTTGGTTTAATTTATTTTTTCTTCCTAGTTGGGTTGAATCCTTGTGGACAAAAAGATTTGGTTGAACTTCCGCAATGGCACGCCCTATTCCAATTGCGAATCCTGTCACCTGTTTATCTGGAGATGCGTTATCTTGGGCCGTGGTGCAAGGAGTGAAGGCCTTAACTCCTTTGACTTTTTCATCTCGACATTCTTCCTGCGCGAGAGATATTAAAATTGATTTCATTTCTTCCATTTTTTTATAGTTCATTTTGGAAGTGAAATTATTTAATTTTTTTACCGTATCCTCGATGGAAGATTCTAGTTTTGCAATTTCCTTATCGAGTTCATTGCTATTGTTTGAGAGTTTTTCGAGGCACTGATTTAAATCTTTGGAAGAACAACCAATTTTTGAAAAAACATCTTTTAAAACGGTTTGAGCGTTTTTTCCCGTGATTACGGGAGGTTTATTTTCATCATATTTTTTTCCTCGAATCTGGGCCCTAAGATTGGCAATTTCAAAATTCTTTTTAATCCGTTTATTGAGGTTGTTTAAAATTTCAGTTTGGGAAGGTTCTTTTTTTCCTTGTTCTCGTTCTTGAATTTGCAGCGCGATGGTATCGACCAAGGTTTCCATGTCCCCATAGGAATCTCTAAGCGATAACTCGTCCATATTTTTTTCTAAATTTACATCTTTTTCGCTGGCCGCTTCAATTTGAGAAACCTTGGATTTTAAATTGGAAAGCTCTCCTTCACAGGTTTTTCGTTCGATGTTTAAGCATTTTTTTAATTTTTGAAGGTCCCCCTGAGTCTTTATTTTAAGATCGAGGTCTTTTTTCCTATCATCGCGAGGAGCAAGATCTTCCTGTAGAAAATTTCGATATTCTGCTATTGAGCCGGAATCTTTTTGAATTTTTACCGAGGTAGAAAAACCTCTGGCCATAGGTTCTACGCTGGGCAAATCTTGGCAAAGTGTAGAATTTTTTTCTTTGCAGTCTTTTTCAATTTCCTTCATAAAGTCATCGGAGGTTTGCGCATTTTTAAGTTTTTTGTCTGCTTCCATTTCATCCATCAAATCTTCAAGGGATAAGAGTTTGGTGGAGGATTCGATATCTTTTTCCAATTCGTAGCTAAGTTCATCTATTTTTAGTTCTGGAATTGCTGCGTTTAGAGATCCACGGTTGCGAATATAATCATCTTTTAATTCCCTTATTCCCTTTAAGATGGTTAGCTTCGCTATCTGTTGATCATAATTTTCTTGAAGAGAGCCCACGCTGCCGTCTGGGGAAGAGAAATTATTTTGGATCTGTTGTATGTCTTTAATTTTGGCAAGGTAGCGATCGCATTGTGCCTTATCCGCCCAAGTTTCAAATGAAAAAAAGATGACCAAAAATGTTGTAAATTTCATAATCTTCCTGCCTCAATCCGAATCGGATTAAGGCAGAAAAACTAAATTTGAGCGAATTAGTTTGAAGCTTTATTGGAATACTCAAATAGGGCCTTTAAGATATTTGATGATACCTGTCCTATCTCGGCAGAGGAATTGGCGCTTTCCATCCAATCAGGAGGTAAAGAGGTTTTTGATGGATCCCAAGAAGATTGGATAAGATAATCAAAAGTGGCCTTAGGATCAGCATTATCCTCTGGGAACCAGAGAAAATCCGGATTTCTATTTGAATACCACTCACCACCGATAATTTTTCCATTATTATCAAGTTCAAGATCATAGCGATAAATTACAAAAAGAGATTTAGAGGCCGTTCTTGGGTCTTTGTCCTCTTGTTCAGGGTCTCTATTGTCTAAATAATCAACTTTGGTCTCCACACCTACAATATATTCAGCTCCCTGGGATCTATATTGGGAAAATTTATCATTTTTAAAATCTGCCAGACGAATCATGGCGTTTTTTATTTTTCCATTTTGTTTATTTGTCTCAGGGTTAAAAAAAGTAAATTTATATCCAATTATAGGATAATTCCAAACTTCAGCGTCCGTTGAGCTATCCATAATCAATGGTTTTTTATGAATACCAAGTCGGTTTACAAGTGCCAAATGGAACGCACCTGGGTTGGGATCACGGCAATCGGGATTTTTTATCCTTCCGATTGAATCGGTCATAGGAGATGGAAGTTCGCATCTTCCGCCTAACTTTCGAGTAGGAATACGATCTCCGCTCCAATGAAAAATTCCAAGTGCCTTAATGTCTTCGGGATAAAATTTAATGCGGTATTTTCCATCTGCAGACTTTACCTTTATAGCAAATTGCGGCCAAGGATATTTCATTGATGCCATAGCAAGCCCGTGACATAAACCGGACCAATCCCTAATTTTTTTGTATTTGGCGATTTCCTTTTTCCCTTCTTCCCACATAAAGGAAGTCAAATTTCCATTTTTATTACCAATAAGAAGTTCATATTTTTCCGAGGGGGAAAGGGAATTGATGTCATCTTCATCCTCCAAGTAGGAAGAAGCAGGATTTTCTGTCACATATTCAAATCTATCCTTCCATGAATGCTCGTGATTAAATTTTCTGTCAGCATATCTATTTCCTAAAAGCCCTCTGGACATACTCCAGAAATAACCTGACCAGGGGGCTTCTATTAGCTTAACGCTTTTAAGTGGTTTTTCATCAATTTCAAAAGCATTGGTTAAGATATCTGTATAATCAAAGAAAAGTTTGTTGATAGAATTAACGCCAAAAGATTCTTCTTTATTTCGCGCGTTATTGAAAAGGCTTTTTCTAATTTCAATTTTTTTATTTATATCAAAAGCGCTTAATTCTTTGTTTTGAATTGATTTAAAGGGCTTTTGATTCATAACCCTTTTTGGATCCTTATGAAATTCAGATAAAAATTCTTTTAATGAAGGACTCTGATAATTAGCCAAAGCAGTGAAGGAAAGAAGCGTTAATCCAAGTAAATTTAATTTTTTCATTTCTGGTACCTTAAGTTAATAAAAAATTTTATGAAACCATAATATAAAAAGGTGTTGACATCAAATTGTTTTGATATTTATCATGAAGAAAGTATTTGCCACGGATAATTTTTTTTTAAAAAAAAGGAGTTTTTATGAAATTGGCTTTTATTCTGTTAACGTTTTTCTCTCTTTCAGGTTTTGCTTCTAACAAGGAATTAGACCTAGAACTTATTAAATTGGCATGTAAGGATCCAGGAGCTGTCCACAATCAAATGCCACCAAGTGACCTTAAGGTAACCTGTAGACAATCTATGTGTGATTGGGTTCCAGGACCAACAACCATGAGCGAACTGCCAAATTGGAAAAAAGTATGCGGTTCTTTAATGACCAACAAACCAGGAATTCATGTTCCAAAGTGGTGTTGGGGACTTGATGCTGCACCAACTTCGTATGGTTGTCCTTCTTACGAAGAACAAGTTCGTGAAACAGAAATGGAATTTGGTGTAACTTGTGATGAAGTTATGGCAATGGCTTCAATAAGAGAATTCTGTGCTGGTAGAATGGCAATGGAAATCGAAGCAAATGAGCAAATTCTTACCGTTACAAAAACTGGTAAGAAAATGAGTATTTGTGGTGACGCAGGCGTTACCGTTACTCCTGCTCAAAAATAGTTTTTAAGTTTAACTAATAAATAAACAAGAGGAAGCCACTTTTTAGTGGCTTCTTTCTTTTAAAAAAAAGGAATTAATGCAATGAGGTCAAAAACTCTACTTCTTTTCTTACTATTATGTATGAAAACCTTTGCTTCGAGTAATTATCTTCCAGATTATGATTATAATTATGGCGAATATGTTGAACAGTTATTTTTGTTCGACAAATCAGAACCGGTAAGACCAACTGGGATACCTTTTTCTGCTGCAACGGAAAAATTTGGGAAATTAGTAGTAGAGTTAGGGGAATTTAATGTAGAGGCCAGACAAAAACCTTGGTCATCTTGGTGGTATCCAAGTTTTGATAAATTACTTTTTGAAGATAAAGACGACCAAGATTCACCACTTACTAAATATGATAGGTTCGCCAAAAAGAGTTTCAGAAAAAAAACAGATGCAAGAGGTTTTGAAGAGAAAAATATTTTTGACGCTCGAGCAGTAGCCTGGCAGGGGCTTTGTGATGCCTGGTCTATGGCAGCTATTATGGAAAAAGAGCCAACTAAGTCCGTATATAAAAATGGAATAACCTTTAATGTCGTCGATTTGAAGGGGCTATTACTTAAAACTTATGAAGGCACTTATTTAACAGAGGTTTATGGACAAAGAAATAATGCTCAATGGGATTCTGTTTACGAAGATATTTACCCTGAACAATTCCATAAATTTTTGCAATCGGAAATCTATGAAAAGAAAAATGCATTTATAATGGATTTCGATGCCGGTTTCCAGGTTTGGAACGTGCCGGTGTATAAAGCTAAAATGAAAATTACTAAGGATAATCAAAATTCTAATGTCCTACATGTAAGAACTTATTTATCTTTCCCTTCTCAATTTATTGAGAATTATAACTTTGTTGGTACCAAAGAAGTGTTAAAGTCCTACACTTACGACCTATATGGCTTCTGGAGTAGGAGTAAGTTTGTGGTGGATTATGGCATTTGGACGGATAGTTCTAGATGGGATCACCCTGACTATTTCCTAGTTGTACCTGAACAGTTGGAGAGAAAAGTAAGAAATACTGAAATCTCCGTAGAAATCGTAGATGCAATATTAGAAGGGTCCAGATAATTCTGGACCTCCTTAATAAGAAGGGTCCAGATAATAATTCTGGACCCCCAATTTAAACTTTCAAATTTAATAAATTGCAAGTTGTTACATCCCCAGCACTTTTGATAACTTCAACTTTTTTGTTGGGTCTGTTCTCCCAGGGCCTTATTTGCCATGGATTAATCTCCTGAAGTTTTCCTTCACAGGGAATTTTTTCCTTATTAACCTCAATTGTTTGGGGAAACCATTCAATCTTTTTAGGTTCATATGCCTTTAAATAAAATGGAACCAGTAAAAATATAATAACTTTCATTTTTACACCTTATTTAATTTTTATGTTTACACCGACACTTCCGCCTCGAATTCTTCCCTCTGGACCAACATCCACATTTATATTGATATCAACCGACTTTTCATAGTTGGCTAAAAAAAGTCCAAAATTTTCTTCACATTTTCTCTTGGATAAAAAAAGCTTGGTTTTTTGAGAGGCAGATTCCTCACAAACCCATTGGGAAAGGTCCCCAAGGTTAGAATCCAAAGGTGCATGAAATTCAAAGAAATCCACAAGAAAATCTTTTCCGGATGAGGTTAAAACAGAAGATTGAAGGATTTTCGAATTAATTTCAGGGAGTGAGTAGATCACTTCCTGCGCGTTAGAAAGACATGAGATCAAAAACGAGAAAAAAAATAAAACCTTTTTCATTTTTACTCCTTTGCAAGGTTAGATTGCAAAAAATAGTTATCCCTACGTGGGATGTAAAAATGAATTTCACCTGAAAACTTAATTTATTGGATTAATTTGAATTACATGGTTGGCAAGGGCCCTTAGGTATTCATATTCCCTAAGGATTACCTTTTTGGCGTAATGTTTATCATCAGTGGTGCTCTCTGTATGATATGAATAGTTTTCTTCCGTGGAATCAGAGTAAAGGCTATCTCGGACATAAAACACACCTTTTTTACAGCCGATTTCTTCCATGGTTTGGTAAATGATATCACTATTTTTGGTGAAAGTTTCGGCCTTTCTTTCCAGCTTCTCCTTAACTTCTTGGTCAGATTCATTTTCGGCCTTGTCCCGGAATTTTTTCGCCTGGTCCTTAAGGTAGGGAGCCGTTTCTTTGGTAAATTTGCAGCCATGTGAATTTTCATTGTCATCAAATCCAACAATCATATGGACATGCCAATAACCGTAATGATTGTAGGTGATAAGAACCGGGGCCTTATTGACTCTTAAGGCCTCTTTAACTATTTCAATAATATTTGAAGGTGTTACGCCAACATTCCATTGATTTTTATCTTCATCTTCAAAAATTATTTCTCTTTCAAATTTGGGAAGATCTACTTTTTCGAGTTTAAATGTTTCGATTTCATTTATCCAATTATATCCAGTTCCAAAAGAGGACCCCTTTTCCTCCGGTTTTGCAATTACCATTTGGTCCTTTTCTTCTTTAAACCAACCCTTGGTGTAAGGATAATCAGAATTTAAAACTGAGCCAAACCAATTAAAGAGATAAACTGTATCCGTTCTCCAATTTTCTGCTGGAGATTCCTCTTCCTCCATTCCTGCCATATTCATTAAATACCTTTCGGAAAGGTCGTGGGGGCCATCCATAATTTTATTTTCATTGGGTTGGAGGTAATTAAGCCACCATTCAATATTTCCGGTGATGGCCATATATAGACAGGATCCTGCATCTTCCTGATTGGGAGAGGGCATTACAAAGGGGAGAAGTTCATTAAAACCATCAAGATTGGTTCTTTTTGTCATTGCATACGTTAAAACAGGTTCCCCCGTCTCATCAATTCCATCAGGGTATTTAATTCCCGACAATTCACTAATTGTTTCCACGTAATTTACGTGAGCAAAAAGGTTATTAGAAAATAAAAGAATTAAAATAAATAATTTTTTCAAATTTTACCCCAAATATAAAATGCTATATATTTAATTATGGTTTTTCAAACATTTATTAATTAATATTTATTGGAGAAAATAAATGGAAATATCATTTTCAACGGAGCTTTCAAAAGATTTAAAATCTTCCGATTTAATTAAATCCTTCCAAAAGACAATTAATGATCCTTCCGTTGGATTTTTTCATCTTCCCGAAGAAGAAAAACATGTTCTAAAAAGTTTGGAAATTTTTAAAAAATTTAAAAAGAGAAAAGATTTTATATTGGTGGGAATAGGAGGCAGCTCCCTTGGCCCTAAAATGTTGGTAAATGCTTTAGGTAATAAAGAGGAAAGAAATTTTTATTATTTAAATAATATAGATCCAGATGAAACCTTTGAAATTTTGGAAAAATTAAATCCCGAGAATTCTCTTTTTTACGTGGTTTCAAAATCGGGTGGTACAGCAGAAACTTTGGCGACCCTGACAATTATTATGAACTGGCTTAACCAACGGCGAATTCTCTCCAAATCCTTTAGAAGTCACATGGTTTTTTGCACCGATCCTCAAAAAGGTGAACTCAGAGCTTTGGGAAAAAAATTGGGGATTGAAACTTTGGAGGTTCCTCAAAATGTTGGAGGAAGATTTTGTGTTTTATCAGCAGTAGGAATTTTACCTGCACTTTTTGCGGGAATTAAAGTAATCGATTTGTTGGCAGGGGCGGCCCAACTTTCTAATGAAATAGAATCCATTGCAAACACTGCGAATTTTTTAATGGATCAGCATGGTAAAGGAAATGATCAGACTGTATTAATGCCTTACTCCTCCAAACTCCGAAATTTTTCCGATTGGTTTGTACAATTATGGTCGGAAAGTCTAGGGAAAGAAGGAAAGGGACTTACTCCCATCTCCTCCTATGGAGTGACTGACCAGCATTCCCAAATGCAATTATTTATGGAAGGCCCTGCCAATAAGGTGGTCATATTTTTGGAAATTAAAAACTTTTCCTATGATTTTTCCTTATTAAATAAGGAAGAGGGGCATAACTTTAAAATTCTCTCCTCCCATACACTTTCCGAGCTAATGAAAGCTGAGTTTGAAGGAACCATTAAGGCCTTTAAAGATGCCAAACGGCCATTTGTTAGGATCACCTTGGATATCCTTGACGAAAAAAATTTAGGAAGGCTCATTCTTTTTTTTGAGTCTCTAACCGTTATGATGGCACATTTATTAAAGATCAATCCGTTTAACCAACCTGGAGTGGAAGCAGGAAAAATTAATGCCTATCAATTCTTGGAAAGTCTTAAAAAGTGAAATGGTTAATACTCGCTTTTTTCCTAGGATGCTCCTCAAGCGTCATAGATTCAAAAATTGTTGCAGAAAAGGCCGCAATTAAGTGGTTTGAATATCTGGATAAAGGGTTTTTTGAAAAAGTTTTTTTAGAATCTTCTCCTTATCTTAGGGACCGGCTTAACAAATCTAAGTTGGAAGAAATGCTTACTAAAAGGCTAATGTTGGTGGGAAAAAACAAAGTTCGCACAAAATCTTCCATCGAGGCCTTGAAAAAATATCGTGGATTAGGTCGCGGGGAATTTATCTCTATAGATTATTTATCGGACTTTGAACTTCGGGGTTCGGTTAACGAAAGGGTGGTTCTTAAGCAAGAGGGGGTAAATTGGAGGGTTTTTGATTATTTCTTCTTCTAACTAGTTGAAAATATAAGCTTTTTTTTCTTGTAATAATTTTAAAAATTGGAAAAAACCTTGAGATTTTTGGCACTTGGATACTATAATAGCCCCCAATGGAATCCCTATATTTAAAGCATAAGGACGCAGACGTCCTAACCCTTATAAATCGGAAGATGCTTATTCATAAGCAATTGGTCCATCCTGCGCGAACTTATGTGGTCTATAGTGATCTTCATGGGTCTTACGAAAAATTTATTCATTGGCTCAAAAATGGCCTTGGTTATTACCGAATTGCAGTCAAAGAAAATTTAGGTGATGCATATTCTTCTGAAATTTTGGAGATTTATGAGGGCCTTTTATTTTTGGTGAACAGAACCAGAATTGAGGAGCTAGAAAAATTTATTGAAGGTGAATCAGAATATTTTGATCATGCAAGTTTTTACTTTTTTCCGGTAAATAAAAAATTCATAAGTTATCTTGAGCGGTTGAAAACCCTGGGGCTTTCCAAAAAAAGGATTCTTGAAGATATTCTCACCATTTTAAGAGGGATCACTCGTGGTGATGAGAGAAGGATTGTAAAAGTTGTTCCCAAGGAACACTTGGAAAATATTTTAAAACTCTATATTAAAAATGACCCAAAGTCCTACAATGCTCTCATAGAGGGTGTTACCACAAATGATGAAATATTCCCCGTGATAGCTTCTCTTTTGGTTAAAATAACTTTGGCCAATATGTTTGATAAGCACATAAATCTCGGCGATACTTATGACCGGGGCGAGGGCGCTGATAAGTTGGTAAAACTCTACCGAACGTTTTTTGATAATGCTTCCCCATACTCCCACTTGCTACATTATATTTGGGGAAATCACGATATCGTATGGGTTGGGGCCGCCCTTGGAAATCCAATTCTTGCCATGACCGCTCTTAGAATCTCCCTGAGATATAATAACGTGGATTTTCTTGGTAGATACGGTTTTAATTTAGAAAAACTTAGAACCTTTTCTGAAAAATGTTATAAGGAAATCCCTACTGGCAGTTACACCAAGGCCAAAGATTTTTCCAAGTTATCACTTGATGAAGCCGCGAAAATGACTAAGGCCTTGTTTGTTTTGGAGTCAAAACTAACAGTCGTCCTTTTAAAACAATTAAAAGATGTAAAAGTCACCTATAATGATTATACAAAGGATTTAATTCACCACCAGGCCCTTCTAAAACTTTTCCCTACAGGAATTAAAGAAGACCAAACGGAGTGGAAAAAATATCGAGAAGAAAATCCTTTGTTTTTAGATGCATACTTTCCCACCATAGATCCTAGTTCGCCGGAAGTTCTAACCCAAGAAGAACAGGAAGTGGTGGATGATTTGGTTAGCCAATTTGTTACCCTTCCAAAACTACAGGAAGATATAAAATGGCTTTTAAAAGTTGGGGAAACCTACCGGGTGGTAGATAAGACCCTTTACTTTCATGCCGCCATGCCATCTACAGAGGATAAACGTCTCGCCGAAGTCGGTGGAAAATCGGGTAAAGAACTTTTAGATTTTGTTCATGAAAAAATTCAGTCCATAGGTGTAAACCACGCTAATGGACAGGCCATTTCCTTAGAAGAAAAAATGTATTTTTGGTATCTTTGGTGTGGACCAGATTCACCTTTTTTCTGTAAAAGCAAAATGGCTACCGTTGAGCGGACAATTTTTGATCGGGAGGTAGCTTCTAAGGATCCTTTAACCACACAAAGTGAAAGACCAAATCCATTTTATAAAAATATCCGGGATGATCATTTCCTCCATCACCTATTACAAGAATTTCAAGCAGATAAAATCTGCATGGGACATACTCCGGTTAAGACCCTACAACAAACCATTTTAAGCCAAAATATTCATGCATTCTGTGTAGATGGAGGAGCTTCGGAGGCCTACGGAGATAGAGGGGCAGTTTTGATCAACACTCCTGAATATAATTATCTTACTTTTCAACCTACTCTTTCAGAAATCCTGGAAGCTGAAAAAATGGACAAGATGCCCGAGATTGAAATTATCACTTTAGAAGAAAAGAAAAACTTAAGATTAAAGGATATGGACAAGGGTATTCATCTTAAAAAAGAACTTGAAGTGATCGAGGATCTTTTAAAGATGAGAATGTCAAATTTCCATACTGGATATTTTCTTTAATAGACAACAGTGATCAACTAAATCCAACTCACTTGCCGTTTTGAAATTTTCTAATTTAAAATTAATAAAATTTTAATTTCCAAAAAATAACAAGGATGTTTTTATGTTTGGTAAAACCAAAGCGGTATTTTTTTATTTTTTAATCATCTCTAACACCTCTTTTGCTCGAGTACATTCCACTTTGGGAAAATATGTAAATCCCTTTATCGGAACCGATGGAGAAGGACATACTTTTCCCGGAGCAGTTAGGCCTTGGGGTATGGCCTCCGTTAATCCGCATACCAA
>Ga0180061_1000107_pt1 | contig 12014 bp, 13 predicted proteins | sample EasRivT27_16_10D_FD_121769 | JGI IMG/M metagenome (GOLD analysis project Ga0180061, IMG submission 121769) | Soil microbial communities from meander-bound floodplain in the East River, Colorado, USA - East River metaG ERMLIBT27_16_10D | ecosystem: Environmental > Terrestrial > Soil > Floodplain ...
CTCTGCTTGTGTTTCAGGAAAAATATAACTAATAAACCAAAGATTATTTAAAATGTTTTCTTCGTCTACCCATGCACCCACTTCTTCCTTATAGGTACTTCCAGATTTTGGATCTCTAACATCCCGGAAAAGGCATCCGCCATTTTTTGCGCAAATTCCAGGCGAGTTCCAGGAATTTTTAAGTAGGTATTGGCATTTTCCATTAACTTCCCTTTTCCCCACTAAAACTGAGGCATGTCCCCCACATAATAGGGTAATTTCTCCTGCGGGATCCAAGCCTGATGTTCCGGGGTTGCTTAAAACTCTACTACAGTAAACAAGTCCTATCGCTGGTGCATTTTTTCTATTTAAAAGTGAACGGACCATTTCTCCATATTGAGATTTCCGATTACTCATATAGGACGCTTCATTTTTATCCGGGTTTTTTGATTTAAAGGTTTTAAAATTTTCCACTTTGAAGTTTCTAGGTTTGGGCATCTGATCTAAAATCGCAACCCTATTTTCAGGTTTTGCACAGCTTTTAAGGACTTCATTTACAAATCCCACATAATTTCTTTGTGCAAAATATTTCATAAAAGCATCATAAACATTTTTTAGGGTTTTTTCGTCCATTTTTCTTATGGATTCCCTTTGAGATTTACTTTGGGTCCAACTTAAATATTCCTGGAATGAAACGGCTTTTGGATCAAGAGAGTTATAGTTTCCATCTCCTCCATAGGCCCCGGTTTGCTGGATGATAAATCCTTGGGTAAGCTCGGTGAAAACCACATCCTCTTCTACCTGGATCCCGGTTTTAAAGCCGGTTATTTTATATCCACCAAGTGCTCGTCCTAGGAATTCTTTAATATCTTGATTAACCACGGGTTTAGGACAAATTCCAAATTTTCTAATTGCCATAACCGCTTCAAAGATTAATCCAACATCAAGTTGGTCCGCTTCTTTCATGGCAGTTTTATAAACCATGGCCATATGGATTGGGCTTGCTAAACTTATTCGTGGCTCCGGCATAAACCCTCGGGATTGTCGCCAATAATCCACTAACTGGGTCGCCGCAAAGGCATAACAGGTCCCAGTCTTCCCTTGGTCATAAGCGGGCATATCCACAAATCTGTCTGTAGTTCGGACCTGATTTCTAAGCTTAAGCCAGTTATCATCCATTAGGTTGCGATAATTACAAGCAGTATTATCCTGGCCCATGGAAACATTGGTGAAAAGGATAAACAAAAAAATCCAAATTAAATTTTTTATAAAAATCCTTACTTCCTAAAGCAATAAGGGCCTTTTATTTCTTTGATAATTCTATGTGAACTCCCAGGCATAGGATTCGCCACAGGCACTCTGCTAACCTCCACGATGGACAGGCACCTATCCCTAATTACGGTATACCAAGACCCCCTACTGTTTTCGATTTTAACAATATCGTCGAAAAAGCTTACGCTCATTCTTTTTCTAAGCTCCAAACTTTGCTCAATCATTACATAGTCTGAAGCGGTACTTTCTTCCGGAGACATTTCTGCATAAACTTCAATGCTCATTAATATGGATAAAAATATTAATACTTTCATGATTGCTTCCTCTTACCTGCGTTGGTTTCTTCGTTTTTGTAAATCTTTAATAAAATATTCCGTCGCCTGAATATATTTTTGCTCAATTCGTTTCCACCTTTCTTCAATTTCCTTTTCCTTCCTGGATTCAGGAAAAATATAACTTATAAACCAAAGGTTATTAAGAATATCATCTTCACTTACCCAGGTCCCAACCTCTTCCTTATAGGATTCTCCGGTTTTGGGATTTTTAACTTCCCTATAAATACAACCGTGCTGTACTCTGCAAATTTCCGGTGAATTCCAAGAATTTTTCAAAAGATATTCGCATCTGCCTTTATTTTCCCTTTTTCCAACAATAATTGAGGCATGTCCCCCGCAATCTTTTTTGATGTCTCCTTTGGCACTAAGTTGGGAAGTTCCAGGACTTTCAAGGACCGAACTACAATAAGCTATTCCCACAGCGGGAGCATTTTGTCGGTTAAGAAGGGATCTGATCATTTCACCATACTGGTTTTTTCTATAAGACATATATTCTTTTGTATTTGAAACCATGCCTTTATTTATTAAATCTTCATAATCACCAACTTCAAAATCTCTGGGTTTAGGCATATTATCCATAAGGCTTATTTTACCCTTGCGTTTATCACAACTTTTTAAAACATTATTTACAAAGCCAACATAATTTCCCTCAGCAAAATATTTCATGAAGGCGTCGTATATCCTTCTTAAGGTCTTTTCATCCATTTTTCTTATGGATGGTCTTTGGGACTTACTTTTGGTGTAGGATAAATATTGCTGGAAAGTAACGGCCTTTGGATCTAAGGTGTTATAGTTACCATCACCACCGTAGGTGCCGGTTTGTTGAACAATAAATCCCTGGGTGAGCTCAGTAAAAACTATATCTTCTTCTATCATTGCCCCGGTCTCATCTCCGGTTTCTTTAAAACCTCCCAGTTCTTTTCCAATAAAATCCCTTAAATCTCTATTCACTATATTTTTGGGACAAAGACCATGTTTTCTTAGGGCCAATACCGCATCAAAAATCAAACCACCATCCAAATCTCCCAGTTCTTGCTGGGCACTTTTATAAACCATGGCCATATGGATGGGGCTCGCCAAAGTTAATCTTGGTTCCGGCATAAAACCACGAGATTGCCGCCAATAATCTACTAGTTGCATGGCCGCAAAGGCATAACAGGTTCCAGTTCTACCTTGGTCATATGCTGGCATATCCACAAATCTGTCTGTAGTTCGGACTTGGTTTCTAAGTTTAAGCCAGTTATCTTCCATCAGGTTGCGATATTTGCAGTGGGTGTCGTCTTCAGCGATTAATAAACTAAAAGGAATTGAAAACAAAAAAATCCAAATTAAACTTTTCATAAAATTTCTTCCTAATTTATTATATTATCACATTTTGCTATTCGTAGAGGCGTCTAAATGACCAAATAAAATTTTTTTATAAATATTTTTACTCAACACATGCCCCATCTTTATAAGTTAAATTAAAACAATTGGCGTAACATTTATTTTTATAGGTTTTTTTATCCCTTCCACATACCGGCTCATATAAATTTACATCACATGGACATTTTTTTTTGCATTCTCCTGGGATAAATTCAACCTTTGCACAATCAGCCTCACAGGAGTTTCCATAAGTAATTCCATCACCGCCGCAAACAGGTTTGTATTGTTTGGTGCAAATACAAGCAAGGGTTTCCGATTGGGGAGACCTATTACTCATGGAACAGGAAACTATAAATAAAATTATTAGGGGAAAATATTTTATTGGCATTCTCCTCCCTTATAACTAACCCCTGCACATTTAGCCGTGCATTTGTTGGGATAACTTCTTCCATCTGATCCGCAAACCGGGATAAACTCTCGGGTACAAGCGCACCTTTTTTTGCATTCTCCAGGTTTAAATTGCACATTTGCACACCTTGCTTCACAGGCATTGGAATAGGTTTTTCCATTGGCCCCGCAAACGGGTGTGTAATCCATGGTGCAAATGCAAGGACCTTGTAACTCATCAGAATTGGGTGATCTCTTTTTTTCAGCGGCCGAACAACTAAAAATAAATAAAAGTAATAGAGCTAATCTCATAATCTAATTTTTCGAGATAAACTTTAAAAAAATTTAATTTGTTTAATCTAGATAACCTGTAGTTTTTTTTGATCCTGCATAGGTTTATATTGACACACTAAGAGGCGGCGAAAGCTTTTTTGACTAATTATAAGGTTTAAAGGTAAACGGCATCTATGAATATAACTCAAACTGAAACTGTCTCAAAAACCTCAACTGATCCCTATCTTCCGGCCTTCTCGGTGGTAACCTCGCTCTTTTTTATCTTTGGTTTTATCACCTGCCTAAATGATATTTTAATTCCCCATTTAAAATCCCTATTTAGCCTAAATTATGCTCAGGCAGCGCTTATTCAGTTTTGTTTTTTTAGCGCTTATTTTTTTGCTTCATTACCTGCTGGGAAACTGGTCAGTAGATTTGGATATAAAAATGGGACGGTGATTGGACTTCTGATCACCGCCTGCGGTTGTTTTTTATTTTACCCCGCCGCAACCTCTTCTTCTTATCCCTTGTTTTTATCTGGGCTTTTTATTCTGGCTTGCGGGATAACCTTAATTCAAGTGGCGGTAAATCCTTATGTCGCAATTTTAGGTCCAAGCCATCTAAGCTCATCTAGGCTGGCCTTGGCCCAGGCATTTAATTCACTGGGAACTACCATAGCTCCCATTTTCGGATCCATTTTAATTTTAGGCAGCCAAGTAACAGATGCATCATCAGTAATTGGCCCCTATATTGGTTTTGCAACTACCTTGGTGGGCCTGGCAATTATCATGGGTCTTTTTAATCTCCCTAAATTTCAAACTGAAGAGGATTCAACTGGTGCTAAAAAATTCAGTGTTTTTTCCTACCGACACCTGGTTTTAGGAGCAGTTGGAATTTTTTGTTATGTAGGCGCTGAAGTGGCCATTGGTTCTTATTTAGTTAACTTTATAGGGCTTAAAGAAATTGCCGGGCTTTCTGCATCGGATGCCGCTCACTATGTTTCTATCTATTGGGGTCTGGCCATGGTTGGTCGATTTATTGGGTCGTATTTAATGAGAAGTGTTGCCCCAAACAGACTTCTAGTTTTTAATTCCATTGGAAGTGTGTTGCTAATTGCTGTAGCGATGACTACCAAAGGGTCAATCGCAATGTATGCTATCTTATGCGTGGGACTTTTAAACTCCATAATGTTTCCAACTATTTTTACTTTAGCGATCAAGGACCTTGGACCTTATACTGCAAAGGGATCAGGCCTTTTATGTATGGCCATAGTAGGTGGAGCGGTAATACCTCTTCTTCAGGGATTAATGGCGGATAGTATGGGACTTCAGCCTAGTTATATTCTTCCCCTAGTTTGTTATCTATTTATCGTATTTTATGGATTGAAGGGATATTCCTGCGAAATAAAACCCTAATTTAAATTTTCCTTTATTTTTCCGAACAATTTAAAGGAGGATAAAAATATGCCACTTAAAAAAGGAAAATCAAAAAAAGTAATATCCACTAATATTAAGGAATTGATAAAAAGCGGACGCCCTCAAAAACAAGCTGTAGCCATTGCCTTAAGAACTGCAAAAGTAAAACCAAAAAAGAAAAAGTAGCCTACTTATTGAATAAAAGAATATTCATAATTGGCCAGACTATATTCCTTACTACCATTGGTGTTTTTATAATATGTGGGATTGGCCCCTAAAGGATATCCTGGATTAAAAGCAAAGCTCTCCGTTCCAATTACAATAATCCATTGTGTGCCATCAAAATAAGCATTGGGGACTGTAGTATTTATTTGTGTATAAGGGTTGTATAACACTGACCTATTAACAATATCCTTTATGGTAGAAAGAGGGATAAGAGGATTGGTAATTACTCCTTTTTTTTCTTCGGTGACCCATGTTGGAGTAGCTGTTCCTTGATTTAGACAATAACTAAAAGAGAATATTCCACTACCCACTTTTGTACAGCCAGCTGTACTGGGGCTCCTGTAATTAAACTTGTAATAATTATATCTGGCAAAGTTTGGATTTTGCGCCCATTGATTGTTGGCCACAGCGGCCTTAAATTTATCTAAATTCTCATATCCATTTCCAGTTCCGTAAGTGTACTGGACCGGGGATTGAACACCGGATCCACCAGTTCCTCCGCCGCAGGATATAAGTGCCAAAAGAACTAAGCTAAATAAGACTTTCATAATCCATTCCCTTTTTTAATAACCATTTATCGTCAGATTAAAATCCTAATTAATATTCAAACAAAATTTATTTAAAAAATGATCAGGAAACTAAAGGTTTGACGTATTTTTTGGCAAAATCAAAAGGAGTGGTGGGAGTAAAATATTTTTCCTCTTTATCCACAAACTTAATTAAAGATCCGTCATTTGCCGCTTTGGACATCTCCACAAAATTATTGGCCGCATCTTCAGAGAACCCCATCTTCATAATGCCCGATTTGGCGTCCTCATATTTAAATTGGACATATTTTAAATCGGGCTTTCCAATTGCCCGACCAAATTCTTTGGTGATTTCATTTATTGAAGTTTCTTTGGCACCTAAAATATATTGATGAGAATGACCGCTAAATTTATGTTCCAATAAAAGTTTAGTGGCCTTATCGGCAATATCTTTTGTGGCCACGGAATAAAAGGGAATATCCCCTTTAATTGCAGTTCCTAAAAACCCTTGGGTTTTTATTAATTCAACCATTGAAAGGAAATTTTCCAAAAAATAAGCTGGCCGCAAATGGATGATATCCACATCTTTTAATTTATTTAACCTTTGTTCTTGGTCATAAAGTCCTTTAATAGGTCCGGTGGCCCTGTCGTCTTCTGCACCAATGCTGGATAAATTAACCACTTTCTTACAACCTGAGGCCTCTATCCCTTTAAAAATGGCTTCGCCAAATAAGTTTTGACTCCCTCTCATATTTTTTGCCTGATAATCGGGAGGTATCATACAAAAGATCGCGCTACATTCTTTGAAACATTCCTCTAAAAATTCCCATTTATTAGCATCTCCCTCACAGGGAATCCCTCCAAGTTTTATTAGATCGGCAAGTCTCTCTTTAGATCTGCCAATGACTCTAACTTTTTCCCCTTTACCTAAAAGATTTTTAGCTATTTCATGACCGATATGTCCTGAAGCACCCATAACTGCATACATAAACTTACCCTCTTTGATTGGAATATTTTAGCATGAGAAATGATTCCTTAACAAAGATCTCAATAAAGATTATTTAAAAATTTAAAAAAATCTTTATTTTTTAAAATTCTTTATTTACAAGATGGAAAAAAAAATGCCATCATTTTTTTTATGCGAATTAGCTTAAATTCTCAAAATGAAAAGGAGGTTTATTATGAAGAAAACAGTGGCAGAGCTTTTAGAACAAAAAGATTTAAGCCATATACCATCTATTGATTACACCGGAACTATCCTAGAAGCACTTCATCTGCTTGATGAGCTAAATACCGGCTCCTTATTGGTTATGCAGGGTCCATCAATTATAGGAATCTTTTCGGAGAGGGATTTTGCCCGAGCTTCGGCCTCCAAGGGTTCCGCTTTATCTTTAGATACCCCAGTAACCGAACTCATGAGCACCAAAATTCATTATGTCACTCCGGATTTCAGCCTTGATGAGTGTATGGCGGTAATGTGTGAAATTAAGGTAAGACACCTGCCCGTTTTTCTAGGAAATACACCTATCGCACTTTTGAGTATGCGCCATATTATGGAAGCACTCGTGGAAGAAAATGAATTTATGATTGGTCAGCTAACGTCATATATAACAGGCGGTACTGCTGACACCGAAAAAACTTACCGGAATGCTCTGATAAGGGACTAAGTTCTCCGTTTATTATGAATGCCCTTATTGGAGAGAAAATATCTGAGCCTAGTTTACCGGAAGATGGTGTTAGCCAAGAAACCATCCTGGATTGTGAGGCTTTCAAGAATGGCAACGCCGAAATTTTGGTAGATCTGGGCCAGATATTTTTTTCCTCAAATGATTACGCTGGGGCCACCCATCGAGGTGCCTTGATTATAGATTGATAGATATGGATTCGAAACTCGGAGATGGATTTTTGAGGATTCTTTTTTTTCCACTCTTTAAATTCTTTTTCAAATAGCTTGGGGATTCTTCGAATCCCACCTGCAGAAGGCGAAAGTAGAAGAACTTCTCTCACACCCTTTATTCCTCCAATTTTTTTTTGAAAAATGGTTTGAACTTTTAAGGAAGTAAAAAATATTTTTTTGATGGAGTTTTTTTCTATAAAATTCCCAAGTTCTTTGAAATAAGTACAATTTATTAAATCAGAATCTAAAGAACCATTTTCTTTCCTTTGGCAGGAAGCGATTACATCACCCATCGCTATTCCTTTTTCCTCCAAAAAATCGATTATTTGTTTTTTGGTTTTAAGTTCTCGCTCAAAACATATGGATAAAAGCTTCCATAATTGATTTCTTGAACCCCCATAAAAAAAATCTATTTCGCCCTCTTTAAGTTTTTTCCCCTGGGTAAATTTGGCAATAGGGAAAGAGCCCACAATTATCGAATGGGCGCCTTTGGGAATAAATACTCCATATGGATGAAATTCAACTTTCATGGATTAACGATAAATGCATTCAATAAGTAATCTTTTCCTATCAGAATCTTGATAATAGGGTGCGCTTCGATCAGCAACTGAACTGCACCAGTTTCTATGGGCGGCATAATTACTTTGCCATCCTCCCCCAGTAAACCCACATCCAAGATAATGGTTTGCATTATTTTGCCAGACTGCATGGTTGGCATAAGTACTACATTTAAAGTTTGGATAGGCCTTCATAATACAAGTTTTAAGATCATATTTTCTGATGTTGTCCTCGCCTAAGGCCCTATCTATAGGAACACTATTACACCAATCAAAATGTGCTTGCCATGTGGCGATCCATCCACTGCCTGTATAGCCGCAAAATAAAGCTTGGGCAGCATTACCTTGTTTTACTGCGTTTAAAGCATAATTTTGACAGTTGTAAGCAAAGGTAGCTTGAGAAAAAATCAAAAAGAGGAAAAAACAATAAAATAATTTTTTAATAATAAACCTCCTAAGTTTTTTCCCCTGGGTAAATTTGGCAAAGGGTCCCTAAGGACCCGATTGATTAGCGATATACGCAGGCGATAAGATATCTTTTCCTTTCACGATCTTCAAACCCGGGTCGGCTTCGGTCAGCAACAGCATCGCACCAGTTTTTATGGTTGTAATAATTACTTTGCCATCTTGGCCCAGAAAAACCACAAGAAAGTGCTAAGTTGGCCTTATTTTGCATAACAGCTTTGCTGGAATAATGATGACAACGATAAATATAACTAGGCCGATTAATACAATTTCTAAGAGCATATTTTCTAGCATTGTCCTCTACCAAGGCGGCACTTTGGGGAACGCTCATACACCAATCAAAATGGGCCTGCCAATTAGCTAGCCATCGATTGCCTTGATAGCCGCAATATAAAGATTGGGCAGCATTGTTTTGTTTAATTGCTCTATAAGCATAATCCCAGCAATTATAAGCGAAGGTAGCTTGGGAAAAAATCAAAAAAAGAAAAAAGTAAAATAACTTTTTAATAACAAACCTCCTTGTTTCAAAGTTGAAAGAATTCATTTAACTAAAATTTTTTTTATTATCTACCCGAAAAATTAACCTTTCCAGAAAAAAACTTTGAAATTAATACTTTAGTAAAGGCTTATGTTATTATGCGATAATGCATTTGATGATTCGATTTTACCTTGGAGCAAATGGATCAAAGGCCCAAATTTCAGGACTAGGCTGTCTTAAATTTAGTGCGTTTATTTTATTTTGAGTTTCAGCGTTTATGGTTCGTCTCCATTTATTAAAATAGGAAACTAAATTATAACCGGTCCATTGAGAGAATAAGAGGCAAAGTTGATTATCCTTTTGGGTATCGGAAAAACCACTCTCTAAATTTCTTTGGGTATCATTTACTGCTCGAATGTAGCGGTAATGAGTTCGCACAATATCCCATCCCCCAATTTTATTTGGGTTAGTATATCTTTCGGTATATTTAATCAGTTGAAACCAAAAGGCCAACCTTTCAAAGGCACCTGTATCAGCCGCATGGTAACTAACATTACCCACTCGTAGTTTATCTAAAAATGGCAAAGTCATAGCATCTCTACATCGAGGATGACCCGCCAGAGTATATATATATTCAGGAAAAAGATTGTTGGTAACTTCACCATCACCCGATGCTTTATTGGCGCTATATTGCCAGTTATGCCCTTGTTCATGATAGAGACCCCAATCTTCAGTTTCGATATAAGATGGGGACATCCACTCTTTCGCCCAATCGGAATGATACATGGCCGGAAAACCCGAATGTGCATAACCTGCAGAAATTTGCAAATCAATAACATGCCAGTGTTTGGAATACCAAGGCCTCTGCAGTGGATTAGGATCGTTGCTTCTAAATCCCAAAAGGTCATAAACTTTTTCAAAACCATTATCCAAAGCAATTATATGTGGAGGAGGTTGTCCCGGAGAAGCTGGATTTGGGATTTGAGAAATTGTACTTTTGGGAACAACTAAAACCGCTTTGCTTCCTTCGATAACTCCCCAGGGAACATGGAGAGCTTTAAAATGATCTAATTTTGCTTGGGTGGTATCATTTTTAATATGAGGAGCTTCAATACAACCTTTGATAGTTAAATCGATATTTTGGAGACTTGGTGTTTTTTTAAAACCTCTTAAAATCAAAAGTCCCCCGTAGGGATTACGAAAATTATTTTTTCCAAGTTTAAGTCCGGTAAAATTTGCAAAAACTTTGGGAAAGCGAGTGATAATTCCTGGATGAGAGCTATTTGGTCTCAGGGTTCCACCATCAATGATATTGTCTAGATGAGGACCAATTAGAACTTGTAAATTTTGCAGGTCTTCGCTATTTGCAGAATCAATATTAATTTCAATGGATTTTCCCGGTGGTGCATAAAGCCCTGTAAAATACCATTTTTGGGGTATCTGGTGGGGATCTCTCCTCCCGTTTAAATCTGGGTTATAAACATCAAATGAAATTTTCTTTTCTACTTCTACATCAGATCCTGTGGGCCCCGGAAATGTTCCATCTTCGGGTAATAGAAAAGGTAAGTTTGGTTGCAACATGGCCAGACCCTGATAGAGATCCAATTGACTCTTAAGAGTTAAATCAACCGAAAAATCTATTTTATTTGCATTAGGCAAATTGTTTCCCGATACAGGCATCATAGGGTCGGGGGTGAAATTATAAATTGGATTTAAGATATCCTCATACATTTTGGTTATCGAAGGGGAGAAGTAGTAAGAATTGTTAGTTGGAAAATTATTAAGCGCCTTCACTAGGTGGCCAATTTTTTGTTCACTAAAAGGAGGCGTGAGACTTTGGGCCTCATCGGCATATTTTAAAAATAGGGCCGGTAGAAAGCTATAGGAGTTTACGTTATCCTGGGTATAAAGAGGATAATTTTTGGTGATACCAGAATTGTAGACGCCAATTTTTATTTGAAAATCCTCTAAAAATATATTCGCCTTCTCCATAGCTTCTTGGGGAGGGTCGCTATCCCAAGCCTTCCAAAAACTTCCCATTAGAATAACTCCGCCTCCTTCTTCAATATATCTTTTAATAAGAGGATATTCGGCATCTGGGTTTTTGATACTACTTGCATTAACCAATATAAAGGGGAATCTGGAGTGATCCAGCAAGCTGGGATCGGTAGAAAAATTATCAACAAAAATCCGTGTTAGGTGATAATCGGGATGAAAGTCGTGCCAATAAGAGCTTAAGTTTTGAAGAAATTCATACCCATTACCACCTGAATCTAAGAAGCTACCATAATCATTTGGCGTTGAGGGAAGGGAAACCCATTTCATTATATTTTGAATCAATTTAGGGGCATCGTAATATTCATTTGCACGAGACCCATATACTCCCGAATTAAGCTCAGTCATCGCTGTCGCAATATTTTTTCCCGTTTTAAAAGAAATCCCGTTAATGGGGGAAAATGATACAACCGTATCCAACCAAAAATAATTATCGTTTCCCAAGACAAAAATTCTTCCCAAACCGAGTCGGGCAAAAGCAGCAGTTGGGGCATTATGTTCCTGCGGAAAATTCGCTGCCAGGGCACGCGGTCCTGTGGGGACAACTTTGTTTTCCCAATGTCTTGGTACCGGCCAAACAGTTATATCCCTATATAAAATCGCATAATCATCTAATGGCACATTTTTACATTTTTCAATCCAAGGCAAATACCGTGGATCGGACTTATTTTCCGTTACAGGAGAATCACATAACTCATAGAAATCTTCCGCTGAATGAAATGAAGCCGATGTGATTTCACTCAGGGTAACTGCATCTTTATCTTTTTCAGGAACTTTATCATCC
>Ga0180061_1000108_pt1 | contig 12003 bp, 8 predicted proteins | sample EasRivT27_16_10D_FD_121769 | JGI IMG/M metagenome (GOLD analysis project Ga0180061, IMG submission 121769) | Soil microbial communities from meander-bound floodplain in the East River, Colorado, USA - East River metaG ERMLIBT27_16_10D | ecosystem: Environmental > Terrestrial > Soil > Floodplain ...
AGGGAAGGTAACTGGGGATATTAGCCTCGGAGTTTCAACCATGGTTCCGGTGGTTGTCCATGGAATTACGGATAGGTTCACTTTAGCCGCAGCACTACCCATTTTTAAATATAAAATTAATGTTAATTCAGGGTTTGTAGCATCCGATGGACTAAAGAATTTTGCGGAAAGGCTTAGACAAGAGAAAAAATATTATCCTTTAACCGAATTAATAGACGGTATAAATAATCCTACAGATAGAGCAGCAAAAGATTATTCATATCATCCTCTTATGAACCAAGAAGGACAGGTCTTAGGGGATCTAGTAACCGTTTTTAAGTATGGACTTTGGACAGAGACCCCACAGCTCCTCGCAGTTCAGGGGGAAATTACCTGGCCTACGGGAGGAGCGAAAGCATTAGATAAAATAGTTCAATTCCCAGCTGGAGATGGGCAGTTTGATTTTGGGGTTGGCGTTTTGTATGACTATTTTTTCACCGAGGATAATTCATTAAACACTTCAGCTCGTTACACTGCCGAATTTTCTGATATTTCTCCGGAGAGAATTCCATATAGGACAAAAAGAAAAATATCTCCCGATATCGATGAAGGAACATCAAGAAACCTAGGGGATCATTTTCATTTTCAATTTGGCGGTCAATTTTCACCAATTAAGGGTATTTTGGCCAAGGCTGCTTATAATTATCATAAGAAATTTAAGGATACTTATTCTGGATCAAAATTTCCTCAATATAGATATGATTTTCTTTCTGAGGACACTGAGTCTTCGGCCAATACTTATATGCTTTCGATATCTGGATCCAATATACCTTGGGTTAGGGTTTCCAGAAACTTTTTACCGCTTGAACTAAACTTAAACTACCTGGGATTTATATCTGGAAATAATGTGGTTAATGATCCAATTTTATCCCTTGAACTTGCCACGTATTTTTAAGGGGGAGACATGAAAGCACTTTATTTTACAATACCCTTTATTATAATTCTCTCCTGTGCAAAACCACCTGAGCCACTTACCGCTTCATCTGAAAATTCGCCATTAGAGACTCCAGAGGAAATCGGGAGAATCGGTTTATCCCTTAAAAATAAATATGAATCTGGAAGTGAACTTTTTAATTTTTTCTTTTGGCCTTCTAATTTAGATCGAGAAAAATTAAAAGGATTATCCACCAATGTTTCAGAGATTGGGATTGAAATCGAAGAACGATATAAGATCGTAGATGAGATTAATTTTAGGAAATCCAAAATTGATAAAAAAATCCAGATTTTAGAAGAAGAAAGAGATTTAAAACTTGCAGAACTTTATAAAAATTATGGATGTATAAAAGATAACTGTAAAGAAATCGAAAGCCCGGATGAGATAATTCCTGAATCCTGTGAGCAACTTGCCAGTACCCCCTGGAACAGTGAGCAGTTAAAAAATGAGTGTTTAAAAAAAGAAGAAAAAATAAACACCGAAACGGAAGAGGCTTCCCTGGTCTTGGAACAAGAAATTTCCGATCTTGAAGCAGAAACAGACAATCACCTTGAATACATTACTTCGAGAGCAGATGCCATTACTTCCCTTCTAGAAAATAATAATGAGAAAAGTGAAGAATGGGTTAATTGGATGCAAACTAAAGAGGCAAATATTGTCCTTGAAAACCAAACACCCCAAATATCCCTGAAAATAATGTTTAATAACAATTTAGGGGGCGTGGGAAACCGTTATCTTTTTTATAAGTCTAAAGATTCGGCCGATATTAAAGAAATTAAGTATTATAGTGAAAACCAGATTCCCGTTTTAGAATTTGTAATGTTTGAAAAAAGAGCAACTAGGGTTAATGGACAAAATGGTGAAGAGCGGACCGGTGTCTTTTATAAAATTAAGTTAAGGCAAACTGAGCTTGATTATGGTTTGGAATACCTAGGTGATGTTGAAAGATTCGATGCGTCAGGAAATAGTTTTGGTAAAGGCCTGATGAAAATATATATCAAACCAAAATATTAATCTCATTATCTTGACAGCTTTTTAATTTTCCTTAACTCTCTATTCTTATGAAAAATAAGGTAATCTACGTTTTAATTTTTTTACTTGGAGGCATAGTTTTTGCTACCGGCACTAAATTATATCTAGATGCTAAAAATCGTCCTGCTGAAGTCGTGCAAGCACAGCCAAGTCCTAAGAAAAAATCTTTTTTTGGACGATTCTTTGATGATGATTTCTTTGGGGAAGAAGTTTTGGATCAAATGGCCAAAAGCATGGAAGGCATGGATAATTTGGCCGATGTTGGAAGACTTGAGACATCTGAAAATGATCAATATGTAATCTATGAAATATTTCTAGATTTAATCGATAAAAACTCCCTAAAAATTGATATCAAAGACGGCCAAATCACTCTTTCAGGGCAGACCAGAATAGAAAAAGAAAATCAGGGAAGTTTTGGGGTTTCCAAAAGTATCTCGGTATCAAGTTTCACCAAATCCTTTCCAGCTCCTCAGGGTGTAAAAACCGAGGAAGTGCAAATTGACCACAAAGAAAAAAGCATAGTTTTGAAGTTTCCAAAAACTCCTAGAATTTAAATCCTAAACTTAGCTTTAAATCTAATTCGCTGGTATCTTGGACCACTCCATTGGGAAATGATTGTGAGGCGATCAGATTTTCTAAAGCAAGCTCAACGACCATGGAATTTTTTTGAGAAAGAGAAAAGTTAACACCAAATCTAATTCCCGGAAGCAATAGTGCCAATCCGGATGAAGTTGTTCCAGATATGTTGGAATTTGCCATTCCGATTCCTAAATCAAGAGTTCCATAGAAATAGTTATTGGTTCCTGAAAAATTATCAAATTTGTATTGGATTTCTCCTTCGGCCAAAAGTCTGTTTGTAGGAACTGCCAATTGGGGTTCTGAAGTTTGGGAATAATCGGAATCATATCGAATACCAACTCCAACATTTATTTTTTTTGTAACATCCATTAAGTACATCCCATCAATGGAGAAACCAGTACTGGATAAAATTTGGTTGGCATTGACACTTGAAATGGTCTCAGAAAGCGTTCCATAATACCCAATCCTGAAAAACCAGGTATCTTTCCCTAAATAGACAACCTCTTTTTCCTTATACTTAATCAAGGGAATTTCATGCAATAAACTTTCCAAATTATTAGAAAAACTAACGAATTGATCGATTTTAAACGGAACCATTGCATCCTTGTCGTTTAATTCCCACAAGGACTCATTTCTAGTAACCTCTTTGGCCGTAGCAATGGCCGAGATATTTTCCGTTGTAAAAAGAGACTCCTGTCCAAGGGAAACTCCGTGCTGTGTCCCCAAAGGCAAAATAAAGGATTTTTTGGTGGAGGAGATGGCCCTGATTACCACCAATTCTTCCGCAAAAACGCTCCAAGAAAAAAACAAAATTAGTAAAACTATTTTTTTCATTTTTGAAATGATTGTAACACAGAAAAATGCAAAGCATTTCACTCGGTTTTAGATATTTTCTTTAAGAACAATGAAAAATATTTCGATAGGAAATAGAGGGATCGAGGACCTAATGTTGTGAAAATATACCTAATTCTATTAATTCCCTTATTTATCTTTTCTTGTGCACCATCAACACAAAAATCTGCTGATTGTGGTGTTGGCCAGAGCTTTGATCCAGTAACTAGGTCTTGTATTAGTGGTGTGGTAGTACCGGATACACCAGTTCCAACCACAAACTCAATTGAGATTTCCGAGGATTCAACAAATAATTTGGTTACACTCCAATATTCAATATCGAGTAATTCTTTGGCGAGCCAATGTGTTATCAATTCAATTTCCAAAGAAATAAATAATGGGAGTGAGATCCCTCCTTTTTGTTCCTGCACGGGAGGAATATGTACCACTTACATAACACCTGTTCCAAATTTCAGTGGAAATGCCGGCCTTACTTATTCTTTGACCAATAATTTCGGAAGTTCCCAGCCGTTTGTTGCAAATGTTACGGTAACCCCTGTAAACGACCCACCTGTAGTAACCACACCTGCCAGTTTTAGCACCGAAGAAAATAAACCTCTTACACAATCCCTACAAAGCTTTGTTTCTGATATTGATGGTGACGTAAATTATTCTTTTGTTAAGGTGACTGATACTACAAACGGTAATGTTACCTTAAATCCAACCACTGGGATTTTTTATTACATCCCAAACGTAGATTATTTTGGGCCTGATACTTTTACCTGGATGGCAACCGACTCGGAAGGACTTGAGTCTAATATTGGTACGGTCAATATTGTCGTAAATGAAGTGATTAAACCGCCTATTGGGAGTTCACAGACAGTTTCTATTGATGAGGATAACTCGGTCACGGTATTCCTTGGATACTTGGACAGAAACGGCTTTCCTCCACTTAGTTGCATAGTTTCCGATTTGATAAATGTATCAGAAATGGTTCTTTGTAGTTGTTCAGGTGGAGTTTGTTCAGTAACGGTTCGGCCAAAAAGTAATTATTTTACTTATTACAAAGGTTCACCGGTAGCAGGAGCAAATGTAAATTTCAAATATGAAATTAATAATCAAGCGGGATCCACCGGAAAGTTTCAAGTTGATTTAAATGTTAATGAGGTCAACGATCCACCATTAGCGGTTTCTCAAGGAGTTTCAGGTTTGGAGAGTACCAGCAACTATCCACTCCCAATAAATTTTACCATCAAAGCACCAGAAGATTATGACAACCATGATAATTCTCCAATAAACGATCAGGTCTTAATACTTTCAGTATCTGCATCGCCTACTCAAGGAACTCTTTCAAATTGTCTTTTGCAAACCCCAACCGGACAAAATCTGGCATGCACCTATACTCCAATAGATGGAAATGCTAACGGTACCAACTTTTTCTCCTCAGAATTAAGTAATCAAAATGTTAAATTGGTAGCAACTTTTCCCGGTACCTTCGGGTCAAATATTAGCTATCTACTCAAAGGGGGAACTCGCCTTGGCGTAGAGTATCTGGAAGTAATTGGAAATCAAATAATTGTAAATATTGCCTCAGCACAAACCAAGGCCTCCAAAATTGTAAGCCTGATTAACGGGGATTTGTATGCTTCAAAATTAGTGTCCGCCTCAGTTATTGGAGCTGATTTGGCACAATCAAGTTTCCCTACTCCTCTAAACTTGGTGAACTTGGGCGGAGGATCTAATTTTGACGATTTCCAAATGCTTGCCTATGATGGAATTGCCTACTCCGTTCCAGGTGAAGATAGTATAAACATTGAGGCAACTAACGATGAGCCTGTAGTTTGTGAATATTCCACCTTTGAAGAAGCTTATGAATGTGGAATTCTAGGTTGCATAGCCTCAGGCCCACCGGTTGGAAAAATAACTCCCACAAAATCTAATATTCATTATTTTGATTCAACGGCCGCAATTTGTTGGAGAAGTAATGGAACAAATCCAGATTCCTGGGAAATAATTAATTCTCATATTTCTGACCAATTTGCCAATGAACAAGAAGACATTTGGATACAATCCATAAGATTGGATGAGGGTGGGGGAGAATACTCTGAAACTTTTCAACAGTTACGAATTGTGGATTTAAAAAGCTCAAACTCCCTTCTTTTGCCAGCAGCGAATATCACTTTTTATTTTAACAATGCTGTCGTTCCCGTAAACACTTGGTTTGGCTCCACAACCAGCTCCGCCTCTCTATTTGATTTCGCTATTAAAATGATTCCTCAGGAAGGACAGTATGGGGAGTCCGATGTATCTTTTGTACTTGAAGACTCTTCTTTGGCCTCCACATTAGCTAGTTTTAAGGTTAAAGTTTTTAATTCAGCGGCCAATAATAATGGTTGGATAAATTTGGAGGCCACTGGCCCCATTACAAATCATTTTAATCAAATCGTTTCACCTCCTCTGACCTGTTCCTATTATCTTGATAAATGTTCTCTTCCGGGAAAGACATCTCCCCTTAATTATCCTTGTGTAGGTCAAGTGAACCCTCAGGGAAGCATTATGGGGTCCGCAAAAAAACTAATCTATTATAATGAAAAAGAAGATACCTGCTGGTTAAATGAAGACCCAAACACTGCAACTTCAACTGGATGGGTGAGGTTTGATAGCTATTGCAATATTTCTCAAATGGAGATTGCTACCGAGTGCAGTGCCAATGGTAGTTGTATCTTTGCCAATAGAAATTTAATTGAGGATTTGATACCAACTGCAATCAACAATTTTTATTATGATAGCGGAACAAAAACTTGTTATAGAAGCACTGGGATCTTAAGAGGAAATGTTCAAAGTTATACTGCAACCGGGTCAGTATCCTTAGTTTGGAAAACATTTAGTAATTCTGGTGAAGGAAAAATCGAGGGGTATGATGTTTATCGAAGATTAACAACTTCTTCAAAAAACCCCACCGGGATTAAAATCAACAGAAAACCAATAAACGCTGAAACTCATCACTACGATGATAATGGTACAAATTCCATTTTTGCACCGGTCCCGTCCACGGTCTATTATTACGAAGTAAAACCAATCATAAATAATATTCCGACAGGAACTTTAGAAAAATTTTCTGTGGTAAGGATTACTGTTCCACCGAATAATATGGCGTTCGTCCATCGATGGATCGCTAACCAAAGGGCATGCGAGCAACTTCACTCCACCCAGATTAACTCTTTGGATAATTTTTCTTGTCCCTATATGGCACCTGGGGAGGTTATTCCGCCGCCAGTTACCGGGATATTTGATATTGGAAGGGATTTGTTGGTAGACCGATTTGAGGCCGGGTGTCCTTATTCTTTGGCACCCATTTGTACTACAGGGACAAGGGATAATGCTTGTGTAGGACTTAATGATCCAAATTCAGCAGGGATAACTGCTCCACAGAATTCCATTTATTATAATAGATCTAATGGGCAGTGCTTAATTAACCGGGGAGGAGCTAATCCGTGGGTGCTGGTTTCCGGCGTAGTTGGTGGAGATGTTATCACTGATCATCGAGTCGCCCAAATGGCACCTTTAACCAATATTACTCAAGAAGAGGCCTCAAGGTTCTGTACCAGACCGAATAAAGGAATTTCAGGGATATTAGGATTTAAAAATTCAACTGTACCCATTCCCAGCCAACTACCCAATAGATTATACCAGAAGGCCTATTCCATGTGGTCACCGCTTATAACAGATTTTGAGGTCCTAACACTTGAATCAGGTCTTTCTCTTAATTCAACTCCAAAGTGTAATACCAGTTTGGCCAACGGTTTAGAAAATAATTACACCGAAACGGCGACTCCAGATAGTAGCTCCTATTATACGCTTCCTGGTTCAAAATCATCCAATATCAGGTCCATAATAACCGGATCGGACCAAACTCTTCTATGTCAGTCTGGATTTGGGGTTCAAGATGCAGTAGGAAATGTGGCCGAGTGGACATTGGAGAGAATCACCTGTCCAACTTTTTCCCAATGTAATGGAATACTTTTTGGGCAGGCCGGCGCCTTGATTACCCAGAAAGAAGATTATTTTAAAACTCCAAGTGATCCCACTGATTTTATTTCCTGGAGGTTGGATGGCATTAGGGGGCCTTGTAATGATTCAGATGCAGATGGAATTTGCGATGGAATAATTTCCTCTTGGCAAATTTCTGAACAATCATATGGAGCAGGGAGAATGGCCATTCCCATGGCCATTCCCATTATGGTTGATTTCCCAACCTTATATCCTTATTCCCCAGTTAATCCCTACATTCTAAATATTGGCCCAACTTCTGGCATCACGGCCTCCCAATTACATGAGGATACCTGGACGGTTAACAATCAAAATATTTACGCTACTTCAAGTGCTTGTGGGTCCATGAACACAGGTGGTAATTATACTGATAGCAACGGAGCAGGGGTTTATAACTTTGAATTTTTGCCGTGCTTGAACGATGCCTATAGTTATTTAATAGTTGGGGAAATTGCGATTAAAAGTATTTTAAATCAACAATATTCTTTGGAACTAGTTCAACCCTTAATCGCGAATGCCCCAATTAGATATGTCTATGGAAATAATAATGTCATAGTAAATTTGGCCACAGATGCCGAAGGTAATGTCACCACCAAATATACCGACCTTAATAATTGTTTAAACAATCCCTTAATTTGTAACTGTGGAGCTGCATCTGCACCTACATGCAGTCGGGTTTTTATTTCTAACATCTTTCAGGGAATAACTACTGTAAATTCATCAGCGGTATTTCCAATGACCAAAACTAATTTAACTTATATTTTTGGCACGGTTTCAAATGCGGATGTTACCACAGGATTTAGATGCGTGACACCAATTGACTACAGTCAATACATTGAATAGTCTTTGAACATGGAAAGATATCTAATCACAAATCAAGGAAAAGTTGTTGAGCCAACCAGAAATCTTTTTGATTATCTAATTAGAAAATTTATTCCCAAATGGATAAGGGATTTATTGAGATTTTTAAGGGAGGAAATTTCCAACTTTGAGATTTTCAAAAATATATCCTTTAAAATCCTTAAAATAATCAATAATCTTCTGATGCGTTTATCGGTTCCTCTTTAAAACCCGCCTCTTCTTCCAATTCCCTTAAAAGCTCTTCTTGGGACACAAAATTGGAAGTTTTCAAAATCGAACTGGCCGTAGTTTTTACCTGATCAGAATTTTCCGAGAGCATCTCTTTTTTGGGTAAATAGAGAAAAGTTTCACGGTTTTCTAGGAATTTTAGTTCCCGCTCTAGCCTTTTTAGCCCATCTTGGGCATAAACCCCTAAACAAAAAGAGAAAATAATAAAAAATCTCATTTAATAAGTTTGCCAAAGATGGAAAAAAACACAAGCACCAACCAAGATTTTTTGCTCTCATCCTACGATTTTGATCTACCAAAAGACAAAATTGCTATGCGGCCTATCCCTGGAAGACATAATTCTAAGTTGCTGGTTTATAATTTAAAAACCGGAGAAATCATCCATACCCATTTCCTAAACCTGGTCGATTACTTACCGGAACAGTCCCTTTTAGTTTTAAATCAATCCAAAGTAATTCCTTGTAGGCTTTTAGGGAAAAAAAGATCCGGAGGATTTGCAGAAATATTTTTACTTTCTTTGGAGCCGGTAGAAGGGCTTTACTCTGCCCTTATTAGAACTACGAGGAAAAAAAGTGAAGGGGATGAGTTTGAATTTGATAATGGTGTATTTGCCAAAATAATAAAAAGAGTGGATGAAAAATTTTTAATAAAGTTTAATATTTCCGATATTAAAACTTATTTAGAAAAAACTGGTCTAATTCCCATTCCTCCATATATCAGAAAAGGCAAATCAGATGAATTGGATAAAACTGATTATCAAACAGTTTTTGCAAAAGAATCGGGATCCCTTGCAGCGCCAACTGCAGGTCTACATTTCACGGAAGAGGTTTTTGCAAAACTTAAGAAATCATCGATTGACCACACCTTTATAACTTTGCATGTGGGACTTGGAACCTTTTCACCAATTAAAACGGAAGATATCAGAGACCATAAGATGCATTCCGAAACCTTTACGGTTTCCCAAGAAAGTCTTGGGAAAATAAATTCGGCAAAAAAAATCGTTGCAGTTGGAACAACTTCTCTTAGGGTTTTAGAATCAATTTATGGCAAAGAAATTGTCCCAGATGCCACGGACATATTTCTCTACCCAGGAAAAGAAATTCACTCTATTGATGCCTTATTAACCAACTTCCATCTTCCCCAATCAAGTCTTTTTATTTTAGTTTCCAGTCTTGTTGGAAGAGTGAAGGCATTAGAGATCTATAAAGAAGCCGTTGCATTAGATTATAGATTTTTTTCTTATGGTGACGCCATGTTGATCCTTAGATAATCCTTGATTTTCTTTTCCTTTATCCTAGAATCAAGCGAAATCTCGGGCCATAAAAATGAAAATAATTATTTCTATTTTTTTACTTTTAAATTTCGCATTTGGAGCAGCCAGATCTTGGGAAAAAATTCAGGAGAGGGACGGCATTTCTGTTTTTAAAAGTGATAATCCCGACAGCCCCCTAGTTGGTTTTAAGGGGGATATGGTGGTGGAGGCTTCAGCTGAAAAAATATTTGGAATTCTTATAGATGAAGAACATGTAAAAGAATGGGTGAAAGATATAAAGTTTTCCAAACTTTTAGAAAATTTTGGCCCTTTTGAAGGAATCCTCCATGAGGAATATCATCTGCCATGGCCTATTAAAGACCGGGATTTTGTATTTCATGCAGGAGTATTTCGGGATAAGGAAGGTATCGTCCACGTAACGGTTAAAAGTGTAGATAAACCAAAGGTCCCCACAACTTCTGCAATAAGGGGCGAAATAGAAGGGGAATATCGGATTACCCCGCTGGATAAAAATAAATGTCGGCTTGAAGTTGAGGTGCTTTCCGATCCCAAGGGAGCAATCCCTAAATGGGTTGTAAACCTATACCAAAAAAGTTGGCCCCATGAGACTTTATTGGCCATAGTCGGGGAGCTGTCCAAACCCTATGCCAAAGAAGTAAAACTCCCAGAAATGCCCCCAAATACACCCGTGACACAACGCCGCTAATAGGCTATACCCCCCAAATGGAATTTTTTAAAGTTACCTCCCAATCAGGAAAGGCCAGATGCGGACTTATTCAAACGGCCCATGGAGCTATTGAAACTCCGGTTTTTATGCCCGTTGGAACCAGAGGTAGCGTAAAAGGAATTTGGCAGCATGAATTGAAAGAGCTTGGTGCCCAAATCATCCTTGGGAATACCTACCATCTGTATCTTAGGCCATCTCATGAATTGATTGAAAAAGTGGGAGGGGGACTTCATGGATTTATGAATTGGGATGCCCCCATTCTTACCGACTCCGGGGGATATCAGGTTTTTTCCCTTTCTGATATGAACAAAATTACCGATGACGGAGTTATTTTTAAATCACATCTGGATGGATCCACCCATTTCCTAACTCCAGAAAAATCGATGGAAATCCAAAGGGCCCTAGGTTCTGATATTGTAATGGCATTCGATGATTGTCCTCCTCTTCCCTCAACCAAGGAGGATTTGGAAAAAAGTTTAAAAAGAACCCTAAATTGGGCCAAGAGATGCCAAAATTTTGAACTCAAACCTCATCAACATCTTTTTGGAATTGTTCAGGGTGGCCTAGATATTGATCTAAGAAAAGAATGCTTAAATTCCCTAGAGAACTTTTCAGGATATGCTTTAGGAGGACTTTCGGTTGGCGAGAAAAATGAAGAAATGGTGGAGCTTTTAAATAATTTCGTTCACACCATGCCAGCGGAAAAGCCTAGGTATTTGATGGGGGTAGGAACTCCACTGGATATCCTAAAAGGGATAAAGGCCGGGCTGGATATGTTTGACTGTGTTTTGCCCACCAGAAACGCTCGAAATGGCCAGTTTTTAACCACCCTTGGCCCGCTAAATATTAAAAACGAAAAGTACAAAGAGGACAAAACTCCCATAGATCCGGATTGCTCTTGCAAGGTATGTAAAACCTATTCCAGATCTTATATCCGGCACTTATTTAATGTAGGCGAATATTTAGGGGGGCAATTGGCCACTTACCATAACCTTCATTTTTACCTGAATCTTATGAAAAATGCGCGAAGCGCTATTAGGGAAGGAAGATTTCAAGAGTTTTTTTCATCCTTTGAAAAGAAATATATGGGTTTGACGAATACCGACATCAATTCTATAAATTAACCAATTTTAATCGCTTAAACCTAGGAATTTTAAAATGTTAAATTTATTATTTTCTTCTGCTTTTGCCCAAGATGTTGCAACAAAACCACAACAGCCAAATATTTTCATGCAGTTTGTTCCCTTTGTCCTAATCTTTGCCGTTTTTTATTTTTTGATGATTCGTCCTCAGAAAAAAAGATTGGATGAGGAAAAAAAGATGCTTACGACTTTAGGAAAAGGCGATGAAGTTTACACAAAATCTGGAATTATAGGTGTAATTTCTGGTTTAACGGATGATATTGTTACTTTAGAAATAGCAGACGGTGTGAAAATGAAAATGTTAAGG
>Ga0180061_1000109_pt1 | contig 11934 bp, 14 predicted proteins | sample EasRivT27_16_10D_FD_121769 | JGI IMG/M metagenome (GOLD analysis project Ga0180061, IMG submission 121769) | Soil microbial communities from meander-bound floodplain in the East River, Colorado, USA - East River metaG ERMLIBT27_16_10D | ecosystem: Environmental > Terrestrial > Soil > Floodplain ...
CCGAGAAATCGCGGCAGCCCAAGGTAGAGAGACCAGGGATGTTACCAAAGACATCTACAAAATTCGACGCCTTATGGCGAATGAACTTAAGGACTACCAGACATGAAGATTGAGCCCAGCTACGATCCGACTGAAGAGTTGGACACCAAGATTGACGTGGAAATGATTTTAGCGAAATTGCCAAAGCCGACCCAGGTTATCTACTTCCTCCTGATGCGGTTTGACACTGAAACCGTGTGGCAAGCGCTGAAGGCTGAAGGCTGGCCAAGGGCATTATTTGAGCGCCACATTTTCCGCCTGGACAGGGCACTGGCGCCCACATATTCACTTGAGGCGCAAGCCATCAGCCACGAGCGCGTGCAGAGACGAGGGTTCTGATGGAGATTAGTGCTGAAGCTTGCCTCGTGCTGGCCGCTGCTGCTGGTGGCATGAATGGCGCGGAGATTGTCCGCCTCCTGGATGCCAGAGGTTTCACCCGAAGGTGGCAGGCTCGCATCCTCAACGAAGCCATTGCGCACCTAGAACGTAGCCGGCAGCTTCGAGGATAGCCGCGCACACCCTTGTGCACATCTGCACAGGGCTGTGCATTCACTATTAATTACGGGAGATAGGGGCACATGGAGTTACGACGATGGCAGTGCGGCCTCTATCTACGAGCGACATTGGGGCCAGGGCCGAGTTGCTCGTGTGCGCGCTCCTCATCTCTCTCGGCTACCAAGTGTTTAGAAATGTCTCCCCGGCCGGCCCAGCGGATATTGTCGTGTTCAAGAACGGCAAATGGTTGAGTATCGACTGCAAGGCGGGTCGGAATGCCCGTTACCGCAAGTGTCTGGCCATGCATAAGGCACTGGTAACGGATGCCGGCCAGATCAGTTTTGACCCACCGCTGCCCAGTCGCCAGCAGAAAAAATAATATCGTGCAAGGGGTCGTCGGCTTGGGTTTCCTCCAGGCTTCTCCCGGTTGGCGCTCCCTTGCATCCCTTCGAAACCTGGAGAACAAAATGAAACCGAGAACCGTTTGTAAGCACGGACATCCGTGGACGCCAGAGAACGTCTACATCAAGGCCGACGGCAAGCGCCGATGCCACACATGCCTATCTTCGAAACGTCCCCAGCGCCTTCACTGCAAACGCGGTCATCCGTGGACGCCAGAAAACACTTTTACAAAATCCGATGGCAGGCGCCAGTGTCACGCATGCCGCGCCATTCCGGCAGCCCGGAGAGCCGAGCGCGCCCACTGCAAGCGCGGACATGCGTTCCCAGAAAACGCGCGCACGCGCGGCGACGGCAAGCGAAGGTGCCAGACATGCCGGATTCAGGCGCGAAAGCTTGAGCGCTTGCAGCAGCGCAACACTGACACGCCGCTCACCATACTTACCCGAATAGTGAAATTAACATCATTTGATGATGGGCCAGATCACGAATGCTGGGTATGGCTGGGTGCCGTTGACCGCGATGGGTACGGCAGGATACACGGATACGGGCGGACGCGCCAGCTTGCCAGATTGATGTATGAAGCGCTCATCGGCCCCGTTCCAGCCGACATTCAGTGCGACCACCTGTGCAGCCACTCCACATGCTGGAATCCGGCGCACATTGAACTTGTTCCCGCCGACGTTAATCAAGCACGGGCTGCCGCTATTCGCGGCGATTATCGTCTGGCGCTGGCTCCAGATCTAGTGCGCCAGGCCAAACGCGCGCGCTTGCTGGAGCAGCATGCCGCTGATCCGGAAAGGGCCAAACGGTTGGCTGCGGAGATTCTGACGAGATTTGATTCCACACAAAGGGAGAATTTAACATGAAAAAGATTGCTATTGTGCTAGCTTTTATTGCTAGCTCGTGCCCATCGTTCGCCTCGCAGTCGGCGCAGGATGCCGTGAGCGCCCTTTACGCCCCATACAACCCGCCCGCGAATTGCAGTCTCTGTCATGGCCCGGATCGCGATGCCACGCTCAATCCGTATGCGCTCGATTTTGGCATCGCTAAGGCTGACAGCCTGATCGACGAACAAGCCCTGCGACAGATCGAACAATTGGATTCGGATGGCGATGGTGCCGAAAATCTTCTGGAGATTGTTGCTGGGACTAGACCTGGCGATCCGAGGTCTATCCCGAGTTTGGCTACGGCTAGCAGCACGTGGTCAGTCATCAAGAATCTTTACCGCTAGCCTTGGAGAAGAAGAAAAATGATTGACACCATCACAACGGCCTTCGAGGCCTTTGGCTACCAAGTTGAATTGCTGGACGCCGACCTCGGCGATGCCAAGGTAATTCTTGTTTCCGACGAGAGCGGCAAAATTTTTGACGTGATCGGCGCGCCCAGTGAAGAGGCTCTGATTGAAGAAGTTGAACAGTGGCTGGATGATGAGCAAACCATGCTTGATGAACTGACCGAAGGGCAGGACGGCTGACCACTATGGCTATGGTGATTATTGTGATGGTCATGCTGGTCGCTTTGCTCGACCACACAGAGGAGTAGGAGACCCCCGTCCTGAAACGATGCCCGCTAATGATGTAATGGAAACCGGGCACTTATGCCACCCACAAACCTGGGAAAACGTATAGACGATCTGAGCGCCATATCGTTTGTAGTGGCACCCTATAACAAACGTAGGCCACTCCCACGACATTTGCACAATCGACTGGATTTGCATCTTTTCTGCCATCTCGATTATATACGATTTGAGGGAATACCAAAAAATGGCTCGACTAAAGGGGGCAAAGAAGTGCCCAACCTGCTCAAAGTTTCACCGTCCAGGGTTGTGTATCGGGCTGCTGGCTAGCCACAATACGGCGTGCACGCCCGGTCTCGATGGCCACGATGACGTGTGCCGAAAGTGCGTCGAATCCATCACAAGATCATGCCCGGTGTATGTGCCGGCGATTGCCGACAAGCCACCCACTCCAGGACGGACGGCGTACAGCATGAAGGGTGCACGCGAGGTGCTGCGGCGCATTGCCGACGGCCGCCCCTCAGAGCCATGTCAGTGCGACGTGTTGCTGGCTGACGCAGATGGACCCCCATGGCCAACGCCATGTGCGGCATGCGCACCAGATTTCCCGCGCAAGCGCGCACGCAGGACGACGATTCACGAGCGCGAGCACTTCATCCTGGTAGACGACTGCCACGGGTGTGATGAGTATCGCGACGCTCGTTCGGCAGGGGAGTCCGTTTTTGTAGATGGCGTTGAGGTGCTGCGGCGATTCGTAAGTTTTGAGCCCAGGCCGCGCGGACGTACGTCAGTAACGATTAGGAGAGCCAGAAATGGAAAATAACAACAGCGTCTTTAGCGATGATGGTGATCCAGAGATCCAGGAATTGGTGGATGAGTTCGGCTTCGATCTGTTTATGGAGAAGCACAATTTCGCTGGTACCCCCATCGTGGCCCTGATCGTGGTCGATTCTTTCGATGAGGTGGCCCCGTTCTCGCTGTTATGCAAGCCTGGCGATGAAGTCGAAACTTTGCGTACGTATTTCACCTGTGAATGCTGCGACAGCATGCCTTTTGGGTTGTAAAATGTCTGCACGATATACTGGCTCACTTGTGTGCACAGAGAAGCCGCCGCCGAAACGTTATTGCCCTCGATGTAGCAGCAACCTACCACTTGAGGATTGGCATCGGAAGCCACAAGCCTATTGCAGGCGCTGCTGGGCAGGGTACAGGCGCGCTACACGTTAAGAAGGAAGATCATGGATAAGACCAAGAAGAAGAAGATCATGCCGCCGGAGTCTCCTAGATATAAGGCCGCAGCCAACCGCGCTGCGGCTGGCGGACCATATGAGATCCGTTCGCGAAATAAGTTAAATCGTTATGGCATCGTCATCGTCGAAGTGCCGCCTCGCAAGAAGAAAAAGGTATAAGCAATGTCTCAGCCACGAATTCCAAAGAACTCACCGCGGGCCATCTCTGCCAAGAAGCGACTAGCGGCAAATAAGCTGGCCCAGAAGGTTGCTGCCGAGCGGGAGCTACTACTGGGCACCATCGGCACCGTCCCCGCACACGAAGCACGAAAGCTGCTTAGGAGGGTGCGTTAATGCCCATCAACCCTATTGATCCGCTGGGACTTGGTGACTTCGGCCTATTATCCCCGACCGCGGGCAGCAATCTTGGCCGCAGCCCAGACCAAAAGCTGAGCACCAACGCCTCGGAAGCAACACGAATCGCAGATAACGTTGACTTGCAGCAGAAAATGCGAGAGATGTCACGCCAACGCGCTACTGGTCTCGGCGATGAATATCGTAGAGCCGAACAAACGACGCGCAGTGGTGGCACCCCTCCAGAACGCGGCGGCAATCTTACCGAGTTGCTGACCATGCTGCTCGGCGGGATTGCTGGCGGTGCAATTGGCGGCGGTGAAGGTATGCTGCGCGGTGCTGCGGGAGCCGCCGAAGGTGCTGGACAAGCTATTGATGAGAAGTACCAGCAGGCCCTCGCTCGCCAGTCCGCGGAGATCGCGTCGGCAGCCGAATACATGGACACGCGCCAGAAGGAGGCATCCCGGCTTATGGCAATTGTCCAGGCCGGGCAAGGTGCTGGCCTGTTAGGTGCTGCCAGCCCAGAAGAAATCGGGGAGCGCCTATTTCCTGGCAGCGGCATGTCCTTTAACGTTGGCATGAAGCAGCAGCTTGAGAATCGAGCCGAATACAGCAAGGCGCGTATCAAGGCGCTAGAGACTGAGTTCTCCGCCATTCCGCCAGAAAAGGTTGCTCGCCGTGCTGGGATCCTTCGGGATACGTTCCGAGAGTTGGGAATGCCAGAGGAACGCATTAGCATCATCAAGGACGAAGACTTAATTGATGTGCAGGGTAATATTCGCGACGAGACGATGGCAAAGTGGCTTGGCTTTGACCAGTACCGCGCGTGGAAAAACGGAAAAATTGATTCCGGGGACCTAACCCTTCTGCCGCATGCTTTAGCGAGCGATGATGATCTGCCAACACAGACAGAGCAGCAACAGAAGGCCCTTAGAAAGTTATCCGACCTACGCTCTGCCAACCCAGGCACGCCTATCCTAGCGCTATTGAACGGGTTCTCATTTGAGGAACGCACCAACCTGGCAAAGGGTTACGGCATCGGCGAATCAAGTGCCGATGTTCTCGCGAAGAAGCTGGAGCGCGCTTACTCAGAGAGTGAGAAGCGGGAGCGCGAGTGGGTAAACTTCGGTGGCGACCCAGTCGAGATTAGGAAACAGATTGACAAGGAGATGCGGCAAAGCATCGTGGCTGAGGAGAAGGCTTTACGCCATGAAGGCATCGAAGCCTGGAATCAGTCTGTACGAAGACACTTGGAAGAAATTGTTGCCAATGATCCCAATGTTGACATGCTTAAAGTTGGCGACGAAGCAGAGGAACGGGCCGCACTGCAAATGATGCGTAGCGACCCAGATGAGCGGCGCTGGCGGTCGATTGTGTCTGAAGATATTCTAAAACGCCTGCGCGCTAAACATCTAATCAAGTAAGGATTTACGACAATGCCCAATCTGTACGAATCGGACGCGGCAAATCGAATTTACGAAGCAATCACAGCTAGTGGCAAGTCACATGACGATGCCGTTGTTAAACTTCGTGGATACGGATTTGAGCCTACGCCCGAAAAGTCAGCCGTAGCTACTACGCAGGGTAAGCCTACCGCGGCGAGGGTGCCAGCCCGAGCCGAAACGGTGGAAGCCATCGCCGAAACGGCGGACCTCCCGGACGCTGTCAACAAAGCGTTGAGGAGCGGCCCCACACCGCAGCCGATGCCAGCTTATGGCATTGGTATTGACTCTAGCACCTGGCAGCGTACTCCCGCAGAGATCGAACTTGCCGAGGATACGTCAACTCTGGCCAATATTAGTAAGCTGCGCGATGAACTGAAGGACAAGTACGGTTACGCTCTGGATGATTACGTCATCCGCCAACTGGAAAGTGGCGAGGTCAGCCGCGACGATGTATATGACATGGTCAAGAAGGTGTACGACGGCCCTAATAAGACCTGGATGAAGATCACTGACAAAGGTAAAGATGCCATGGCGGCGCTTAACCTGGTTGGCAGTGCGGCTCAACAAGGCCTTTGGTCTCTCCGCATCCGCGAAGGCGAGGAACCTGACGTTGATGCACCAGAGGGATCCTGGGAGCGCGAAGGCGGCGTCAAAGGAATTCTGGCTGCGGCGAAGCTGCGCGTGCTGGCAAATCTTGAGCCCTTCTTCTCCAATGACAGCCCCATTCCAGAACCTAACAACGACTTTGATAGCGCCCTGGAAACCATTGACGAAGTCACAGATCTGGAGACAGTTAGCAGCGAGGGTGGACTAACCTCCTACGATGCCAGCCGCGCTGTCTACGAGGATGAGAAACTGAAGTTCCACGAGCGGGCAAGTGTTCCAATCGAGAACCAGTTGACGCCGGAGGATGTGCTTGATGCGACGGCACGCCAGTTGAAGGAGGATGTAGGCTTAATTGCTTCAGTACGCAAAGCCCTTGCCAGCCCCGCCATGCCTATCCCCAACATGCTTGACCCCTATGCGTCCTACGTTATGCGGGCTGGCGGCTTGCGCGATGAACTCGACCCCAATATACGGCCCGGCGATCAGCGCCACCCTGAGGCAGAATCTATGTATCGCGGCGAGACATTCACCGAGCAGCAATCAATGTTAGGTACCAAGGCTCAAGCCGGCCTCACGGCATTCTCCACGGCGATGACTGTCGGCGACGACCCGGCCTTGATTGTAGATATTCCAGCCTTCCTGCTGACCAAGACGGTTAGGGGCATCACCAAAGGCGTTAGAGCAATCAAGGCTGTAACTACTGGGATGAAGGATGTTGAGAAGATCGACAACACGGTTGCCGGACTACTCAAGCACGAAGGCAAGCTTAAGTCTGCTCGTGACGAATTACACCAGACTTGGCAGGCGTCCGCTGATGCGGGCCAGCCAGATGCAGCGGCGGCGCGCAAGGTGATGCAGATGGAAACCCGCATTGCTGAGGCTGAAGTTTTGATTGCTGCCAAGCGCGGCGACTTGGTGAATGTGCTGGAGCCTAAAGCCCCGTTGCGGCGCGACCCTGGATCTATACCTCTAAACGACGCAGTACGGTATGAAGGCATCAACATTGAGTTGCTAATGCCCTCAGAGAAGTTAGCTAGTGGTGTCTCCAAGATGGTAGACGCGCCCTTTCCTGGGCAGCCACGCGTACTATCGGCCAAGCGTGCCAGGGGCGTTTCCAAGCCGAATGCTATGCGACGAGTGATGGCCTTGGAGCATGCCAGCACCGAAGCTGTGGAAAAGGCGCTGCAAACGAACGGCATTCAAGGCATGGCCAACTACACGAAGCGGCTGCGGCAGGCCATTAGAAACCTACGAGGGGAGACTGGGCTTACATCAGCAGACGATGACTTCCTGCGGACTACTAGGCGGCTGCCGTCTCGGATCCAGAAGCACCTTGACGCACTTGGCTATGGCCACGCCAACGTTATGCGCATGTTCGCTGCGGAACTGGATATGGACACGCTAAACAAAACTACCCAGTTCGCGCATCCGCGCATCTCGGAACGTGCATCACTGCTGGGAATGGATGATGGGGCCTATGCCGGTGACGCCGCAAAGCGGCTGGCATTGGGCGCAGATCTATCTGACGTGCGCATTCACGGGTTGCAAATCCCGGAGCACGTTCTATCTAGCCAGGGTGAATTTCCGGCGTGGACAGACGACTTTATGCTGGGTAGCAGCACCAGCAGTAGCATCAAGGGCACCCGCTTGAAACGTCTTAATAATGGACTCATGGCGGTCCCAGATGCGGACATGATGACACACCAGTATGGGCGCGTGATGGGCGGACTTGTGGCGGGAGCATCGCACTTGCGGCTTCCGCAGATTGTTCGGGACATGACATCCTACGTCACTGAATCTGGAACAAAAGCATTAGGTCCAGTTAGGCGCTTGGTGAATAGAGCCGCCCTTCTTCGGCAGCCAACAAGTGCACTGTCTCGGGATGCATATACCATGTTGCGGGCACACCACGGAGCATATGTCGGAACTGCGGTTGCGGAAGAGGGATATCTTGCAGACATGCTGCGCGGGCTGAAGTTTGTTAAGCCTGATCGACTTGGCCGCATTAAGCCTACAGCAGCCGGCCGCGAAGCCTTTCAAGGCGTTAACCGCGTGCTGGATATGGATGCAGACTCCCCTGTGCTGGCAAGAGGCTTGAATTCACTTACCGACGAGCAGCGCCAACTCTACACAAAGCTGCGCAGCCACTACGATGAAGTTGCTGCATCACTTGGCTTAGAGGCTGGCATCGCTACACGGCATATTGTGGATCATGTGTTGCCACTGTCGTCTATGGTTAATGGACACCGACCGCTGGAGTTTGTTGGCCTCCCGGTTTCCACCAAACTAGGAGTTAATAGGTTGCGTGGAGTGGCTGATCCAGAGGCGGCTGAAGATCTTCTTGACACGTTCCAAGTAATTACACGCGGCAAGAATCGCAAGATCTACATGGAGCCCATGTATGAGAAGATGCGCCTACTCTCCTCTACCAAACGCAAGGAAGCGGCTGTGCTACGTCGTGCCGGTAAACCTTACGAGCATCTTCAGCGTGAGGCCAACTACCTGGAGATGATGCGCGACAATATCATGGGCAAACCATCGTCCTTGGATGATTTGCTTGCCCGTAACTACGAGTCTATTGGTGACGGGGGCAAGTCCTGGCACAAGCTGTCAGCACCACAGCGCATGGCAGCAGGATTCAGTTCGTTGCTGTACGCTTCGTTGTTGTCATTGAATCCGAAATACTTTGTGCAGAATCTGTTCACAGCCATTCTTAACCCAGCGGCGAAACACGGCGGCTTGCATACGTTAGTGGGCCTTGCCAAGACAGTAAAGATGGGGCTGCCAACAGAAGGCGGTAGAGCGCTCAAGCAGATTGTGCGCAATAGTGGCGTCACAGATGAGGCTCGCTACATTATGCAGCCGACACAGATCGGTAATGAGGCTAACAGCTTCCTTGAGAAGCTGGAAAAAGCGGTCTTCATGGATTACCCTGCGTATGCGAATAAGTATGGACTCATCGAGCAGTCCGAAGGCTGGAACCGCGGTCTCTCTATGCACGTCGCCATGTCCCAGCGAATTACCGAAACTGGCCTAACCTGGGCGCAACTAAAGCAGAAAGGACTGCACCGCGCTATCATCTCCGAATCTGTGCAGGATGCTGAGGCTGCCCAGCATATGTTCGGATGGCTCGGCAGGTCTCCAGTATTCGAGCGCACGCTTGGCCCGGGCGTCACACAACTTCTTACGCAGTTCCTGTCGTTCCCATGGAAGCAAGGCGAGTTCCTGGTCGGGCACTCTATCAAGGATCCAGGCTTTTTGCTGCGCTATCTTGGATACAGTGGTTTCTTGCAGCGTATTGCTTCCCAGGGTGGTATGGACGTTGCCTCGTCCGTGGGCCTTGGTCCTGCCAACCCATTTGCAGGTGGTTTGCAGACATCTCCCGGCGCGGACATTATTGAGGCGTTAGTGGATTGGGGCATGTCCCTTGGTGATGAAGATCCTGAAGTACGTAGGCGTGCTAATAAAAGACTTCAGGATTCAGTCCAGAGTCTTGACCCTATTGTACGCAAGATGAAGGCTCACGCGGATAAGCTAGAGACCCTGCGCCAGTATATGCGCACAGGCCAAGGCAACATCTACGATCGCAGAGGCCAGTTATCCAGGATCGTTACTGAAGAGACTATAGGTAAGGATGCCTTACCACTGCTGTTGAATATGCGCGCGAAGAATGATGTGATTGAGCAGGAGCGCCGCAAGCGTCTCAGCCTCAACAAGAAGAAGGTGCGCGAAGGACAAATCAGCGCGCTGGAGCACATCACTAAGCTCTATGATGAAGGGCGCATGGAGGAAGCCTCCAGCTACCAGCGCATGTATGAGGAAACGTACAGGATGCGTTTCTCCAATGATCCCCGGCAGAAGTACATCGAAGCACGTGTAATGACACAGAAGTTTCGGGACTTTAATGCTAACAAAAGTTTGGTTGGTACGCCGGGATTCGAAAAGTTACTGGAAGTAGACAAATCGCAGGATTACAATCCGGAAGAACGCAAACGTTTACTGCGAGACATGCAATAGCTGCCGATAGACTGTAAAGGACAAGAAATGCCTAAGAAGCTCGACAATATCCGCGAGATCGTGCGCAAGCTGGTAAACACCCCGGCCACGCAACTCCAAACAGGACCGTCCCACGTCACCCCAGTGAAGCCCGACAACGTCGCCGACGAGGGGGTCATTCAAACCGAAGGAGAGAAGAAGTTCCGGCGCGCGACCGAAGGGCAGCAGAAGCGGACCATGCCGCCCGTGCGGCGCAAGTTTCGGTAACCCTCGCCTGAGAGAGACATTGACCACAACGGAGTGGGGAAGACGCGCCGACGCCAAGGCGGCAAGACTCCTCAAGCGCCTCATTAATGCGGCAACAATTATGCGCGGGGAGCATTGGATACTGGGAGCATTCAGGTTCCTTGATACCGACACCTGTGTGCCAGGACGCTGGGCTGTTTGGTGCACGTGGATAGGCCCGGTGCCGCGGGGCAAGTTGGTGGCGGCGACGTGTGGTGTGCCGAACTGCGCGCGAGTGTCACATCTGCGGCTGATAGACGATCCCCGATACATTCCCAGTGTGCAGGGCAATTCCTGCGACGACGATGATAACAACGGCTAGCCTTAAGCTCTCGAAGCGAGGGACGAGCTAGCCACTACTTAAGGAAAAACAATGGCACCCCCGAAGAAGAAGACAAATTGGCTGGCTGAAGAAACACAAAAGCTGCGCAAGGCCGCTAGCGAAGCCCGCGAGGCCGGACTGATCCCGCCGAAGCCGATCGTTCCTGCTGGCAGCCCGCGCATGAAGGCGGCCGAGGGACGGGCCGAGAAGAATCGGCTGGCGAGAGAGTTGCCGCCGCACATGCCGCGGCCCGCAGAGCGCGATGTACCCTTCGACAACCAGGAAAACCTGGGTGAGCCCCAGCGGCAGCGAGCACTGGCGAAGGTGCGAGCCGAGGCCGAGAAGCGCAACGGCCCCAGGTACCAGCGCAACCGAGGTGGCAAGTAGGCTACCTGTGGCTAGAGTGTAGCCGTCGTCCCAGCATATGCGGTTATTGTGCGAGGCACCGAGACGCTATGCCGACAATGCTTGAATGAACTGCGCAATATAAAGAGGCGCACGCACACGTAACCGCAGGCTGCCGGATGCTAGATCCTCGGCTGCGATCAAGCGCAATTCCATCATCCCGCGATAGGGACCTTGTAATGGGCACTGATCTGCCTTGGGGCAAGGTCCTTATCCGGGTATCTCCCAGAAAGATCAGACATGGAAACGAAGCGATGCCCTAGATGCAGCGCAAGGAAAATTGTGGGCGAATTTAATAGGAGTCGAAACAGGAAGGACGGGATAGACTCGCAGTGTCGAGATTGCCGCGCAGAGTACAGACGCGCCCGCCGTGCTGCTAAACCTAAGCCGCCAGAACTTCCTGCTGGCATGAAGCGATGTCCGGCGTGCGGCGAGACGAAGGGTGTGGGCGAGTTTGGCAAGAATCAAAGCACAAAGGACGGGTTGCAGGCATGGTGCCGGGATTGTCAGGCGAAGTATTACAAGGCCAACCGCGAGGCGATACTGGCATACCAACGCCGATATCAGGAAGATCACGAGATAATGTATCGCCAGCGTTACCATAGAATTCACACTAAAGTTCTAAACTTATATGGTGGCATGTGTGCCGAGTGTGGTAGTCCTGATCGTTTGGAGCTTGATCACATTAACAATGACGGGGCGCAGGATCGCATAAATCTTTTTGGAGATCCACGAGCCGGCGGGCAATCGTTTTACCTATATCTGCTCAAGCTCGGCCGGCGTCGAGAAGGCCTTCAGCTACTTTGTAAACCATGCCATCGAAGCAAGACCACGGCTGAA
>Ga0180061_1000110_pt1 | contig 11743 bp, 9 predicted proteins | sample EasRivT27_16_10D_FD_121769 | JGI IMG/M metagenome (GOLD analysis project Ga0180061, IMG submission 121769) | Soil microbial communities from meander-bound floodplain in the East River, Colorado, USA - East River metaG ERMLIBT27_16_10D | ecosystem: Environmental > Terrestrial > Soil > Floodplain ...
ATCGAAGGAATTTTTTCCTCTAATTAAGGATATTTTTTCTGGCCTTTCTAAAAATCTTTTTGAAACCTCTTTATTTTCCAATTCTCCCTGGTGAAGGTGGAGAAAGTTATTGTCCAGTTTTAATACATTGATCCCAACCGCAAGGTGGCATCCCCCACCGTATTCATTAAATGCTTTTCGTTCTCTTCTGACTTCCTCAAAAGTTTGCGGGTCTTGAACAAGTTTAATTTTTTCCAGAAGTTCAAAATTTCCTCGGAGAATCTCAATTGCCAAAGCACCTTGGGATGCCGCAGATGGAAAAATTGAAAGCGGCAGAACCATAAAATCCAAACCTTCGGTTAGATGGCGAACTTCTTCTGTTTCCGATAAACGTTCAAGGCCGGCCAATGCCAGAATTATTGCGTGATATTTTCCCTCTTGGAGTTTTAAAATCCTAGAATTTACATTTCCTCTTAAAGTTTGGGTGGTTATTTTCAGATTTTCATTAGGGAGAAATTTTTTTAAATGGTTTCCAATATTGCTAATTCTTCTAAGGGAACTGGTTCCAACGATTAATTCATCTAGGTTTTTTAAATCACGAATCGTTTCTTTTTTTATTAAAAGGATATCGTGGGGATAGGATCTTTTGGTGATTGCGGCCAGCTCCAGTTCACTTGGTCTAATAGATCCGAGGTCTTTATAGCTGTGAACTACTAAATCTACTTTTTTTTCTATCAGTGCCTGGTCTAATTCTTTGGTAAAAAAGTTTTGCCCTTCCATCTGCCAAAGAGGAATGGTTGTATTTTGATCACCCTGAGTTTTAATAATCTCAAGTTCAAAATTATCCCCAGTTAATTTTCTTAACTGTTCAATGATCTGGTTGCATTGAGTAAGGGCAAGAAGGCTCCCTCTCGTTCCAACCCTGTAGGTTTTAGGCAAACTGGAACTCCTTAGGACTAAAACCGAGATCTTTTAAGGTGGATCTTTTATTTGCAATATTTTGGATTGCACCTTTTGCCATCTCAATTTTTTCCCGTTTAACTTGATCTAAAACATCACCTTTTTCAAAGATATCTTTTAAAAAAGTAATGCCATGGACCGATGTGTAACGGGTTTTTAGCACAGAGGGGCATCCTAAATCAATAAATCGGCGAGACTGCGAATCGGGATGAGACTTAAACCAAGTTTCAAAAAAATCATCGTCAAATAAAATAGTTTGGGCCCCAATAGTGTTTACGATAAGTGAAAAGTTTGACCACGCGTTATAATCCAACCATGGGACCACTGGGAGTTCTAGGGAATTCTTTTCGGGGTTTCTAGCGGTAATAAAGATATTAAACCGTTTTTTTAAAACTTTTATTAAGTTTTGGCCCATAGAGCCATTTCCCACTAAAAGAACATTATTGTTCGGCCTTTTTTCTAAAAGTATTCGGGTAATCCCAGCATAGGACTGCTGACCGACATTAATTAAATGTTTTGATCTTACTTCTTTTGAATCTTTAAATAGTTTTTCTAGTAGTTTTATAATTCTGGGATCTCGTTTGGGGTGTTTTAAATATCCAAGATAAGCTTCTTTAAATTGATGCACAATTTCATTTTCCCCTAGGATTTTGCTCTCAAGTCCGCAAATAATTTTAAGAAGGTGTTGGTAGGCAAAACTTCCTGCATAAACCTCTGTGGACACTTGTTTTTCTAAATTATTTAAGGGAAAGAGCTTATATCCAATGCAAATTACCCTTTGGCAGGTGTTTAGACAGAACAAATCACTAGAATTAATGACTGTTCCAGCTGGAAATTGGGTTAAAATTAAGCCTTCAATCATGGTATAGTATTTTTTATCATTACCTTAACGCAAATTTGTCATGATTTTGTAGGGCCTATTTTCATTGATTGGAAGTTTTGATAGGTTTCAAAACTTGGAAATGAAATTGGAAAATCCTTTTAAAATAATGCGAAGCACTTTTCTACGGTTTGACCAAAGAATGGATGGAGCAGTCAGTTTCTTCTTTAAGCATTTTGGAAAATCAAAATTTATGATTAGTATGTCCAAAAAGGCCCAAGTATTGGGCCTTGAGAAACTCTATGAAAAAGGACCCAAGGCATTTTTTTATTTTTTCATGTTTTATTTAATCAGAGATACCGTTTTATATATCATTATCCCCATATTTTTTGCCAAAGCGACTTCCAATTAGGACAATATAGGGATTAACTATGTTCAAGAAAAAATCATCCCAAAAAGAAATGTCAGAATGCGTATTCGAATACCCGGAGATTAAAGAAATCCTTAAAAAGGAACCAAATCAAAAAGAACGGATAAAAAAATACCTTCTGGAGATAGCAGCGGATTATAAAACTTCCTCCATAATGCTAATAAAAAAATCTTTGGATATCGTATTAGAGAAAATTTACGATGAGATAAACCTAAATGTTCCCGAGGGGATGGATTTTAAAAAGCTCTGTGAGGAAAATAATGTTGTAATGGTGCCAAATCACCAGTCCCATGCCGATTACCTTGCCATAAACTGGATGACTCTTAAAAAATTCGACATCCCTTTATATATAGCAGGCGGTATTAACTTAAATATTTTTCCCATAGGAAAATTTTTTAGAAATTGCGGATGTTTTTTTATCCGCAGAACCTTTAATGATGATAAAATCTATAAGGCAACCTTAGAAGGTTACCTCTATTATTTACTTTTAAATGGAAAAACCATTGAGTTCTTTTTTGAGGGTGGAAGATCAAGGACAGGAAAATTACTTCCCCCAAAATATGGCCTTTATCAAATGATCCTTGAGGCCCATTCTCATATACCAGCAAATAAAAAGAAAAAACTTTTGTTTCAACCGGTTTCCGTAATCCATGAATATGTACCGGAACATGCGGCCATGGTTCGGGAAATGATGGGGGAGCCAAAAAAGAAGGAAAATATTTTCCAACTTTTTAAAGTTTTTAAACTAATTTCAAAGCAATTTGGATCCATCCATTTAAATTTAGGAAACCCCATAGAGGGGTTTGATACTTTAAAATTAAATGAAAAAGATCAGAGAAAGGCCACTTATAATTTGGCCTTTAGGCTTTTTAATCAGGTCGGACAAAAAATGGCGGTTACGCCAACCTCCCTTTTGGCCTTAATCCTTTTGGAAGAGCCGTCCGGGTCCCTTAAATGGAATACCATTTTAAATAAAGCTAGAATTATTTTAAGCTATTGTGAAAAATTCGAAGTTCCATATATTGAAAGTCTAAAAGAGGAAAAATTTGTAGCCACCATGGAAAGGGCCATGGATATTCTAATTGGGAATGAAAAAGTGGAGGTCCTCGGGCTGGAGGGAGCAGGCGCAGTTTTTTATACAGTTAAAAAAGAATGTAGGATGGAGCTTCTTTATTTTAAAAATACCATCCTTCATCAATTTTTAGTTCCCTGGACCATAAATTCGGCCTGGATTAATATTTTCAACGGCACCATAACCGATGAGGAGAGTTTCAAAAAATATCTAATTTCTGCCAGGGACCAACTGAAACACGAATTTTATTTACCTACCACTTTGGCATTTTTGCAAAAATCATTAAATGTAATTTCTATTTGTGTTGGAAGGCCCATCAATTCTTTGGCGGAATGTTTAAATCTTACTTACTTGGAGTTTTTCCGAATTCTTAAGGAAATAGGCGTTTTTTCACATGCAGGAAATTATATTCATGAAGCTTATTATGTATGTGCCTTGGCAATAAAGGCCCTGAAGAAGAAGAAAAAGGCTTTGACCTATGAGAATGTTTTAAAACGCTCAAAGAGGATATTTAAAGAGCAATTAGAAATTGAAGTTTGTGTGAGGTATCCTGAAAGTTTATCTGTTCCTCTGCTTAAAAGTAGCTTGGGTTTTTTTGAAGCAGAGGGATATATCAAAATAGAAGGAAATAAATTTATATTAAATAAAGAAAAATCCATTGATGATCTAATCGCAACCTTTGAAAGATTTTTAGAAGATAGTTGGACCATCAATATAAACCCAATCAAATAGGAAAAAAAATGGATAAAAAAAACGAGGAGATCAGAGAATCTATAAAGAATATCTTAAAACATCTAGGAGAAGATCCTTCCAGAGAAGGACTCCTCGGTACCCCTGACAGGATAGTTAAATCATGGGAAAAGCTTTTTGGCGGATACAAAATAGATCCCAAAGATATTATGACCATTTTCAAGGAAGACAATGTCATCCCTTTTAATCAAATAATTCTATTAAAAGACATTGAATTTTATTCCACTTGTGAACATCATATGCTTCCATTTGTAGGAAAGGCCCACGTTGCTTATGTTCCAAAGGATAAAGTGTGTGGGATTTCCAAACTGGCAAGAATAGTGGAGGTGTTTTCCCGAAGGCTGCAAATTCAGGAACGAATAGGTAATCAAGTGACGGAATCATTAATGGAGGTATTAAAACCCCAAGGGGCCGCCTGTATTATTGAAGCGAAACATTTTTGCATGACATCTAGGGGAGTTAATAAACAGAATTCAGTGATGATTACCTCTTCACTTAAAGGTTGTTTTCTTACTCATGACCAAACAAGGCAAGAGTTCCTAAACCTTATAAAATAAAAATTATGAATGTAGATTTAAAAGATCGAGAGCAAAAAATCAAAAAGGTTCTTTTAGATATCTTGTGGATAAACCTTTTTGTTGCGGCCTTAAAAATGTACCTGGGATATAAATTTAGGTTTTTGTCAGTTGCCTCATCGGCCCTTGATTCATTTTTTGATAGCTCCTCCAATATTCTGGGGCTAATAACCATTTCTTATGCATATAAGCAGGCAGATGAGAAGCATCCTTACGGAAGGTACAAATATGAAACATTAGGAACCCTTGTAATTGCCGGGTTTTTAATTTTTTCTGCCATCCAGATGGGTATAGGGCTTTTTGATTATTTAGGTGATCCAAACCGGAGAGGGCTTTTTTCCCTTATTCCTCTTTTAGGTATTATTCTTTCCATCCTTATAAATTATTTCGTTGCCGTTTATGAAAAGAAAAAAGGAACTGAACTCCACAGCTCTCTTTTGTTAGCAGATGCTAAACACACCAAAGGTGATTTTATTATGGGCTTTGGTGTTTTATCCTCCATAATCCTTTCTAAATTTGGCCTTTGGTACATAGATTTTGGCGTCGGTGTAATCATCACCCTTTATGTATTTTATCTAGCGGTTAGAATCGTAATGGATAACCTACCTCACCTTTTGGATACCTCCCCCAAAATTGAAAAACAGCTTTTCGATTCCGTTTTAAATATACCCGATATCAAAAATATCCATAAATTTAGGGTGAGAGGAAATCAAAATTGCATGTTCGTAGACTTCCATCTCCTTTTAACCAGTACTTTATCGCTTAAAGAGGCCCACGCAATTGGACATAAGGCGGAAGATCTTATAAGAAACTCCTTAAAGGATTTTGCCCAAAGAGTAGATGTAACGGTTCATATTGAACCCTACGAAAAGCACCATAGAGATCCCATTTAGGAAATGATTATAAAAAAAATAAAAGTCCCAAATTCCAGGTTTTTTTATATCCCCCATTCAGGCGAAAGTAACTGGACTAACTCCCTAGGCTTGCTCCAAAATAAAATGGATAAGGATACACCCTTTATAGCCGCGAATCGATTTTACCAAATTTTTGTCCAAACAGCTCAAAAGTGGTTAGTTGGAAGGGATGTGGTCGGTCCTATTAGGCAGGATCTAACCGGCATTTTTCTTGCGGATTTTAAAATGGGGGAGGTAGAATCGTTGGAAATTAAAAATCTTAATTTAACTTTTGCGGAAATTTTTGACCAGGCAAAGGAAATTTTAAGTAAAAGGGATGATTTAAATCGTATTTTTTCAATTAGAGTCGCGCAAGATCCATTGGGTTCACCCATGGAGCTTAGGTTTTTCCCAAATAACTATTTGATTCCCAAATTGACATTTTAGTTGCTAGTTGGCAATTTATTGATAAGTTAGGAACATTTTTAGGAGGTATTTTATTAAGAATTTTAAGGAAAAGAAGACAACTCACAAAGGACCAAGAGTTAATGAAATGATTAGAGTCCCCGAGGTCCGTTTAGTAGGTGAAAGTGGAACGATGTATGGAATTGTATCCATTAATGAAGCAAGATTAATTGCCCAGCGAGAAGGACTTGATTTAGTAGAAATATCTCCAAATGCTAAGCCTCCGGTGGTTAAGGTTATCGATTACGGAAAATATAAATATCATCAGCAAAAATTAGCGGCCGATGCCAAAAAGAAAATGGCCGTTGTTCAATTAAAAGAAATCCAGCTTAGACCCAATATTGAAGAGCATGACCTGGAGACCAAACTTAAAAAGGTTAAGGAATTTCTAGAGGATGGGGATAAAATTAAGATGGTTATGCAATTTAGGGGACGAGAAAATACCTATAAAGCTGCTGGAATGGAAAAATTTAAGGGGATTTTAGAAAAAGTTATGGCCTTCGGTGCGATGCTAGAAGCCGAACCCAAAATGATGGGCCCAAGAATTATTGCCATAATAGCTCCGGATAAAAAAGTCGTAGTTAAGGGCAAAACTAAACCTACTGCTGAGAATAAGGCCCCAACTCCTTGAAATTATGATTCTATACTCTAAAAATAATACCTAAATTATTAAAATGACTAAAAAATATCTTTTCAAGGTGCCAAGTTATTGGTATTTAACGCCTTTAAAATTATTTTATTAGAGCCCTTAGGGAGAGCAATATGCCAAAAATGAAGACTAAAAGAGCTGCGGCCAAAAGATTTTCCGTAACTGGAACAGGTAAATTTAAGCGAAGAAGAAAAGGACTTAGGCATATCCTTGAGAAAAAACCCCATAAGGTTAAAAAAAGGAATGGAAAAGCTGATTACGTTCATTGCACCGACGTTAACAACGTAACCGCCTGCCTTCCTTATTATAAAAAAATGTAAACTGAAGCTTGGGACCTAAGAGATCTTAAAAATCCCCCAATGATTCGTTAAGGAGAGATAAAATGCCAAGAGTTAAACGAGGCTTTAAGGCCAGACAGAGAAGAAACAAAGTTTTAAAAAGAGCGAAAGGTTTTCATTTTGATAGGAGAACCAAATTTCGTCATGCTCTACAAACCGTAGTTCGAGCACTTCATAATTCTTATAAGGGAAGAAAGCTCTTAAAGAGAGATATGAGATCACTTTGGGTAGTAAGAATTGGTGCTGCAGCTAAGATGTTGGACACTTCATATTCAAGATTGATGCATGCTTTAAAGCAAAAAAGCATTATGTTAAATAGAAAAATGCTTGCTGAAGTTGCTGCTCAGGATATGGATGCGTTCAAAGCGATAGTATCTGCCTCAAAATAAATAGAGTGCCACAAGTCCCTTGTGGCACTAAGTTTCCGCCTAAAATCAATTTCTCTAAAACTTCTAATATCAACTTACATTGTTTGCTTTAGATTCAAAAATACCTAATATTTCAAAACTCGGATGTCTTGTTCATCTGAATCTAATGGGAGAAAAAAAATGAAATTGGGAGTTTTCGTTTTGGCCTTCTTGTCTTTTTCAAGATTAGGTTTTGCCTGCACGGAAGATGGCACTGGTGGCCTTTTACCAGAAAATAGCATGAGGATTCCCGTTGGGGATAAGGCCGCAAATATCATTTCAAAAAAGGATTTTTCCAAAGCATTGGATAAAGTCCAAAAAGTCTATGGCCCAATATTTTCCGAGAAAGGGTTAAATTTAGAGATAGAAAATCATTGGGATGACTCTATTGTAAACGCCTATGCAATCAGAAAAGATGGTAAAGCGATTGTAGCAATTTTTGGAGGGTTAGGTCGGCATCCTAAAATGACACCTGATGGAGTTATTTTGGCAGCTTGCCATGAGGCCGGCCATCACATAGGTGGTATCCCGGTTAAGGTGAATGGCCCAGGTATAGTAGAGGGAGAAAGAGTAATGAAAGTTGCTTGGGCCTCTAATGAGGGTCAAGCAGATTATTTTGGTGTTATGAAATGTTTTAGGAAAGTTATAGAAGGTGAGGACCACAACGCCGTTTTAAAAAAAGTTAATCTTGAAGAAAAACTTATTGATAGTTGTAATGAGGAATTTACCCTTCAAGAAGATAGACAAATATGTATGCGTTCAGTTGCGGCCGGTCTATCTATTACCTCCCTTTTTGTTGATGTTATAAATGCAGAATTGGAAAAAAACGGTAAACCCGAGAGACTTTTACCTATTAGTCATGACAAGTCGGATAATAGAGTATCTAAAGTAATGGATGATAACCATCCATTGCCACAATGCAGATTCGATACATTTGTGAACGGAGCTCTTTGTGACAAAACTATAGATGAAGAAGTTAGTTACTCCGATCCCGATCAAGGTGTTTGCTCAAGGAGAGCGGGATATACTGTAGGAGTTAGGCCCCTGTGCTGGTATAAAGAAGAAGGGTACTACTGATTAAATATATCAAGTAATCAAAAATGGCACATAGCGCATAACCTAAAAAAAAGGTAAAATTTAGTAAGAATTTTACCTTTTTTTTTGGGGTTTTTTTTTTGAACAAGGAATGTTTAAAAAAGTTCTCAAAGGTTTTAATCCTTTTAGTTTTATTTTCTTGCAAGGGAGAAGATCCCCTTACCCCAAAGAAGGTGGAAGGGGCACTAGGCCCTAAATATCCAGATTTAGTTTTGAATAATTTAAGCCCCACCGATGGGCAAATTGGTGTACCGGTAAAACCCAACATAGTTTTAAGTTTTTCTGATGCTGTTGATCCCTTAACCGTGAAAGTAAATTTAAATAGTCCCGCATGCGTGGGCACCGTTCAACTTTCTAAAACTAACTTTGTAACTTGTGAGCAATTGGTTCCACCGATAATTTCCTCACCGGAAAAAAATAGTTTTACCATATCCCCGGTTTTTAATTTGAGTGAACTTACTTATTATAAAATCAAAGTTACCAACCAAATTTATGATACTTTGGGACAACAACTTTCAAATCCCTATAAATCCGATATTGGATTCCAGACATTAGATGCTACTCCACCAACGGTCATTGGGGTTTTTCCTTCGGATAATAGTGTTGAAGTAAATCAAAATACGGGAATTTCTTTATTTTTTAGTGAATTAATGGACACAAATTCCATCACCACCAATTTTTTTGGAAGTGATTGCACCGGAACCCTCCAAATCTCTAAGGATTCTTTTTTCACTTGCGTGGAAATGCTTCCACCAATTTATAATGTTGATGGGATGAGTTTTACCGTTTACCCTCGTCTCCCTTTGGAGTCGAATCATACATATCAAGCGCGGGCCCTTAAAGAAGTTCAAGACTTATCTGGAAATCATTTAGCGAATGAATATATTAGCCAGGGATTTAAGGTTAGGGATTGGACAGCTCCAGTAGTGCAAACCACTATCCCCATTGCAGGCTCCAGTGAAGTTCCATTTTATACTTTAATTATTGCAAATTTTTCAAAAAAAATGGATGAATCTACAATTCAGGGAATTGAGGTAGGAAATATTTGTGCCGGAAGTTTTCAATTATCAAAGGATAATTTTACAACATGCTTACCGGTAGACCCACCAATTGTTTCAGAAAATAAGTTTAGTTTTTCTTTTAAACCAAAGACTAATTTAGAACCGGGAACTAATTATAAGTTTAAATTTACAACAGAAGTGAAAGATGTTGGAGGACTTGCCCTTGAAAATCCTTTCATAGGTTCATTTGCTACTGCTCCTTTGCCTTTTGTAGTAAGCACTAATCCTGCAGCGGGTGCTGTACAGGTCCCCGAGGCCACCACAATTTCGGTAACATTTAGTAGGAATATGGATAGTGCTTCCATTTACACCAATCCTAATTCCAATAATTGTGATATCGGGACATTTAATTTGGCATTGGAGTCATCACCAAATACTTGTATACCCTTAGGGCCTGTAACCGCATCAACGAACACGATGACATTTACTGCAAAACCAATCCTAACCCTTCTAAATTCAGAATCCTATATAATAAAAATTTCCCATTTAGTTAGAGACAATTCTGGAAATGATTTGGGTGCGGATTACGTTCAAAATCCAGGTTTTCGAATTTTTGATACCACACCACCCATAGTAGAACCTGGGGACTCCACCCCAACTAATAATTCGATTAACTTTGTAATTTCCGATCCAATAACAATAGTATTTGACGAATCAATGAACCCTGCTTCCATGGGTGGATTGAATACCGGCTCAACCAGAACCAGTTGCATTGGGACCATCCAGTTAAGTAAAGATAATTTTGTAAATTGTGTTCCGTTCACTTTGAGCAATCCAATACCCTCAAATAACAACAAGAATTTTACAGTAAAACCATTAGGCAATTTAGAATTTTCAACTCAGTATCAAATAAAAGTGACTACGGCGGCCCAAGATAAGTATGGAAATCATTTGGCCACTGCAATGTATATTAATTTTAAATCCATTGATCCTGTCGAGGTGCAGTCAACGAATCCACCAAACGCTCTAAACCCTTTGGTATCAAAAGATACGAATATTCAAATAACTTTTAATCGGGCAGTTTTAAATTCCACCATTTCTTTCATAACAAGCGGATCTATTTGTAGTGGAAGTATTCAGCTTTCAATGAATGATTTCGCAACTTGCGTAAGTTTTTTACCACAGACTTTACCGGGGACTCAAAACCAAGTGATCACGCTCAAACCTTTATTGCCACTTGATAATTTTACCCTTTATAAAATTCGCGTGCTTCAAACGGTTATGGATGAAAATAATATAACCATGGCATCCACCTACACCCAGTCCATTGGGTTTAGAACCATAGATACTGTTCCACCACTAGTGGCAAGTACAACTCCAGCTAATAATTTCACTTACGTTGCCAGAAATAGCTCCTTATCTGTTAATTTTAATGAAGGCATGGATCCTTTAACCATATCTACTAATTCCACTACCACTATTTGTTCGGGATCCCTCCAGGTATCCAAGGATAATTTTACCTCTTGTGTGCTAATGACCGGTCAACCCATTCAAGATCCCCAGGGAATGGTTTGGACCATGCAACCAGCATTTATTTTAGATAATTTCACTTATTATAAATTTAGAGTTTTGGCCGGAGTAAAGGATACTCAAGGCAATGCTTTAGTTACCACTTATAATCAAAATCCAGGTTTTCAAACAATTGATGATATTCCCCCAGTCCTTCTTTCTTCTTCCCCGGCATCGGGGACTACTGGAGTACTTCCCAATTCCAATATCGTCTTAACATTCAACGAGACAATGGATGTTGCTTCCATTACCTCACCATCAACATCTCTTTGTGGGAGTGCCTCCGTTCAAGTTCAGATAGGCCCAACATTTGCCAGCTGTGTCCCGGTAATTTCAACCACTCCCTCCGCTTCCAACACAGTTTTTACTTTTACTCCAGGAAACAGCCTTGGAACTAACGGAACTCTTTACAATATTCAAGTCAGAACTAATGTAAGAGATGCCCAAGGCAATCCCCTGGTTACTACTTTAAATATTCCATTTAGGGCGACGGATACAATCACCCCCTCAGTAACCGGTTTTACTCCGCCCAATGGATCCGTAAACCAATCAATTGGAAGTTCGCTTTCGGTAAATTTTAGCGAGGAAATAAATCCAGCTTCATTAATTACTAATTGTACAGGAACCGGAACTTGGTTTGCTCAGGATGGTGCAACTTGCTTGTTAATGAATCCCTTTGTTGCTTCCCCCGGTAACTTTTCATTTACCATGGCACCTCAAAGCTTTTTCCCCAGAAATAC
>Ga0180061_1000111_pt1 | contig 11742 bp, 11 predicted proteins | sample EasRivT27_16_10D_FD_121769 | JGI IMG/M metagenome (GOLD analysis project Ga0180061, IMG submission 121769) | Soil microbial communities from meander-bound floodplain in the East River, Colorado, USA - East River metaG ERMLIBT27_16_10D | ecosystem: Environmental > Terrestrial > Soil > Floodplain ...
AAATGAATGACCATCTAAAATTGATTGGGATGGAACAACAACCTTTGTTTTTTTTAAAGGAAAAGAATATTCACATTCCTTAATCACATGGGATAAGGAACTAGTTAAAAAGGGTATTAAAGAGCTACAAAATAACCAAGAGAAATTTAAATATTAACTTTTTTGGTTTTAAATTTATTTCTAAAAAAGAGTTAAGGTCTGGAGACAAATCATCTAATAATTTCAAACTGACGGGAGTAATAATTATATTCTTGATTGCCCCTAATCCTACTTACCTATCAATTTTTTTAGATTTTTAAAAAAACTATCATAAAACATAAGATTTCTTAAATGAAGCAATATAAAAATAATATTTTCCAGTACAGGTAATACGGAGACCAGCTACTTCCAAAAAATATATAGGAATTATCTTCCCTAAAAAAAGGTTTTTTAAATAAAGAATCAAGTCTTATTCATTTTTTTAATTTTTAAATAATATTCCTTTAAAATTTTAAGTTTTTTTGTAACATAGTATTATGTACTTCAATCAGGAGGGTAAAATGCGAATCAAATTTCTGTTTATGTTTTTTATCTGGGCCATATTTGCTGGACATGCTATGGCGATGTCACCTAAAAAAACGAATATTCCCAAAGATCAGCCAGGGTACTCTGAACTTGATAAAGCCAGACAAAAGGGAGGAAAGGGGATGTCTCGGGAATATGCTGAGGAAGTTCGTAAAAAATATTCCAAAATTCCAATTAGTGAAGTCACTCAAGAGGACACCAAGATAATAAATGAGGCCAGAAAGGTTTTAAATGAGAAGATGGGGTATTCCTGCTGCGGTCCCTCTCGGCGTTGTCAAGGTGGGACAGGAAATTGCTTTGAAATTAGTGATCGCTCTGGCCGCAGAACCTGTGATGGGTTTGCTACTCGATGCTAACCTCAAAATTGAGGTTATAAAGAAAAAGTATACTGGAAGGGAAGAGGCATGAATTTTCCACCCAAGAATTTTATAAGAAATAAATACTTGTCGAATAAAAGAACCTTCCGCACTCCACCCGCAACTGACACTGATCCTAACCCTACTACTGACTCCCCCAATCGCCTCCAACCCCTCCAAGCCCTGAATACACTTGGGAACTGTCCCCATTACTCCAAGTCCAATATCCCAAATTAAATTCAGAAGGGAAATCCTCCTATGGATTGAAAAGGTTTTCCAAAAACAGAAAACCATCGGACAATTTAAAAAATCAAGACTCCCTAAAGAAAGATTCAAGATAAAATAAATTTCTCTACTCTCAAGCTCATGAAATTTAAAATCTTTTATTTATTTTTTACTAATCCAAAAAGGTGTAAAATAAGATTAAAGAGATTCACTTTTAACCCCTTTTAATTTTTCTATAAAATATTACAAGTCACACTTCTTCTCTGGGAAGGCTTGATTGGCTTGCCACTAAACTGAATTTGGGCGTTACATTCCGGACAAAGATTCTCGATTTTCTTCCCTCTAACATCCCTCATATCCCTTTTACTCCATTCCTCTATGCAGGCCTGACAGTAGGTGTGTCCACATTTGAGTTTTTGCACAATGACTCCTCGGTTCTTATATTCTAGGCAGATGGCGCATTCATCTGTTAAATCACCTGGCGCGGAATAAGTTAAATCAGAAATAAAGGTTAAGGTAAAAAGAAAAATCAAATTAAACAATTTCATAACTCAACTCCCTCTATTTTTTTATTTTTAATTTTTTACCCTATTCGGAGTCAATATAATAAACTTTTACAGGAAATTTTCCCCTTTCCAAAATCAATCTTCTTTCAAGACAAAATCAAGCCATACTCATTTTTTCATTTTTTAAACAAGAACTATTTTAAAATCAAAGATTTTTCTTTTTTAAAATTTAAAAAAGCCGTAAAATATACTTGAGGAGTTTAGTAGGAGGTAAAAATGAAAATTCAATATTTGATAATTTTTTTAATCTGCGGAATGTTTGCTGGACAAGGTTGGGCGCCTCCTCCTGGACAGGGAGGATCTCCTTCAAAAATTAACATGCCCAAGGATCAGCCAGGCTATGAAGCAATACAAAAGGGAAAGGGCTCGGATAAGCGCTCTGGTCCCGGGTTATGTTGCTCCGGAATAACATGCGTTTCATCGAAACCTAGTAACAAATGTACTCAAATACTAGATCGCCATGGAAAAGCTGAGTCTTGTAGTGGTTCTCCATGCCGGTAATCCTGGTTATGTGTACGTCTTGCTAATACATTGGATCCAGTTAATCCTTACATAGCAATGTGATCTGAATTCAAGTAATTAATCCATAACCCATAACGATCTGAACATTTTTTTTCACTAATTCAGAGTCCTTCTTACCATGTCAATTTTCATTTACTTAAAGAATGGTATTCATTTAACCTTAGAGCTTTCACTCAAAATTTTTCCAAAAGTCTCATTAGGAATTTCAAAAACATAATTTTTTGAAAGGGGGAATGTCTTAGGTTCAAGTCCCTTTAAGTAATACAACTCCATATACACTTTTTCGTCTTTAAGCTCACTATATAATTTTTTAATATCGGCTTTTTCTGTCCAAGCCTGACTAGTAGTTAATGCCTTTCCTTCTGCGGTATTATCTATCGTAATCCATCTTTCGTAGAAAGTTTGGTTATTCCCGTTCAAATTAAAAATTGATTTAATTCCAAGTTCTTTAGTTAAAGGAGAGAAAAATCTTATTTTATTAAGCTCTGAATTGTACTCATATTCATCCCCTAGTTCTCCATTTGAAAGTTGCTTAAAAAAATCGACCTCCAAATTTCTGTGTTCTACCAAATACAATCCTTTGTGACTCCTATTCCCACTCCCTTTGCCATTTTCATATTTATCTTCGCAATACCTCGCATTTGAACTTTCGTCAGAATAATCCCACTTTGACTCACTCCAAACATAACTCTTTCTAAACACTTTATAATTAAGAAGGATGGTGTCACTGCTCTCATAATTAAAAATGCAACCATCACCATAATTGGTAGTTGAGCGATATTTTGTAACATCCCCATTTTTGTAGTCCAAATAGCTTTCACTCTTTTTAATAACAAGCTCAGCAGCTCTTTCCTTGGATATTGGCTCCCATTCACTTGATAGCAACTTAAAGGAAGTTAGAAATATAGCAAATAAAAATACTTTCATAAACACTCCAAAATAATTAATTTCTAAGTACTATAATACATCTAATAATTGATTTGATGTAAAAAATGGAACTTTTTGCCCACGATTGTAAATGGGTAAGCCTGTTACGAGTATAACTTCTTTAATGGAATTTTTTGCTCTTACCATATTTTAACCAATGGATACTTTTCCTAACCAGAGATTTATCCCACCCGTGAATCGAGTGAGAATATTTTTTGTTTTTAAAAAACACAAATGTTGGAGTGCCTTCCCAATTAATTTCTGAAGGCCAATTTTTTTCTAGATCTACAATTCTAATCGGAGTAAGATGATGCTCTAAATTCCACTTAATAATATCGTTTAAATCTAATAGTCCTCTTTGGGATTCAATAAAAAGCCCAAATTTAGTGAAAAAATTTAAGAACTCATTATCTTTAGAAATATCAATCATGGCATCTATACTAAAGTGACAATTGGGACTTGATATGATTAGGACTGAATAATCTACTGGAGCCTCATAATCCAACAGTTTTATTTCTCCATTAATCCCTACGTCATAATATTGTTTACCTGAGCTCCTTCTCAATTTCTCCAAGGAAATCAGATTAATAATTTTAAATACATCCAACCGAGTCATCTTAAATTTTTTCTGATAAGACTCCACTTTATCCCACATTTTGTTCTCAATGAATCTGTCGAGAATATTTTCTCTCTCTACCTTTTTTGATCCATATATTTTTTCAATTTCCAGAAAAAGGGCTTCATACCTCTTCATTAATTCACCATCATGTAGATAAAAAGATAAATCTTCATAAGATTTAAATAGATACCGCAAGGAAACCTTATTAAGGTTTTTATTTTCAAAATTGAAAAAGTATTTATTATAAACTTCAGAGAAATATGTGTTAAAATTTTTGCTGGATTCGTAAGATTGGTTAATTAATGCTTGAAGGAAGTAATATTGGTTTGCTTTTGAAGATTCCTTTTTAAATTCCCTTCTTGCTATTTTAAGACATCTTTGCTTTATTTTCTTCCTCCTATTTAAATCATTCCTTGTTTGATTTAGTTTAATTAGACAAAGAGATATTGGATTGCTTTTGTCATAGGGTAATTCATCATTAACTTGTCCATTGGAAATGGAAAAAAATGTCATGAATAGAAATGCAAAATAAATTCTAGTCAATTTTCGTAACACAAACCTTAATCCTTATATTATTTTATTAACACACTGATTCAATTACTCCGGTTAATTTGGGATAGGTCGAAATTATAATTATTTTTTGAGGTTTCTATATAGAAATTATGTTTAATCATAACTGATAACGCAACTTTTTTATCCACAGGGGAATGTAAGGTGATATCAGTTCAACTTAGGAACCTCTCGGTGAGGACGTTGCCGGAAAAAGATTTCGGAGCGGCTTATTCTTTAAAACCCAAAATCCTCCCCACACTTCTCCTTGATACCCCCGTCCTTCGCTCAATCTCCGCCTTGTTAACCCCTTTCTTAAAAAGGCTATAGATTATTTTCCTCATCTCTGGTGGGGTTCCCGGGGTCGTCGTGGAACACCCACTCAAAATCATCAGGGTCCATATCACTGAAAAAATTGGAGATAATTTTATTAAAGAATATATAGAATTAATTTTTTTTCCTGGGGCCATTTTAATTTATCCTTTCCAAATCATCTAAGCTTTTGCTGAGCGCCTACACCAAACCGACAAAACAAAATCCTCCATCAAAGTGCTCATTTGATCCTGAGAAATCCCATTCAAACCCGCTGCCCTCTTCATAATTTCATCATAGTCTTTGGAGTTTCCGCTGATATGAAATTCAATGGCTTCCTTGAGGACGTTGAAATTCACCCCCAAAAATTTATTGACGATATGATCGGCATCATCAGGCGATACGCTTCTTTGGTTCTTAATCTTCAAAAAATTAAAAATAATCTTGGAAAACTCCATGCTCTTATCAGGGGAAAGCCCCATCTCTACTTCAAGATATTCGGCCAACCCCTCAATCTTCACCATCTCTACTTTGTACCCCAACTTCTCCAAATCCTTGCAGACACCCTGGTACTCCAAATCGGCAGAAGCCAAAACCCTCTCCCCCACATTTTGATAAGACTCTTCTTCTTTAGAAGCCGCCAAAACCAGCATCTTAAAGATCAGGTCAATTTGTTCATAGGATTTCATTAATTCCTTTGGGTGCCTTTATCCAAAATTCTCTAAAATTTAAATAAGACGATAACCGACCTAAAAAAATCAAAGAGAACTAGGACTGTCCGGTCTTAAAGGCATCGGTTCCAATATTTTATTCGCAATTTTATAGGAATAAGTATATCTCCCGTTTTCCCCAAGATTTTGAATATCATTGACGTTCTTAATGTTAAATTCCAAGTCCCAGGGGTCCAACTTAAAATCATTATCAACCTCATCTAGATTGGCCATTTTATTTTTATTTCCAGGGAGAGCCTGCCAGTCTGCCCACACTTTATCAACCATGGCATGATGGGACCAAAAAATAGGGTCTGCTGGGGATCGCATAGTCGACATGGCTCCACCGATAAGGTTATGGCCTCTGTTATGGGGTCCATCCTCCAAAGCCTTGGAAAAATCAAAATAATCTCCTGCATTTCGGTTTATTAAATCAATTAAACTGGTTTCAGAGAAAAAATTAGTATGGTTATTGGTATTTAAATTAATTCTTCGTGGTAAGGTGGAAGTTCCCACAATTTCTTTGAAATTTTTTAATTGCTCGACAGTGTCCCTGGTCCAGTCCCAATAGGGAATGGCAAAATCTTTATCATTTGAAACCGACCGAATTTCTGTTTCAAATTTAATCAGATAACTCCTATGCCATGGCAAAAACCGGTTATATCCGACCACCCCCAACATACTACCATGCATCCGATGAAACATTCCACCATCTCTGTTGTGAATTTCAACCAATTCCCTATAAATGCCCCTATCAATTAAGGCTCTTATGGCATTTTTGTAATCTTCCCACTTATCAAATTCCAAAATACTTTTTCTAATGATGGCCACAAAATTCTCCTTTAATTTTAAAAAAATATTTAATAATAATTTTCTCAAAAATCTACGAAAAAAGGTATATCAAAGAATTATTGGTTTGTGAAAGAGAGGACTGTTCATCCTCTAAAAAAAAAATTATTTCTAATAGTGGCTACAATTTCTTTAAGATCCGTATTTTATTCAAATATAGGGTCCAAATTTTGGACCCTTATTGTTTAAAAATATTTATATAAGTACAAGATTAAAGTGTTGGAACCGCAGCTTTTTTCCCAATTCCTGCCAGATCCAATGCTGTCTTAAACAAAGATCCTAATGTATTAAAAAAGGTTACAAAGGTTTCATAATCTTTTTTATTGTTTTCCATGGCAATCATTATTTCATCATTTAATTTCCCTATTTTTTCCTTTAACTCCTTTGCTCCTTCAACGATAACTTTAATTGCATTTTCACTCGCCTCTATTTCCAATTCTTCCAACTTCATAATTTTTCTGGACCATCTATCCTTTAAATCCGGATCTGATTCATCCCTATATCCTTTGTAAGCTAAAATCAAAAGATTCGCTACTGCCTCATACAACTGAATTGGATCTTTTTTCTCTTCCGTTGCCATAAAATATCTCTCCCTTTTTATATTATTTTAAACAATGAAAATTAATTTTTTATCTTGCTGGTTAAATCAACCAGCTTCTTCATTATCACCAAAAAATCCTCGCCCTCAAAACTCCCTTCTCTCTTTTTCGCTTCTTTAGCAACAGCTGAGAAACCTTTGTTCACTTCTTGGATCGTTAATTTATATTTTCTCAAAAAATCTTTCCTCTTTTCTAGGTAAGAAAGACTATTAAAGACCCTTTCTCTTCCCAAAATGATTCCCGGGTTTAAATCGGCAGTGGAGTATCGATCTAGCAGTTCTCCTAAATGTTTTGTCTTCTCAATTACAACTTCCAATTTTTTATCTGCGTACAATAATCCCTTTTTCTCCAAAAAGGTTAATCCACCCTCAATATCAATTTTTGAAGAGATAATGAATTCCTTCAATTCTTTCAAAACTCTCGCTCTCATAATCGCTTCAGGTGCAAATGCACATATTTTATCTATAATAGAATTTATCTTCCCTGTATCAAAAGTAGCCTTTTCATTTTCGTTATCTGGATTTATTAGGACGGAAATTTCGCCTGGAAGATTATATAGAGCATTTTTTGTTTCTTCAAATTTATCAAAGTTTAACTCGTTGTATTGATAAATTAATTCTCCAAATTTTCCAATGGTCTTAGAGAGGTTTTTTACTTCTTGAAAAGCTTCCCGAAGATCTCCACATTTTTTCAATTGGTTTTCTAAACTGAATTTTCCAATCATTTTCTTTTTTAAATTATGACCCACTTCCTCAATTTTTGCCTTTATTTTTGGATCTTTTTCTAATTTATCTTTTAATCCATCTATCTTTCCGGTAAGCCAAATTATTGTTTCATTTTTATTTATATCTAACTCGGAGAATCCTTCCTTCAAAAGGTCATTCCTTAGAATGGCTTTCTGAATCTTAAATGCCCGGAAATCACGAAAATCCTTAAAATCGTCCCCCGGGATATCCTGATCCGTAAGAAGAACTTCGTTCGGTTTAATTTCGATTTCCATCCTTTGAATTTCGTATTGAATCTCACAAACCTTTTGTTGTTCGTCATATACGGAATCAAACTGTGTATCAAGTACGGATACAGCTTTCCCAAAATTTGAAATCGCCTCAATCTTCTTACACCCCGTCAGCAAAACCGTCGCCGAAACAACAAAAACCCCAATCAGCTTCTTGAAATTAAAACTCTTCACCTGGCATCTCCTTATGATGATATTTTTTGATTTAAATTTTTAAAACCAGGTTTATATTCAAATCGGCATATTTAGTCAACTTAATCTTAAGCATAGGAATGAAAACTTTATTTTCCCTTTATTATTTCTTGATTTTTTCCCAACTTTCCAAAATCACATCAAATTTTTGTTGATAATTTTTGGAAATTGTTCTTTGAAACTCAAATTTTTACCAGAAAAACCTGGACCAAAAATAAAATTTCCATTAATTACCTGTATTGAGGACCATTAAAATCAAATAATTTAAAAAAAATACTAAGGAGCAACCATGTCCCAAACATATAAACTTTTCTTTGCCACCAACCGAGGCCATGAAGGATCAAACCGCTGGAATCCCAAACGCTATGGACCAAATCCCAGCAAGGATGGAATTGATAATCTTCGCTTCGGTGAGGTAGAAATAAAGGCCGACCTCAAGAAAATAAAAACCTATCTAAAAAAAGATATGGGAATTTCCGGAACGGGTGACGGCATTGAATTATCAGATTACCTTTTGCAACAAACCAAAACTAATTCCAAAATTACCGCCTACAAGGAGAAAATAAACCCAACGGATGTGGAAAAAGATTTGGAAGAACATTGCTTTGGCTCCATCGGAATGTTTGAAAATCTAAAAAAATTAATGAAAACCAACGAAATGGATCTGCTCATCTATATCCATGGCTTTAATGTTGAATGGGAGACAGCCGTTTCATCGGCATTATCCCTTCAGGAAATGTTGAAATACCAGACAAAAAATAAAGATTTAATGGTTTTTTTATTTTCCTGGCCATCAGATGGAAATGTGCTTCCTCCTCTTTTTGCCTATAAATCCGACCGCATAGACGCCAGAGGATCAGGGGAATCATTTGGCAGAGGATTCTTGAAAATGAGGGATTATTTGAAAAAATTAAGAGATAAAAAAAATTCCAAGGAGGAATTGTGTTTTCAAAAGCTCCACCTCCTGTGCCATTCCATGGGGAACTATGTCCTGGAAAGCTCCCTGCAAAAAATAATTGATTTCAATGAGGGAAAAAACCTTCCCAGAATCTTTGATGAGATTTTTATGTGCGCTCCCGATGTCGATGCTGATGTCTTGGAAAAAGAAAAACCCATGGGAAGAATTTCCGAATTGGCCAAAAGAATCACCATTTATCACAATAGCGGCGATCTTCCTATGATCATCAGTGATTATACCAAAGGAAATCCCGACCGCCTGGGACATCAAGGCTCCTCAAGACCTATCCTGACCGATAATAAAATAAATCAAGTGAACTGTACTCCAATCGTTGAAGGAACCTTGGAACATAGCTATTATTTAATTGGTCATACAAATAAGGATATAAAGGAAAACATCGACGGCCTTGCCAATAATAATCCCTCCCGAAAAAGAAAGATGGAAAATATTCTGGGGAATTCTTTTATCTTAACTTGAAAAAGAAAGTCTCATTTTGGTCTAATCCGTTTCCCACCAAAACAAAAACCAAATTTCCTTCAATTTTTTTTCTTATTCCTCCTCTTCCAAAATCAATCTTCTTTCAAGACAAAATCAACCCGAACTCATTTTTCATTTTTTAAACAAGGATTATTTTAAAATCAAAGTTTTTTCTTTTCTCTCAATAAATAAAAATTTAATTTTTAATAGAATTTGCTGAAAGTTATTGAAATTTTTAAATGAAAACAACTCTAATCCTGCTTTTCGAAAAGCTTTTATAACCAAATGAAGAGAAAAATTGTAAATCTTAACTAAAAATCTTCGATTGCTTTATTTAGAAAGAAATATAGAATGAGAATGTTTATGTGAAAAAACTTAGCAGCGGAATTTAAGCCACCAGGTTTCCCCATTTTAATCACGACTATTCAAGGCCACTTAAGGGATATGCTGGGTTAGGATATTTGAATTCTTTATTATTTCATTGCTTCAAAAATTGAAATCCCTCACTCTACGTCCCGTCTCGAGAAGGAGGTCAATTTCTTTCCTGGAAAAATGGCTTCAAAATGGAAACGAATCCCTATTTGAAGCCTTTAACCACCCTCTGGCTTCATTTTTACTTTTTAACTTTGCTACATTTCCCAGTAGGTGCCGATTTAACTGAAGTGCAACAACGTTCAAGGCACATACGAGTCATTTCATCCCATTTACAACAATAGCATGCCCCACTACCACCTCGAGCATTGAAGTCCTTTTTGACTGCGTCCTCAATTGCCCCATAACCAGGTTGATTTTCAGGCATATTAATAATTGTGCAGTTAGCGGACTCTTTTACCACGTTTTTAGAATTCATGGCATTTCCCTGTTGAAAATAGAATAGAACCCCAAAAATTACTAAAATTTTTAATCCCATTATTTTCTCCTTTTTAATCTTCATAATATTATTTACGGTTTTTCAGAGTTATAAATTATCAAATTCTTTGATTTTAAATCAGTTTTTATTTAAAAAATTGAAAAAATAAATCTAGCTTGATTGTTTCTTGAAATCTTCTTGACTTTGAAAAGGGGGGTGACTTAAAAAAAAATTGGGAAAGGATGCATGAATTATTATAAGGAAATGGAAAATTTCTCTTCCACCATTGGTCATTTTTTGATTGTTATTTTATAGACCTTTCCAGGCTGGCAGGCCTCCATGCTACTAATTCCCTTGGACACCTATGCTCCAAATTTCTCTGGGTAAAAAAGGGAATCCGTCATTACTTGATGGACTAGCTTCGCCCTGAATCGGTCTAGATACTCTTTAAATCCGTCATAGGTTTTTAATCCTTATGGGGGCGCTATAAGCTACCCACCTTTCAAGTGAGATTGGTTTCAATTTAATGTTGGCTATTTCGCCTCGAAAGGTGATGGGGGAATTTCCGTTATGGGAGGAAAGAAGAAAAATTTTATTTTAGCTCCGGGCATTCTTCAATTACCTCGCTAGAATTAACTTCTAGCGATACTTTCATAAAATAATCCACCATATCCAGATTTTTCGGTTCTCCCTCTGCTGCTGGAGTTTGATTATAAAATCAAAGGCTAATTTATATTACTTTCTTGTAGAATGTATCCAAAATCCCTTCGATTGCTTTTTAAAGTTTAGCTGGATACTATTAGAAGATCTATGATTACCATTGTTCGCTTGTGGAAAAACATTTTGTTTAACCCCAAGATTCAAAAAATCCTGAGGATATTCCCTGAAGGCAGACCTGCCTTCACCCTTTTCTTATCGGCAATTTTCATCTTTCTTTTTCCCATTTCCACCCAATCAAAAGATTTCAATCACCGAATTTTAAAACTTTTTCCGGAAGATCGGGTCACACTTGAAACCATTTCCCATTTTTTTCAATGGTTGACTGATAGAAAACATACTATTTGGCCAAACTTTCCCTGGTGGGAACAACAAATATTATTGAATCGTTGGGGAAAATACGGTTGCCTCTTTACGCCTACAACTATTTCACCCTTGATTGCGAATGGGCAAGAATTCACCTTTTCCTCCAAGGATGGTTTCGGTTGCTTTCCAGGGGGATTAAATACAATGGATTTAATTTCCATTATCGAATTTAATGGTCGAAAAACATTTCTTTTTAATTTGCCCCAAACGTCCTTTCAAGGGCAAACCAAAAAGGATTCTCTGAATCCAAATTTACTTACAACCATAACCGTGTTTCATGAAATGTTCCACACACTTCAGGCTCAATCGCCAATTTACTCATTCACGGGGAACCATTCTAGAAAATATTCCGAGTTTTTGGATGCCAAA
>Ga0180061_1000112_pt1 | contig 11649 bp, 13 predicted proteins | sample EasRivT27_16_10D_FD_121769 | JGI IMG/M metagenome (GOLD analysis project Ga0180061, IMG submission 121769) | Soil microbial communities from meander-bound floodplain in the East River, Colorado, USA - East River metaG ERMLIBT27_16_10D | ecosystem: Environmental > Terrestrial > Soil > Floodplain ...
AAAAATTAAAAAGAAATCTAACCGGTGCCGAACCAACCAAAAGGAGAGGAAGCATTAGGGTTAAAACTCTTCTGGTGTATTTCCCATAGATAAAATCCGGCCATCTGGATAGCTGTTGAAATTGCATGCGAAGAAAATTGATACCAAATCCCTCCACGAGCCAAAACATGGAAACAGAGAGAATCATCTCAGTAAGAACGGTTAGAGCAAAAGCTGCAAGCACCATTGGTGGAAGAAGCACCCATGAGAGAGTGGGAAGATTTATTTTAATTCCAAAATAGATTAAAAAAGACCAAGCGGCGATTCCATTTAATAAGGTGGCCGGTCTGAAATGCCTAAAGAAACTGATAAACAGTGAGTGGACGGGCTTAAGAAGAATAAAGTCCATCCCTCCGGTTCTAATTAAAAAAGAAAGTTCCCAAAAGTTTTCGGAAACCATGGTCATATGGAGATGGTTAACAGTCAACATAAAGGAGAGGAAAAAGAGCATTTGCTCCCTTCTCCAGGGTCCTATCATTTGCACATGATCAAAAATAAAATAAACCGATGCCAGGACTGAAAAATAAAAAAAGAGATCCATTATTATAAGCAGAACAAAGCTAACCCTAAAGGATGCGGCCTGGGTAAAGCAGGTCTCGATAAATTTCCAATAAACCTCTAGGTAATGTTTCACATTCCTGCTCCCGAATAAAGCCTAATACCTCTTTTCCAAATAAAAGTGTTTATTGCGATTAAAATTCCAATCCATAAAAATAAAATTCCATAAGGCGCCCAAAGATTGGTGAGCTCCCCTAGGAAAATTTTAATCGGGTAATAGGTGAGGTAAGGGAAGGGGGTATAGTTTAAGATGGAAACCATGGCCTTAGGAAAAAACTCCAGGGGTATTATTGCTCCGGAAAAAAATGAGGTTGAAATTAAAAACATAACTCGGATAATCCAGGTTTCCTCTAACCAAAATGCCAGTATTCCGGTGAAAAATTGGAGGCAAAACCAAAAGACGCTGACAAATAGTGTATATAGATACCCATGAAGAAAGGCAAAAGTTCCATGGAATTCAATAATTCCTGTGGAATATAAAATTATAATAGAGATTAGGGTGACAAAAATCTGCAAAAATTGAAACGCTATAAACGATGATGAGTGAAATTCCCAAAAATCAAAAGGATAAATTAGATAGGTGGAAATTCTACCCAACCTAATATCTTCGGAAAGGTTCATGGAATTATGCCCCTGTCCCAAAAGGCCCACGATAAAGGCCCATACGTGATAGTTGATCATAGTGGAAAAGGTATAACCCTCAATTTGAATCAGTTTATCCCCAGCATAGATCGATGACCAAAGATTATATTTGACGAAAAAAAATACCAGCGCGGGCCCAATTATCTGAAGAAAGAAATTAAGTCTGTAGGCCGTATGAGTTGACCAGGATATTTTTATGGTTTGCCACCACTTAAGGAGTTCAGATTTCATCACCCTTCCTTAAAAGTTCAGGATTTGTAAGGAGGGTCTTCATAACTCTTTCAATGGGCATTTTTTCCGTGGAAAATTCACTTACTTCTTTTTCTTCAAGAATTTTTTTGGAAACCTTTCTTAAATCTTCTTCAGGTATACGCAATTCCACATAATCCTTGGCAGCAGACCAAGTGGCATCAAGGCCTTCCCAAATGGGGTCCAGTGGTTCCTGAGTTTTTGAAAAGGTAAAGGAAACTATTTTTTCTTGGCCTAGGATTTTTTCAAAGTTTTCAATGGGATCATCGAAACGTTTTTTTCCATCAAAAATTAAAACCAATCTTTTGCAAAGTGCCGCTACATCCGCCATATAATGGGATGTAAGGATAAGCGTAACCTTATGTTCTTGGTGGTAGGCCTTTATAAAATCCCGGATATTTTCTTGTGCCAAAAGATCAAGGCCTATGGTGGGCTCATCTAAAAAGATAATTTCTGGGTCATGAAGAAGGGAGGCCATAAGCTCAAGCTTCATTCGCTCCCCAAGGGATAGTTTGCGGACATGGATGTGAAGTAGTTTTTTTACCTCCAGAAGCTCGGAAAGATAAGCAACTCTTTGAGTAAAGCTTTTCTTTGGTATTTCATAATATTTTTGAAGTAGTAAAAATGAATCCATTGCAGGGATATCCCACCAGAGTTGGGATTTTTGTCCCATAACCAGGGATATTTTTTTGCGAAATTCCTTATCCCTTTCATGGGGTTTAAAACCTAAAACTTCCAGTGTTCCAGAAGTTGGAACAATAATTCCGGTAAACATTTTCATTAAGGTCGTTTTGCCTGCTCCATTTGGCCCAAGTAACCCTATTATTTCCCCTGATTTTATTTCCAGATTGAAATTTGCCACAGCGCTTTTTTCTATATAGTTGCGCGTAAAAAGAGCTTTAATAGAGCCAGTTATCCCTGGTTCTTTTATATAACTTTGGAAATTTTTGGTTAAATTTTGACATTTGATCATGGAGGAAACTTAGAATGGATTTCAGTCATTGGTCCATCAAAAATCCTTTTTTTTTACAATATTTAAAAAGTAAGGGATTATATTTACCAATTACTAATTTTTTACCAAGGATGGAACTAATGAAGCGAAGGATCTCTTCCAAAATCGTCTCATCGACGATTATTTTCCTTTTTTCTTTTGCACAAATTCCTCATGCCATAGCTGCCCCGGTTTTGCCGGAATTTTCAGTTGGGCGGGATTTTATTCCCAGCGGATTAATTGTTGACGGAGCCGGAAATGCACTCTCCGTTGCCCTTTATGGAGCTCCTCAAGGTCAAGGCCAAGGCGGAGGTCAAGGTGGTGGCGAATATGTACCTCCAGGCGGAAGTGGTGATAGTTCAGGTATGGGCGGAAGTGGTTTAGGAAATCAGGGTAATGATTCCCTGGTCGGAAACGCCGGTGGAGATCGTGGGCAAGGTGGTGGCGGAGGTCAAGGCCAAGGTGGCGGCCAAGGCGGTGGCGAATATGTACCTCCAGGCGGTAGTGGTGATAGTTCAGGAATTGGTGGATCTGGTTCTGGTAATCAGGGCCAAGGCCAAGGTGGAGGAAATGCTGGTGGGGGAACCGGTGGGAACCCCGTCGTACCTCCTGTTCCACCTGAAACCCCTCCACAGATTCCTGGTGGGGTTATACCTCCGACGACGGAAGTAACTCCTCCGACAACACCTCCTACAACTCCTCCTACAACTCCTCCTACGGGCGAAGTTACTCCTCCTCCAGGTGGTGGACCAACTCCTCCTACGGGTGAGCCAGTTGCCCCAGAGGGGAGTCTTGAACCTCCGACAGCGGAGACAACTCCAGGAGATAATGATGGTACTAAAGAAAGTAACGAAGCCGAAAAAGATATAGAACAACAAACCAGAAGAGTCGGCTATGTGATTTATCCTACAGTTTCAGTAGATGCCGACGGATATACCTTTATAATCAATCTTTCTACAAATGCGATGGTAGATAGAATAACTCCCGAGGATGAGCAGATGCGAAGTAGCGCGGGATTTAAAGTCGTAAAAATGAGACAGGGTCACCTAAGCTTAGGTGTAGGCGCCAGTATGCTCATACCGGGGGTACCCGTTTCCCCGGATGCAGGCCTTGCAATTGGTGGCGGAAGAACCTGGGTTTCAGAAAATTATGTTAGAACCTATGATGAAGCAAATAAATTGCCATTTATTACCGGTGTTCCCAACAAAAAGGAAGAAATAGAAAGAATGGCCATTGGGGATTCTTTGACCTTTGTAACCGTGGGAACTATGTCAATTCATGCTGGGGCTTCTTTATTCGTTGCAAGTGGCGGGATAGAGGCAAATGTTGTCGGTGAATGGACTTGCAATGTTCGAAGGGTAGGAAGAAGCCTAATGCAAGTAGCTTATACCAAGGGAAAAATTGGATCCGTGGCTCTTACTGCCGGCGCGATAATACCATCAATTGCAAAAAGATGGTATAAAGGGTTGGAAGAAACCCAGGCCTATGAATTTAATCTTTCTCATCCGGACGGATATGCCCTTTATAACAGAATGCTTAGAGGAGATGTTAGGGCGGTTAAAAAATACTACCTCAGAGATCTAGTTTTTAAAGGCTGGGGTAGGTATGCAGCACAAAAAAGAATTCCCTCGCCTCGTAGATTGGCCAAAATGGCGGCCATTAAATGGAGATACAAGACCTTTGGTGGCCCACCTCTGACCAGCAAGCAACAAAGAGATTTAAATACTTTCCTTGCCCCCATGGCCGCAAAAATGATCAGCATTGGAACTCGCCATACCGAAGGTACATCAATGGTAGCATCGGTAGGAATTCCAATCTTAATTAGAAAAACTTGGGAGCCAAAACATAAAGATGTGGTGGTGGAAAATTACCGAGAGGTGAGGAATGGGGTTATTGGGACCACCTACTCGGGGATTTTTAAAAATTTGGAAACCGTGAGCGGAATTTTATCTCCCCATACCAACCGAATAAAACTCTTTATTGGGTCCGTTCAAAATGTAACCTATATAAATCCAGGAAAAAATCCTATTAACTTTTTAAGACTCTACGGGCAGTTTAAATATTCCTATGGAGGCCAAGGGTGGAAAGAGGGAGATTGGGCCGATGAAATTCTAAAAATGTCCAGAAGAATAGGGTTTAAAGAAGAGCTCCAATCTATTCAAAGGCCCTATCAAAATGAGTCCCAATACGGGCAAATTTCATCGGATCTTCTTCTCAGTCAAAAATCCATGCTCGATTTGATGAACTGGGCAGTCTCTAGCAGCCCTCAGGGACTAATTGATCTAACAGTTGCGGAAATTGGGCAATGGTTTGCCAGATCAGATATGCAAAGGACCGAACTATGCGAGGTGCTAAAGCGAGACCTTTGTGAAAAGAAAATGATAAACGAGACTGAAAAAGGTATTCAAATGGCCGCCGAGGCACTTAGAGAAATGGTCGATCAATTTCCAACGGGTAAAGAAAACGCCAAGTATTTTGCGGAAAAACTCAAGAGAGTTGCTAAACATATGGCCCGTTTTGGTGAAGGATTTACCAGGACTCAGTTTACATTAAACGCCTTTTTAAACTTGGCCAAAAAAGGTCAGGGAGATCAGTTTATGGTTGCCCAGTGGATGGGAGCGGCAATAAAGAGAGACCAAAAAATCCTTGTTCCCTCCAGAAGATTTTCTTTCCGTGGACATACGCTTTGCGCTTATTCTCCAAACCGACTTTGCGGAAAACCAAATCAACTTGATCCTATGTAAGTTTAATCCCTCCATCTAACCAGGTGGAGGGTTTTTAAAGCTTAAGAACCCTTTTTTGATCCAGCAATATTTCCAAAATATTAAACCACTTGGAAATATTATCCAGTATTCCACTATCTCCGGTAAGGGTAATTTCATTTTTTGATATTAAAATTTGGTCAGGATTTTGAACTAGGTTTACTTCCCATTTCCAATGGAATTTTTTTGCCAACTTTTCCAGTAATACTTTTAACCTTCCCGAATTGGAAACTGGATAATCCAAATACCAAATGACCTTTTTGGGTTTTAATTTCTGAAGTTCCTTGCCAATTAATTCTATTGCCTTGGGTGTATCCCTTAAAAGGCGATAGGTTCCGTGAACTGACGCCATATCCCGGATAACCCCATCCTGGCCCTGTAGAATAATTCCTCCACCTAAAAAGGTTTCAACGGTGGTAAGAATATTAAAACCATCAATAAGAATCACTTGGTCTTTAATTTTTTTGATATTGGTTTTTTTCCTCTTAAATATTTGCTCTTTTGAAAAAGAGCATCTCCCCACGGCAATTCTTTGTCTGTCTTTTAGAGAGTAACGGTTGCCAACCAAAGTGAGGGAGGAATTTTTAGGATATCCCCTGGTTAAAAGCCAGGATAAATCCTTGACGGCATTTTTTAAAATCTCTTGTTTTTTAAGATGAAATAATTCTTGGTCTTTGGGATGGGCGCCTCTTTTTTTCATATAGAAATTTAATTTAAGTCCTTTTGGTAACTAAGGCAATTTAGGTTAAACAAAATTTATTGAAAATTATTAATGAGTTAATTGGTATGTTATAATTTTAAAATGGAGGGGTTTTATGAATTTAGATCTTTCTCCCCAAGAATTAGAAGTTTTATTGGAATTGGTTGAATCTTCCATAAACAGAATTGAAATCGACATACAAAACACTAAAAATTCTCAAAAAAAAATTGAATTAAAAGAACATAAAGAAGAAGAATTAGTTGAAATTTTTAAAAAAATTGAATCCTTGCAAGGTCGCTTTTAAATATATCAAATTTTTGGTTTTGGTCTTTAAACGAAAATCCGTTCTTCAGGTGAATTAATTATCCACCTGAAGTGGACGGATTTCAAAAACAAGTCCGAACTTACTCTCGCTTAATGCCTTCTAGGCCAACGTCTGTCGTAATCCCATCTCCTTTGTTGGAAATAGAATGGAGAACTAAACGTGTTATATGGATAAAATCCTCCATATGGATAAATGCTATAGGGGTTGTAAAAAAACGGACTAAAAAGGAACGGGTTATAGAACGGTCTCCTATAGAGTTTATCCCCTGTGGTATCGGCTTTTTGAGTATCGTTCATGGCCAAAACAATTGCATTTTGAGCACTTATTTGGTCGTCAAAATTTAATCGTTTTTCCATTGAAGAAGCCGAAAGTGGAAGCAAACAAAGCAAAGAAATAAGTAAGGAGAATTTCCTTACTAGTTTCATAAAAACCTCCTTTGGTCATTTTATCACAACCAAAAAGGTACGATTTTTTAACTCATTGAAATCCTGTGCTGATAAGGATTTGATTTCAGGTGTTTTTTAAATAATTTTGCCTAGTTGCTCGTTTATACCTTGAAGGGTGATTTTATCGATATAAGTTTGGGTTATTTTGGCGTCTTTATGATTCAAATAATCTCTCACGAGGAGTAGATCTTTGGTTTTTAAATAAAGGTTGGTAGCACAGGCCTTTCTAAAACTATGAGGGGTAAGCCCTTCGGTACATTCAGCTTTCTCAAATATTTTCATTATTAAATTATACATGGCCTTGGTTCCAATTTTATTTCCAGATTTGTTGGCAAAAAGATAATCCGATTTTACTTTGCGATTCTTGAGATAGAAATCTAGCTGTTGAATAATCAAATCAGCCTTTTGTGGTTTTAGATGGTGGACATACCCTCCCTTTCTCACAAATTTAAGAGATTGGTCTTTAAGGTCAAAATCTGAAACCTTAAGCTGGGAAAGTTCCGATAACCTTAGACCTCCCCAATATAAGAGATAGATAATAAGGCGTTCCTTGGTGCGATAAACGCTTTTTTGAATTTTATCCCAATCTGCCCTTCTTAAATTTTGAGTTGGAATAACATCTACATCTTTTAGTTTGATGGAATGGATTTTTGGCTTAACTGGATTTTTGTCAAAAAGTCGGGATCTGTCCTCATGGGTTTGTTTTAAGTATTCAAAAAAATTGCTTATAGAGGATAGGTGTCTTTTTCTACTGGAAATTGATAGGGGATCGTAAACAAGGCTAGGGATTGAGGTTTCCTTTTTTTTAAAGAATTTAAGGAACTTGGATATTAAGGGTTTTTTAGAAAATAGTGGGCCACCTTTTGCGAGAAACTCTTTGTAATTGGTGATGGTTTCCCCGGTAGCTTTATTTATGGGGTAGTTGTGATTGGCCTCAAACCATTTTAGAAATTTTTTTAAATCGGCCTCATAGCTCATGATGGTGTGGGGGGAGCGGTTAACCTGGATGCAATTATCCAAATATTCCGCGAGCCATTTTGCGTGTTTTTTATCCATCAAAAATTTCCTTTCCTTGAAACAATTTTTTAAGTGGTCTTAAATTTCTATTTGTAATTATAAGGAAATAATTCTGGGAATTGGAGATAATCCTTTGAATACAGGTAGTTAAAAACCTCTTGAATCTTATTATAATATATTATAATATATTATAATTCGGAGGTAAAAATGGGAGCTCTAAAATTGAGAGATATAGGAACAAGTCAGGGGTTTGTAATACCTAAAAGTGAGTTATTAAAAGCTGGATTTTCAAAGGATGATGAATTTGAAATTTTAGTAAAAGAAAATTCCATCAGCATACTTAAGAGAAGACCCCACCATTCCAAGTGGACTTTTCCTGAGCCAAAAATACCCGACGATGAATCGGTTTGGGTAGATACTGACTTAGGAGAAAACCAATGAGTCTTTCCCCTGGTGATTTGGTTTCTGTTTTATTAAATCCTTCAGAAGGATCGGAACAAAAGGGACTTCGGCCTTGCGTGGTTATCAGTCCAAAATCTCTCAATGAAAATTTATCAATTTGCACAGTGATCCCTTTAACTACATCTCTAAAAAATTGGCCTACAAGGGTTGAAACAAATTTGGATGGAGTAGAAGGGCAGGCAGCCGTTGAACAAATTAGAACGATTTCTCAAGGTCGAATTAAAAAGAAGAAGGGTTCTGTACCCCAAAATATTTTAGATGAAATTCGGTTGGTGATTAGGCAGACATTTACTGAGCCTTGAAAAATAAAAAAAAATAGTGGGAACAAACTAGGTTAATTATCGGGTAATCGGTTATCCGTTTTGTCCCTTCTGAAATGTTCATATAATTACTGTTATATGAACTTTTAATACCGCATATTATTGAAATTATTGATGAACGTTTAAAATGCCTTATTTTGATTTGATCCATACCCAAGGTAGGGGTCAAACGCCTCTTTTTTTGATTTTTGAATAAAATAATTTACGACTCTTGGTTTCCATCTCTTTTTAAAATCAGGCCTTTGAAATTTAAAAATTTCCACCAACTTTGCTTACTAAAAGTTGGAGGTTTTTATGGAATTGGAAAGTAATGACTTGACTGGTACCCCTAAAAAGGGTACCAATTAAGATGGAAGTCTTACGAATTGAGATTTCCAAGTCGGCAAGGGGCCAACTGGGTAAAATGCCTTACTCCATCCAAGACTCTTTTTTAAAATGGGTGGACCGGATTGAAAAGATTGGCATTCAGGAGACTCGAAAAATTAGGGGTTATCATGATGAACCACTTACAGGGGATCGAAAGGGACAAAGATCAGTTCGTTTGAATAGGGCCTACAGGGCAATTTATATCCAGAGGATTTTGGGAGAAATTATGATTTTAGAAGTTCTAGAGATAAATAAGCATAGGTATTAAGGATAAATAATTATGGAAGCTAAAAAGTTTTTAAAAAGTTTGGGATTGGGGAGGGTAACTTTTGGGTCAGTTTTACGCTCCATTAGAACTCGGGATGATCTCACACAAGTGGAGATGGCCAAAATTTTAGGCATCAGCAAGGCAAAGCTTTGTGATTTGGAAAAGGGCAGAAGGCAAGTAAGCCTATTAAAGGCTATTGAATTTGCAAAAGCGTTAGAAGATTCTCCTGATTATTTTGTAAAAGTGATCATAGATGATCAGCTTCATGAGGCCGGTCTGGATTTGAGAGTAGAGTTGAAATCCGCTTAAAAAAGGGATGGGTTAATGAAAAAAGTAGTTAAAGTAAAACCTCAAGATTTTAAAATAGTTTGTGAATTTAATGATGGGAAAATAGTTGAGTACGATATGACCTATCTCTTGGAAAAAAATGGTCCCATGGTCGAACCTTTAAAAGATGAATTGTTTTTTAATCAAGTTTCTATTTTAGATGGTGATGTAATTTGGCCAAATGGTTATGATTTAAATCCTGAAGTGATCTATAGGGAAGGGAAAGTTCTTTCCGAAGCCTCATAAAATCTAAATATAAAAAAGAAAACAGGACCATTGGTATTTAGCTATAAATCTTTTGGTAGGTAGCCGGCGCAGAAATCTCTTATCATGGGTGCAGTATCATCATTTTTGGGGCAATGGGTGGGATCTTTAATAACCGGATTATTCAAAATGTTAAATTGTGTAAGTGAGTGCAATCCCCCTAGTGGTGAGAGGTCAGTAATTTGATTATTCGCCAAGGTCAGATTCAAAAGAGGGGTCAGATTCTTCAAGGGAGAGACATCGGTAATTTGGTTATCGCTCAAATAAAGCCACTTGAGATTAATCAGATTTTGCAAAGGGGAGATATCGGTGATTAGATTTTTGGCCAATGTTAGGTCTGTAAGATTGGTTAGATTTTGCAAAGGGGTGATATCAGAAATTTTATTACCCCTCAAACTCAGTCCTTTAAGCGCACTTAGGTTTTGCAATGGGGAAAGGTCGGTAATTTGGGTATAATCAAGGTATAATTGCGCAAGATTGGTTATATTTTGCAAGGGGGAAAGGTCGGTAATTTGGTTATAATCAAGATATAATTTCTCTAGATTAGTCATATTTTGCAAGGGTGAGATATTGGTAATTTGATTACGACCCATATCCAAAACAGTAAGTCCAACCAGGTTTTGTAAACAAGAGATATTGGAAGTTTGGTTATTAAATAGAAAAAGCTCGGTAAGTAGTTTCAGATTTTGCAGAGGAGAAATATCGACAATTTGATTGTTATCCAAAAGAAGTATCTTAAGAGCAATCAAATTTTGTAAAGGTGAGATGTCGGTAATTTTATTATTGCTCAAATCCAGGGAATTTAGAGAAACAAAAAATTGTAAAGGAGTAAGGTCTTTAATATTTTTTGATAATTTTAAGGTTAATAGTCCTTGGGATTTTTCGAAGAGGCCTTGGCAATCGCTTGCCTTCAATTCTATTTTTAATTGTTCGAGGGTATGGAGTTGATCTTCGGTGAGATCCGTTCTTTGGCAGAATGTTAGGAGTGTTGGCCCCCCGTCTATTCCTTCGTTTGCGAAAGCGGAATTTAGAGGGAATGAAAAAGAAAGGGTCAGGAAAAGGGTAAAGAATAGGGGTTTCATTTGGTAACCATTGTTAAGCAAAAAAATATGAGTATAAATATTGTCATAAAAAAAATATAAAATAGCTTTATGCGGTTGGGCATTAGTTGGAAAGGAGAAGGTTATTAATGGAGAGGGACGGGTTATTTCGGATTTTTCCTAAATTTTAACCTCAGAAACCGCAACCGATAAAAAAGTCTCGGATTCCTTATAGTTAGGGTATCTGCTTATAAAATTTTCATGATGCCTCGGTATCAAATTGTCTCCGAAATTTTTTTTATTCACTTCCAATTAGTATTTTCTTCCCCTGAGAAGCAAAATCCTTTAAAAGAAGCGGAACGGTTAACAAAAAAAGGAGATTTAAATGAAAAATTTATTTGTATTTTTGGCTCTTTTGGCAATGCCAGTTTCCTCAGTATTAGCTGATGGAAGAGGTGGATGGGACAACGATCGAAGAGATTATCGAGAGGATCGAAGAGATTGTTTTAACAGCAGAGAAATATCTTATCAAGCAGGTGAACTTGCAAGAGAAGCAAGACAGCTTTCAAGCGTAGGATTTGGTGTTCTCGGCTTTAGATTTGGAAACAGATTTGCCGATGAAGCTAAACGACTTGCTAGAACTTCAATGATGTTATCACGAGAGGCCGATATGGGCGCCTCATGTGAAAGACTAGAAAATATGTTTGAACGTGAAGTAGCTCCTGCTTTTGGAGACCTAAGACAAGAAGCAAGAGGACCACGCAGACCAGACGTAAATGACGATCTAAGGGATATCACTAGAGCTTTCAATGATCTAGAAAGAGAAATCAGAGACGACGGTAGAAACGGACGTGGTGGACACGGCGGACGTGG
>Ga0180061_1000113_pt1 | contig 11625 bp, 20 predicted proteins | sample EasRivT27_16_10D_FD_121769 | JGI IMG/M metagenome (GOLD analysis project Ga0180061, IMG submission 121769) | Soil microbial communities from meander-bound floodplain in the East River, Colorado, USA - East River metaG ERMLIBT27_16_10D | ecosystem: Environmental > Terrestrial > Soil > Floodplain ...
CGTCGTCGTCGTCGTCGTCGTCAAAGTCGTCGTCGTCGTTTCGTCGTTTTGCCATAGTGACTCACGGGCGCGCGGGGGTTTAGGTCTGGGGGTCTTCGTCCACGACAACAATCATCTTGTTGCCGCGTCCGCGTCCGCGTGTCATCACGTCCGCACGCAATGTGACGACCCCGGACCACCCGGATTCTGCGCCTTTGCGCCGCGCCAGAATCCGATGATTGACGGACCCGACCCCAATCCCGAAATCGAACAGCTTGTCATCGCTTTCGCGCGCAAGCTCCATGACGATTTGTTCGCCATACATGCCGGGTTTGCGGCGCGTGAATCCGGGCGTGATACCGAACCGCTCGCCCGCGTCGCTCACGTCCGCCGCTTTCAGGAATGGATTATACGCGGGCGCGTCGTCGCGGGTGTCGTGGTCGTTCGGGTCGTCCTGTCGTGGTCGTTTTGCCATGTGTCTGCTCCAATGCTTTCAGGTGTCCGTTAAGGGGTTTGCAGGCCGTGATAGAGACGAACGAATCAACGACACGGAGAAAATCCATATCCTCGCGGATGACTTCGCGGCGTTGCTTCAACAGGGCGTGTGCCCTGATGAGAGAGTGATAGGACTGTAAAAGTCGGATGCCGAGTTGTCCCAGCGTTTTCGCGCGGGCATCGGACACGCGCCGCAGTTCGCGCGTGAGGTCGGATGACATCTTGACGTGGATAGGCGTCCGCGAGGGCTTCGGCATGCCCTTTCCTGGCTTCGCGCGCGCGCCGTGGTCGCCCAGGTCAACCGCGTCTTTAATTTCCGCCACAAGCTCATCATCGTAAGCGTAGGCAAACGGTATCATCCGCGAGATAAAGCCCATTTCTTTCCAGCGGGCGCGATGGTCGCTGAATGTGCGGAACGTGAGACACGCGAGAATCCCTAAGGGCCGCGTGATTTCTTCTACTTCTTTTCCGGCAAAGGCGACGATACCGCGCTCGTCTTGCGTGACTTGATTCAGGATGACAATCAGCAGACCGACTGCGCTCGCGCTCATGGCGCGCACGGCGGTTAAATCGTTGAACAGTAAAAACTCTGTATCGGGGCGGTCTTTGATTTCGCGCACAATCGACCGTCCAGACATCACGGCGACGGGGCGCACATGCGTACACCGCGTGGCGCTTGCAATCGTTGTTTTACCGCTTTCGGGTCCGGCCAACATCAACAATGAACAGCGTTTGTATCCCTTGACACGATGCGATAGCGCCACGCTTTGTACGAGTTCTTCAACGATTTTTGTTCCAATCATGGGGGCGGGCAGAGTATAAACACGGGTCAGATGAGAAAGCAAGTCTCATTCGAGGTCACATGAAAACGCGGTTCTTATCTTCGAGGTAGGGGTCTATCACTCATAGATAAGAACGTGCGTCTCATGTGAGGTCAAACGGACCCCGTCTTTATTGGAGTTTTTGAACATGGCAAAAGAAAAGAAAGAGAACGCGCCTGTTTCCGGCTCAGATGAACCGGAAACGGGCAAACCGGCCGCGCCCGCAGATGCGCCCGTGCTCGCGGCGCGGTTGAGTGTGCAGCTAGACGACCACGGGGCGATTGCCTGGGACCGCATGCGCCCGGAAACGCAAGCTAAGCTCCGGCAGGCTATCGGGACCACGGGCACGGTCACGGGCGGGCCTCACGTCGCCCAGGTGAGCACGGGCGCGGGTTTCCCGCCCGAACTGTGCGGGGTGCTCTATGATTCGCTGTCCGTGCTTTTGGTGGGCTTAGCGCGGCGCTCCGGGTATACCCAGACACAAGCGGCGGGGCTCGCGTTTACCACCGACGAGCGGGCACAGTTGGTGCCCCCGACGATTGCGGTCCTGAACAAATACAATACGAGCCTGGGCAAGTATCAGGAAGAAATTGTACTTGGGGTGCTCGTGACCACGGTCTTATCCGGCAAACTTGCGATTCTCCGGGCCACCGAACCGGCCGCGCCCGTGCTCGTGCGACAGGGCGAACAGGGCATGATGCGGGACGAAAGTCAAGAGGGAAAAACGCGGGAAATGTAGTTTTTTTCGAGTTTTCAACAGGCCCGTAAACGCGATAGGACCGCCCAGGAGACACGCGAAACCGTCGCGGCCGTGCTGATATGTTCGGCCGTGCGTTCGTCGCTCCTGGGCGAATTTTCGCCTTTACTTTCGCTACGAGGAAACCTTAATGATTTGGCTCATTATCGGCAGGCGGACACGGGGCAAGACGACGCTGGGGTATTACATGGCGCGGAAGGCGGCGCAACGCCTGATATTCGACCCACGCGGGATGATAGGCGTCAGTGGGCCGCGCGTGTTGCGGGTGGAACGGTTGATAGATTTACGGGACCGTGCCATGCCCGCGCTCATGGACCGCGAGCTTGACGAAGTCATTTACGCGCCGCAAGACGACGATTTAACCCGGCCGTTTTACGGGTTTGCCGAAATGCTGAAATGGTGGATTACGGAAGTCCCGCGCCGTCCGCTCGCGGTCCTGATTGACGAGCTTTCCTTTATCGACCAGACGAAACGCGACCCGGCCGTGTTGCGGCGCGTGTTGCGCTCATGCGACCCCGCCATTTTCGACGTGTTCATTACCTGCCATCGGCCGGCCGATATTCCGACGAACACGCGCGGCATTGCGGATTACTGGGTGTTGTTCCATTGCACCCAGGAGCACGATTTAGACGTGGTCCGCGACCGCTGTAACACGCAAACCGCCGCGACGGTGCAAAGCCTCAAGGGGCGGTCGTTTGTGGTCTGGGACGATGCCAAGAGCACGATACAGAGCTTTCCAGATAGCGGACAATCGGCATGGCATGTGCCCTTGCGCCCAGGGGCCGAACCGCCGCGTAGTCCTGGGCAATCCGACGCGAACCTGAGCGGGCTTGTGCAAAAAGATGTTGACACGGGCAAGCTGCCACTCTGATAATCCCGCTCGGTGTCCGACAATCCGCTACCGCCAAGTCCCGACAATCCGAATCCTGCCCTCCCTGAGCCCGCGCGCGTTGCTCCCGCGCGCGGGCCTGTCCGTTGTGAGTTTTGCGAATGTCCGCTTGCGCCAAGCGGCGAATTTACCAAGCTGTCACCACGGGCCAAAGAACTGCGGGACTTGGAGCAAACCTTGACCGATGAGCGCGCGAAGTCCGCCGCGCTCGAAACCGACAACAGCACATTGCGGCGCGAACGCGACGAAGCGCGGAGCGCCGCACAAACGACCGGGCGCGTTGCGCGCTGGTAGAAAGGAAATCCGCTATGCGTATTTCAGTGATTGCCCTGGGCACGGTGCTCTATTTGTTGCTCCGGCCGCAGGCGCAAAAATTCGGCCTCAACGTCTGACCCGTTCCCGTGTCCGCGCGTATTCTCCCGTTCCCACGAAAGGATGATTCGATGAATCTGACACTCATCAAACAGGCGTTGCTTGTCGCGGCCGTGATTGCGGCCGTGATGCTGGCCGACAACATGACCGGGCGCAAGCTCAGCACGGCGCTCGCGGCGTAGTCGTTTTCGTTTCTCGCTCTAAACCTTTGCAGCCTGCGTGATATGCCCGCAGAGAAAGCGTGTTGACCGATGGCAAAAGACGACGTCTCCCCCGCACAGTTCCGCGCCGCGCTCGAAGCATCCGCGAGCGTGCTCGGTCGCTACACCGGGCCGGAGCTTTTCTTTCAGCAGAACGTGGCGCTCACGGCCGCAGGCGGCGCGCAGACCGTGAACTTGCCGCGCACACTCAACCTGAATCGGCCCGTGTCCGATATTTTCATCTCGCTACGCGGCCGAATCACGGTCACGGTCGGACCCTATACGGCCGTTGCGCCGGAAGCGTTGCAAAACCTGATTCAGAATATCCAGATTCAGGGTATCCATAAGGATTTCGGCAACCTTACGCCCATCAACATCAGCGGCGCGACCGCGTTCCTGTGGCCCGCGCTGTCACAGCGGAGCGGCATCGGCACGAGCATCGTCAACGGGGTCTATCAGGCGTTTCCGGCCGCGCGGCCGATGGCGTCGAATTTCACGGGGGCCGTGGGCACCCATGATTTCATCGTCGTTCTGCGGATTCCTGTCGGGCCACTGCTCGGGCAGGGGCAAGCGGTCAAGCGCCAGTACACCAATTTCCTTTGGATGGCGGAAGACTGGGCCGATTCGCTCCAGACACAAATCCGTTTTGGTGACGCGTCCGCCCTGGGTGACCCCACGGGGGCAACCGTCGCGTTTACCGCGTTCCAGTCGGCAACGGGCTCGCCCGTGATGTCGATTCATCTCGGCTATTCGCTCTTGACACAGTTCGCGCGGATGGTCCGCTCGGGCGTCGTCATTCGCACCGAACAGCCGACCGCACAGCAACAGACCGCGTTGACGACGCAAGCCGTGCTCCAGACGTTACAGAAGCAGATTACGGCGAATCTGCTTGTCAAGACGGGCACGATTCAGACGGCCGGACTTACGGCGGGGGTCGATACCCTGGCGACGTTGTCGGACTTCCAGCTTGACCGGACACAAATCACGGTGGACAACAAGCCCGTTCGCAACAATCAGGACAACATCGTATTTAAGGCGAACGAGGAAGCCTTGCTCAATACGCTCGTGCCTGAAGGGTATTTTCTTTTGTCGTTCGTGGAAGGGCAAAACGCGTTGCTCAGCTATCGGGGCGACGGGCTCGCGGGCGGGTCACAGTTCCAGCTACAAAGTGACGTGATTGCCGCGAGCGCGAACAACCGGCAGCGGTTCATTCAGGAAATGATTTACGGCGGGCCGTTCCCGGCTCAGCGGTAGATTCTGACCGGGCGCGCGCTCGACCTGGGCGCGCGCCCTGTTTCCGTTTCCGATGAAAGGGCCGCAGCATGGCAGACGAACGGCAGTACAACGCAGCGGGTGAAGTCGTATCGGGTTACTTGTCGCCGGACGAAGCCCGAGACGCGGGCGTCGCCTGGGCACCGCGCCCAAATGAGCCCGCGCCCTATCGCACGGAAGACGAGTCACGCGACGAAGGGACCGTATACGTTCCTGAGGCGCAGCACTACGCGAACGTCGGGGGCAATTACGACTATTACCAAAACATCGACAGGCTTGCAGCGGCGGAAGCCGCGCGCCGCTATGCGGCTATGGCGTCTCAGGTGACGACGCTTGGCGCATCCGAGGGCTCTAGCACGTCGCCCACGGTCGGACCTGTCGGGCTCGCGTATCCCGATGACCCGGTCAACTACGCCACTGGACAAATGGGACCGTCCCAGGGTTACAACGGTCTGCAAAGCGGCATCTATCCGGCCGGGTCCGCGCCCGTGAGCGCGGCGGGCCTGGGCACGGGGCTTAACACGTTCGGACTCTCAACGCCGATGATGCTCGGGATTCTCGGCGCGGCGGGCGTGGCGCTCTATTTCCTGATGAAGAAATAGCGTCATGGAATACATCAACCCGGTAACCGCGTTCGGCGGGTTCGACGTGCGTAACGATGAAATGACCGTCGAAGGGGAAACGAGCGGCGACGGTGGCGGTAGTAATCTCACGGACGCGAACGCGGGCGCGGGGCTCGTGCTCGCGTCGTCGTCCGTTCGGCGGTCTAGCGGTTTCCCGTCGTGGATACTCGCGCTCGGGATTCTCGCGTTCATCCTTGCCCTATCTTCGGAGCGGTCACGATGACTCAACAGGAATTGGCAGCGGCGATTTATGCCGCGAATGACATCGGGTTGCAGTGGTACGCGGCGACGCATCAAACCGCGATACCCGGCACGCCGGGGTCCGTGGTCGTGACGCAACCAGCAGGCGGGGGCTTTTCTGCGTCGTTCGGGTCTGGGACGTTACTACTGGCAGCGGCGGTTATCATCGCGGCCGTGTTGCTCCTGAAAAAGTAACCGCGTCCGATGGTTCCAGCGAACTCGGTTCTCGTGCTCGACATTGAAGGGCAAACGGGCGGATGGTTGCCCGTGGACGATACCGGCTTGCGCGCGGGCGTGCTCGACCGTTTGACCCCGTTTTTTCATGTGCTCGGGTTGACGATTTCGCGCGGCTCGACCGTGAGCAACATCCTTGACTTCCAGTGGTATCACTGGAATTACTCGGCCGTGCTGACCATCAAAACGCGCATCGGATACGCCACGGCCGACGACGCGCGCAGTATCGTCGCGTCCGCGTTTTACTCGGCGGGCGGGTCGATGCCCAGTGTGACGATTCGCAGCCTGGGCGAATCGCAAGCGCCGGGGTTTGAACAGTCCGGGTTGAATCTGGCCGAACTCTTGACCGGGTCCACGCTCGTGCTCGTGCTCGGGCTCGCGGCGCTCGTGTATGTCATCGCCTACGCGCCGAACGTGCGTGATGTGGCGCGGGCCGTGCGATGACGACGAACGAAAAAGGCGCGGCCGTGCTCGGGCTTGGGGTGCTCGCGTGGTTCCTGTTCCGTGGACGCGAGCCCGTGGGCACCGTGACCACGTCGGAAGGATTCGACCTGTCGCAGTATGGCGGGCCGACAAGCTACCCGGAACCGATACGGCAGTTTGCGCAGGCCGTGGCGCGGCAAGAGGGGTTTTACGTGGCGGGGTCCGTGCCGCAACGCGCGAACAATCCGGGCGATTTGAAAATCCCGAACATGCCCACCCTACCGGGCACGTCGATTACGAAATTCGGGTCTGTCGATGAGGGCTGGAACGCGCTGTATCGGCAATTGAATTTGATTCTCACGGGACGGTCGTCGTTCTATAACCTCGACATGACAATCGCAGATATGGGCCGCGTCTGGACGACGACGGAGCAAGGCCCGTGGTCAACGAACGTCGCGTCATTCCTGGGCGTGTCCACGGATACGCGCTTGTGGCAGGTGCTCGCATGAAAGCAGACCGGGCGTTTGGTGTGGCGCTTGTCGTGACGGCATCCGCGTTTGTGCTTTGGCGCTTGTCACGGGCGCAAGGCGGGGTCGTGACGCTCTGGGATTACGAACCGGGCGACGCGTCCACGGCGGGCAGCGATGGCGGGGGCAACACGAATCCGTTTTCGACGTTCTTCCATGCGCTCGGCAACGCGTTCAAGATGCCGGGGAACGCGAGCGCCATAACCGCGCTCCCGTCGTCGCCTGGAACGCCGGTCAATCCGCTTGGCCCGCCCGATACCATGACGCGCACGGCGCAGCCTGAGGGCTTTGCGTTCCTGGGCGAGAACATCGAATACGCGCCGAATCTGGGCGACCCCAATTTCTCCGCGTGGAATTATCTGGCGACGACCCCGCCAGATTTGGCCTGGGGGTTCTAGACCGTGAACATACTAGCTCGCATCAAAGCGCCGATACTGGCGACGATTGCGCAAGAAGTGCTCTTGCTCTTGCGGAGCGATGCCGAACTGCGCGCCATTCAGGGCGCGAACGCGGCGCGCGCGTGTTACTTCACGGCGGGCACGGCGACGAACGCGGGCGCGTCCAACATCGCGCAAGCGTTCAGTGGCACGGGCGAAATCTTCTATCAGTTGTCGATTACGTTTGATATCACGGCAGGCGCGGGCAATTACCGCATGGACGGACCCGCGCCTACGGCCGCGCTCGGGGGTGGCGTGCCGATACCGGCAGGCGGGGGCACGCTCACGATTACCGGGTATGACAATATCCGCAATTTTCAGTTCATCGCCCAGGGCGCGACAACGATGCCGTTCGCGTATTACCTGTTCAAGTAGGCGCGCGCGTGGAAACCCTGATACCCGCGCCCGCCGACGTGCCCGCCGAATTTCGGCCGCTCGCGGCGGGTCCGTCCGTGTCCGCGCTCATTACGTCCATGTTGGCGATGACGCAGGCGGAAATCACGGCGGCGATTCTGCTTGGCGGGGGCGCGGTCTGGGCAACGCGGGTGCTCACGAGCGCGGAAGTTTGCACGTTGAACACGGTCCCGATTGCGATTGTTGCAGGCGTCACGGTGCCCGCGAATCGCGTCGTCCAACCGCTGTATTCGGTCATGCAGCAGCGAGTAGGCGCGGCCATCTATTCCGCCGCGCCGTCGTTCCGGGGTCGATGGGCGGGTATTGTGACCGACATAGTCATGGTAGACGCCATGACGAACACGGCGGGCACATACGTCTATTTTCTCAACGCGCTTCCAGACGCGAGTACGCCCATTAACACGACGGTTGACGGCTTGGCGATGGAAATGTCATCAACCGCAGACCGGACGCTCGGGTCCGGCACCGTGACGCAGACGGTGGGTTATCAAGTGGTGCCCGCCTTATGATTCCCGCGCGGATGCCCCCGCCCGCCGATACGCCTACCGGGTGGAGTCCGAACGCGATGGGCTCGACGCAGGCGCAAATCGCGGCGGGCGTGCAATCGTTGACGAGCGCCGAACTCGAAGCGTTTTTGCTCGCGGCGCGCTCGCCGATTCAAATCTCGCGCACGTTGACCCACCTTGAAGCGCGCGCGCTGAACACGGTCCCGCAAGACATCGTGCCCGCCCAGGGCGCGGGACTCGTGGCGCAACCGTTGTGGTGGGCGATGGAATACGCGAACGGGGGCACGGGCTACGGCGCGCAGATTCAGGTGAGCTTGCGGTATCAGGGTATCGCCGTGGACCTGGGCACAACCAAGCTTGTGAGCAACGTCGCCAACCGGCAACAGTGGTTGTATCAACCCGTCGATAACGTGTCGCTGACCAATAACGCGCTTGCGGGCAATTTGCCGATTCAGGCGCGCGCCGTGGCAGACGTGGCGAACGGGTCCGGCTTCGTCTTGATTACGGTCTGTTTTTGCGTCTTGCCGGAGCTTCCCTGATGTTGCGCAAGCCGCACGCGCCCGTAACCTGGGAAGCGCCTATCAACGTGACAAACCTTATGCTCGTGTCCGCGCTCGCGTCGATGACACAAGCGCAGAAAAATACCTTCATCGCGCGCGGGGGCGGGTTGGTCTGGGCCACGTTGCCGCTCACGGCCGCGCAGCTATGCACCGCGTCCAGTGTGCCGATTCCATTCGTGCCCGCGCCGGGGGTGGGTTTCGTGCTCGTGCCCTATCTGTTCGTGTTCTCGCAACGCCTGGGCGCGGCGACGTTCGCAGCGGCGCGACAGTATCAGGCCGAATGGGTTGGACTCAATACGGACCCGCTGACGACGGTTGCAATTACGAACACGGCGAACGTCTATAAACGGTCGTGTCGGGGTATTAATAATTTCAGCACGACGGGACCGTTTGAGAATGTAGCGATTCAGTTCCGCTCGGAAACGGGTGATACGACGCTCGGGTCTGGGACGTTTCAGGCGGACTTGCTGTACACTATCGCGCCGGTCGGATAACGCACATGGACACAACGAAAACGGTTGTCGTCGTCGGGCTCGCGGGTGCCGCCGCGTATTTCCTGTTCATCCGACGCAACCCGGCAACCGGGCTGGCGCTTGTCGATGAATTACTCGTGCCGCGCGCGGCAACGGACTTACCCACCCACAACCCCGGCAACACGTCCGCGTATGGACAGGCCGCGCCCGGAGCGCCCAGGACGAGCGCCATAGGCGTCATAGGGGCATCAAGCGCGGCCGTGGGTGGGTTGCTCGCGTCTGGGGGCTCAACGGCCGCAGCGGGCGCAGGGGCGACGGCCGCAGCGACGGGCACGGGCATCGGGGTTGCGTCCACGATTGCGATTACGGGCGGGATTGCAGGCGCGGCGCTCTTGACCTGGGCGGTCTGGAAAAAGGGACTATTCAGGGGCGGGGAAGAGGCGTTGCTTGTGAATCCCGACCGTGACCAGTTCCTTGCGCAACCGCCGATTCGTAATCATCCGCCCGGACCTGGGGGCACGGCCTGGGAACAGACCGACGCGCATAAGCTCGCGGCGCAGTTGGTGGAATGGGGGCAACCGGGCGGGGGCGGGCCGCTCTGGGATGCCCTGATGAAGGCGGATACCATCGCCGAATTTGAACCGGCCGCGCGCGCGATACAGCGGATTTACGCGGCGCACGGCTTACACTTGCAGGCACCGTAACCGAAAGGGTTGGACGATGAAAATTTCCGAGAGCTTGCGCGCCTGGGCGGAACGGTTGTCAACCGTGGCGCTCCCGATTGACGTAGTCGCGGCCGAAGCGCGCGCCCTGGCCGACGATGCCGCCGCAACTGAACAGGGCGACACGGAAGCAATGGAAGCCGCGCGCGCGGCCGTGGCGGACGCGGCCGACGCGTTGAAGTCCCGCGACGAAACCATCGCGGAATTGACAGCGGCGCTCGCAGCGGCGCAGAACCAGTAAACCCGGCCGCGCGGGGCCACAACGAAGGGGACAGACGATGACGCAGACAGAGATTGACAAACTCGCGGGGCTCGTGGGTGGGCCGCTCGCGGCATCGCTCGGCATGGAAGTGCTTAGCATTGCCGTCAACGGGGCATGCCCGATTACGCAGGACCGAACGATTCTGATGACCAAGGCGGGCGTACTCGCGCTGTCGGTTGCCGCGCCGGGGGCCGCGAACATCGGGCGACGGTTGCGCATCTACGGAACGACCGCCGACCAGAACGTGATTACCTTCACGGGTGGCACGTTGCGCAGCGGCGCGGCGGGCGTGACGACGGTCACGGGCGCGGCGGCTATCGGCTCGGGTATCGAAGTGGTCGCCGTGTCCGCAACGACCTGGAACCTTGTCGCTAACACGCTCGCGGTGGTGACGTAGTCACATGCCGACCTCAGAACAGCTTGGCAAGCTCGCGTCTGTTCTGTTTGAAGCGGCCACGGTTGCGATTGCAATCGTGGTCGTTTTGCAATGGGCGCGGGGCCACTACGGGGAGACGCTATGACCTCGCAAGACTTCGCGCGCATGGACAACGGGGGCGGGCCGACGTATGGCCCGTCCGGTCTGTCTTACGCGAGCCTGAGCCCAGGATACGAGCCCGCGCTCTTACCGTCGTCGCGCGTGGCGGGCTCGGATGACATCAACAGCGGACTCTATACCGCGCCGATGCTCTGGCCGGACACGCAACCCGACAACCGCGCGGCGCTCATCGTGGCGGGCGTGGTGCTGATTGCGCTTGTCGTGGTGCTGTCGTAATGGACGTTCGCAAACTGCGCGCGGCGCAAACACAGCTAGAGCGGCAGGGCTTGGACGCAGGCCCGAACGCGCTCGGGCAACCGCTCGCGGCAGCGGCGGTAATGGATGAACTCGTGCAAGCGGGCGCGCAGTTGGACGCGCGATACACGACGGAGATTGCCGCAACAGCCGCCGTGCAAGCCGCGCGCACGGGCACACTTGCCACAACCGCAACCGTGCAACGTCCGTCCACGGTGATAGACCCCGGACGCGACGCGCGCGCCATTGGTGCGCCCGTGCTCACGATGCCCACGACAGGTGACCCGCGCATGCTATGGCTCATCCTGGGCGGGATATTCGTGCTCGCGCTTATCATGCGGGCGCGGCGGTAGTCAAAGGCGGGTTACATGGCAACGCAAGTATTTGTCAAGGGCTTTCTTATCGGCTCGATAATTTGCCTGGGCGCGTGGAAGGCTTACGAGCTATTGTCAAGCGCAATCGTCGGCCCGCCGTGGCCCTAGAAAGGTGTTGACAAGTGAACCTGTTTTTCCTCATTCTTTCGCTCGTGCTGTTCATCATCGGCGCATGGTTGAATAGCTCGCCGTTCTGGAACAGAATCATTGCCGCAGGGCTCGCGGCCTGGGTCGCTGCGCAGGCTTACCCATTCC
>Ga0180061_1000114_pt1 | contig 11524 bp, 11 predicted proteins | sample EasRivT27_16_10D_FD_121769 | JGI IMG/M metagenome (GOLD analysis project Ga0180061, IMG submission 121769) | Soil microbial communities from meander-bound floodplain in the East River, Colorado, USA - East River metaG ERMLIBT27_16_10D | ecosystem: Environmental > Terrestrial > Soil > Floodplain ...
CAGCTTGTCTTGGAGAAAAACGAACGACTTCACTTCCAAATCTTGAAATATCATAAGTGCTAGAAAGTGTGGACATAACTTCAATCCCACAACAAGAAGTTGCAAAGGGCATAGGCCAAAGAGAATTTTTTCTGGCCCACTTTACTGCGTCGGCCAAAAGGGTTGGAAAAATCATTGAGCTTGCATCTTTAGACATTTATTTACTCCCAATCCAAAGCGTTTCGCATTCGCAGGTAGAAATATCCTCCAAGAAGTAAAAGGATAAAAAAGGCAACTTCTATAAGGATAAAGGGACCTTTGCCCATATAGCTTTTATAGGTCAAAACCCAAGGAAACATAAAAACCACTTCTATATCAAAAATTAAAAAAACAATCGCGATAAGATAATATCTAATTGAAAACTGTTGGTGGGCATCCTGCTCGTAGGGAACGCCACATTCATAAGTGTCATATTTGTTAGGGGTAATTTCTTTGGGTTTTTGTCCCAAAAGAAAATGAAGGAAAACAATTGAGCTGGTTACGATTAAAGCGAGGATTCCCATTACTAGGACGGCACCGTAACTAATAAATTCCTGCGAAGGAAGATTATCTATTCCCATTGATTTTGCCTCAAGAAAAACTTATTAATTTTAGTCTGGATACTAATACGAATTAAATATTTATGACAATGGAAACCAAACTAAAAATTATATTTAGTATATGGCGACCTGTGGCCATTAGGAATTTTAATTATTAAATTTTAGATTTAAGCTATGACTCATCTAATCAAAAGAAAAATTTTGGAAAACCTTCTATAGAAAATTTGAAATAATTTTAACTGGATCGGACGATGCCCTCTAATACTATTATAACCAAGTAAATAACTTTGGATTTTTAGACATCTGGATTTTCCCTCTAACAATCTGTTGCCCAAAGAAGAAAAATTATTACTAATAATTCTTCCTGATCAATTTCTTTTATTTCATCTTGTGTCAAAAGATTCTCAAGATTACTTATATTTTTTAAAATTCCAGGACACATTCTCAGAACCATTCCTTGCTCCTTGTTTTATATGCCATACTTTAATTTGACATATTAAACTTTAGATGTAAAGTCTTTGCAAATTGGAGGAAATTAAATTTTATGTTGGAACAGGAAATCGATCTATCTTTTCAGACCTCTCAAAAACTTTATTGCAGTGGACAATTTCGAAAAACACTTGAGAAATTAACCCTTTGTAACCAAAAAATAAAAAAAGACTGGTATCAGTTGGATAAATTTCCACCGGCGGATGCAATTTTGATAATTAAACAATATTCAGAGATAAATTATCTTAAAATTCTCTGCCTTAATAAGCTGGGAAATGATTGCTGTGCTTTAAAAAATATTCGCTGTTTATATAACCAGCTCCGCTCATTATTCTTAAGTTCAGATCTAAAAGGTGAAATCAGAAACTCCTTGAGAAACGAGCTACTTAAAATCACTCAACTTTATCAAAGAATAGAAAATATTTCAGGGCCAGATAATCTTTTAAATGATTTTAACCAGATCTTTTATACTAAAATTCTTCTTTGATAATATTGCCAAATAACCCAATCATTCCTACTCTAGGGCAAATTGAGGTTAATTATGTCACTTAGAATTAAAGATCTTTCCCATTATAAAGAATGGTATTTGAAATCCCAAAATGAACCAGAAATATTTTGGAGTAATGTTGCCCAAAGTTTTGATTGGCACAAATCCTGGGAAAAAGTTTCAAGCGGAGACTTTAACTCACTTGATATAAAGTGGTTTGAAGGCGGAAAGCTAAATATAACCGAGAACTGCTTAGATCGCCACCTTAGCGATAAAATCGCTTTAATCTTTGAACCCAATGATCCAAAAGAAAAAACTAAAACTTATACATACAATGAACTTTTTGAAAAAGTTTGTCGCTTCTCCAATGTCTTAAAAGAAAAAGGAATTACAAAAGGAGATAGAGTTTGTTTCTATATGGGAATGACTCCGGAACTTTTAATAGGAATTCTGGCGTGCGCGCGAATTGGCGCCGTTCATTCAGTAATTTTTGGAGGTTTTTCCGATCAATCACTTTCCACTAGAATTAATGATTGTCAGGCAAAACTTTTGGTAACTGCTGATGGTGGTTATCGTGGGAATAAAATTGTTAATCTTAAAGAAATTGCCGATATCGCTTTGGCCGAATGTCCCACCATTAAGGACGTTCTGGTATTGAAAAGAACTGGGCAAAAAATTGAATGGAAAAAAGGACGAGACCACTGGCTCGATCTTGAAAACGCTGAATCTGTTTGTCCTGCTGAAAGTATGGATGCAGAAGATCCTCTTTTTATCCTTTATACCTCCGGCTCTACTGGAAAACCTAAAGGATTACTTCATACCTGTGGCGGCTATATGGTTTGGGCCGGCTACACTATGGATAATATTTTTCAAATGGGCCCAAACGATATTTTTTATTGTACCGCTGATATCGGATGGGTCACCGGACATACCTATATGGTATATGGCCCTCTTCTAAATGGGCAAACCCAAGTTATGTTTGAAGGAATTCCAACCTGGCCGGATGCCGGAAGATTTTGGGAAATTATAGACAAACATAAAGTTACCCATTTCTACACTGCTCCCACTGCGATTAGATCCTTGATGGGATATGGACTTCAGTTTGTAGAAAAATATGAACTAAATTCTTTAAAAGTTTTGGGTTCAGTGGGAGAGCCCATAAATGTTGAAGCATGGGGATGGTATTATGAGTATATTGGAAAAAATAGATGCCCCATCGTAGATACCTGGTGGCAAACCGAAACTGGTGGAATTATGATTTCAAATCTGGCAGGGGTTACCGAGGCGAAACCAACTTTTGCTACCAATCCACTTCCTGGTGTATTTCCCTGTATAGTGGATTCAAATGGAAATGAATTGGCCGGACTCTCGGAAGGAAACCTTTGCATTAAAAAACCCTGGCCGGGAATGGCCAGAACTATCTATGGCAACCATGAAAGATATAGAGAAACCTACTTCACCCATTATCCAGGTTTTTATTTCACTGGCGATGGAGCAAAAAGAGATACAGCGGGACATTATCGCATCACTGGACGAGTTGATGATTTAATTAAAGTGTCAGGACATCTCCTGGGAACTGCTGAAATTGAAAATGCGTTGGACGAACATCCAGATGTTGTGGAGGCCGCTGTTGTAGGATTTCCCCATGATATTAAAGGCACTGGAATTTATGCATTTGTTATCCTGGACCAAAGCAACCCAGACCTCCATGATAATTTAAAACATGAACTTGCAATGATCGTTTCCGATACTCTCGGACCCATTTGTCGACCGGATAAAATTCAAATTGTATCGGGATTACCAAAGACCCGTTCCGGAAAAATAATGAGACGGATCCTTAAGAAAATTGCAGCAGGAGAAACTTCCCATCTAGGAGATATCTCTACCTTACTTAATCCCGAAATTATTGCCGAGATACTGGAAAATAGGGCCTAATTATTTATCTTTAAGGGATGGCATCATAGATTGCCAATAATATCTAAGGTTCGGAGTAATGGCGGAAGCCGCATAGTACCCCGAAAGAACCGCATTAAATTGTGTTTCAAAATCCATGGACCATCCGCCGGTAAAGAAAATATTTCCTTCTTTTTTGCCAATTGCCTTTAATTTTCGAAGGCCCTTTAAAAAGGAAATAGTTTGCAGGGGATGCATAAAATCAGATTCAGCAACAATCTTTCCTTCTTTTTTCATTCGTTTGTATTCGCTATCTGTTAGGCCCCAAGATTTAAGTAGAGGGCCAAAATCCTTGGATATCATCTCCAGGTTCATGGCCATACCTACGGTTTTATTTTTTCTAACTTTCACGTTATAAAAGGCCGGAAACCTACTGTCCATAAAGACCTCTCTATCTGTATGGATAACCACTTTGTTGTAAGTGTAAGGCATGGAATCCCAAATTCCATCAAAGGCCTTATAATCTTTTAGGATTTCAGCTAAAACAGGTACATGAGTGGAGAAAACCACATAATCAAAATCCATTGATCCATCATCCCCATAAAAAACTTTGTAAGTACCATTTTCATTTTTTGAAACTTTAGTTACAGGCGTGGACAAATGAATTTGAAATTGAGGATTTTGAATTTTTATTTTCTGAGCTATTTGCTCGATATAGGGTTGTATTCCGAATTTAGATACATACCAGTACGCAGGTATTAAAGGACTTTGAAAGGCCAATACACCTGCAACCGTGGTCACTGAAAGCTCACCTACTCTATCTAAGGGGGCGGTAAATCCGGTAGCTATCACAGGTTTAATAATGTCATCTTGAAATTTTTTACTAATTTTTATTTGATCCAAAAAATGTTGCACAGAAATATATGGTTTTTCTCCTTCAATTTGTTGATGTTTGTGGGCCGCAGTCAAAAATTCAAGGAGAGAAGTCATACGCATCACGGGTTCGTCAACTTCCGAAAACCATTCATATCCGTTTTCTCCCTCATTACCAGGGGTGATAAAACTTGGATATTTTGCACCCTCATTAAAAATAGTCAGGGTTTGTTTAAACTTCCAGAAATTTTTCAAATTCCAAAGGCCAAAATATTTTAAAAAATCAACATAAATGGCCCATCCAACAGGGTTAATATATTGTGGTCCAATATCAACATTTACAGTTTTTCCATTTAGTCCTGGGAGGGGAAAAGTTCTCGCATGTCCGCCAAGTCTGGTCTCTTTTTCAAAAAGGTGGATCTCAAGTTTTTTATTTCTTAAAAATGCAGATGTGGCCACCCCGGACATCCCTCCGCCGATGATCGCAACTTTTTTAAGAGCCACTTCTTCAGCATTAATGGAGAAGGATAAAAAAAGAACAAGTGAATAAATCATTTTTTTCATAAATTCCCTTTATTGAAAAATTGTCTATCAAAGGCCAAAAAATTATTTGGTGTGCTGACCAAATTAAAATATTCCGACCTTTCTGTCACTTGAAATTTTACAGGCGCAAACTATTTTATTTTAATTTATAGATTTTGTTAAAAATGAAAAAAAATAGGGCCTAATTATTTATTTTTAAGGGATGGCATCATTCCTTGCCAAAAAGTTTTAATACTTGGAGATATGGCGGAAGCTGCTAGGTACCCTGAAAGAACCGCATTAAATTGGGTTTCAAAATCCATGGACCATCCGCCGGTAAAGTAAATATTTCCTTCTTTTTTTCCAATTGCCTTTAATTTTCGAAGTCCCTCTAAAAAAGAAAGAGTTTGCAGGGGATGCATAAAATCAGATTCAGCAACTATCTTTCCTTCTTTTTTCATCTTGTTGTATTCGCTATCTGTTACGCCCCAAGATTTAAGTAGAGGGCCAAAATCCTTGGATATCATCTCCAGATTCATGGCCATACCAACAGTCTTATCTTTTCTAACTTTCACGTTATAAAAGGCCGGAAACCTACTATCCATATAGACTTCTCTATCTGTATGGATAACCACTTTATTGTAAGTGTAAGGCATGGAATCCCAAATTCCATCAAAGGCCTTATAATCTTTTAGGATTTCAGCAACCACTGGTACATGGGTGGAGAAAACGACATAATCAAAATCCATGGACTCTTCTTCCCCATAAAAAACTTTGTAGGTGCCATTCTCATTTTTTGAAACTTTAGTTACCGGCGTTGACAAGTGTATTTGAAATTGAGGGTTTTTAATTTTTAATTTCGAAGCTATTACTTCAATATAAGGTTGTAATCCGGATTTAGATACATACCAGAACGCAGGTTTTAAGGGGCTTTGAAATGCCAAAACACCGGCCACTGTGGTAATAGAAACATCACCTACCCTATCTAAGGGGGAGGTAAATCCGGTGGCAATCAAAGGTTTAATAATGTCATCTTGAAACTTTTTATCGATCTTATTTTTATCCAAAAATTCTTGCATGGAAATATTTGGTTTTTCCCCTGGTATTTGTTGATGTTTATGGGCCTTACTCATAAATTTAAGCAGAGAAGATATACGCTTCACGGGAGTGTCAACTTCTTTAAACCATTTATAGCCCTCAGTTCCTTCCCCACCTGGGGTGATAAAACTTGGCATTTTTGCACCCTCATTAAAAATAGTCATGGACTGCTTAAATTTCCAGAAATTATTCAAATCCCAAAGGCCATAATATTTTAAAAAATCAACATATATGGCCCAGCCAACCGGGTTAACATATTGTGGTCCTACATCAACATTTACAATTTTTCCACCTGCTCCTGGGAGAGGAAAGGTTCGCACATGTCCGCCAAGTTTGGGCTCTTTTTCAAAAAGGTGAATTTCAAGCTTGTTATCTCTTAGGAATGCAGATGTGGACACCCCGGACATCCCCCCTCCGATGATCGCAACTTTCTTAAGCGCTACTTCCTCAGCATTAATAGAAAGAGACAAAAGAAGAAAAAGTGAATAAATCATTTTTTTCATAAATTCCTTTTATTAGGGAGGCTTTGAAAAATTGTCCCATTATTTAAAAAATGCGTCAAAATTTAATGTTATTATAAAATGGGAATTGGTAGAGTATTCTGACAAAAGCAGTTGGCTAAAAAAAGGGTAAATATGCAAATTTTAAAACTTCTTTTTATTTTCTTATTCTTTTCCTGTTTTCCCACCAAAGAGGCCCTAAGCATTCCAAACATAAGCCTTCCACCAGGATTTAAAATTTCCGTCTTTGCTGAAGTGCCTGATGCGAGATCTCTGACCAAGGGGCCGGACGGGGTTTTATTTGTAGGAACTAGGGAATCCAAAGGTTCCGTCTATTTGGTTTCCTATAAAAAAGGAGAAGAAAAAGCTCAAAATGTTAAGGAAGTCGCCAAAAATTTAAATGCTCCAAATGGCGTTGCCTTTAGAGATGGCAATCTTTATGTAGGCGAAATTGAAAAAATTCTCCTTTTCCCCCAAATAATGGAAAAGACGGTTGCACCAACTGCACTTGCTATCCAATTGCCAAATGAAACCCATCATGGGTACCGATATCTTAAATTTTCTCCCAATGGAGAATTAATTGTAGCTATAGGATCCCCATGTAATGTTTGTGACAAAGGTGGAGATTTTGGAAAAATTTTTGCCGTAGATATTAAATCCGGCAAAAAAAGAATGATCGCCCAAGGGATAAGAAACTCAGTGGGTTTTGACTTTCATCCGACAACAAAAGAGCTCTGGTTTACCGATAATGGCAGAGACTGGTTGGGAGATGATTCTCCTCCAGATGAGTTAAACCGCCTGGAGAAAGAGGGATCTCACTTTGGTTTTCCCCATTGCCATGGCAAGAATTTGGTAGATACAGAATTTGGGGTGCCTAATGGATGCAAAGATTTTGTACCTCCCGCAAGAGAATTAGGTGCTCACGTTGCTTCTCTTGGAATGGTATTTTACACCGGAAATAATTTTCCTCCTGAATATAAAAATCAAATTTTTATTGCAGAACACGGTTCTTGGAATAGAAAAGTTCCTCAGGGCTATCGCGTAACTATGGTTAAACTTTCTGGTAACGAAGCGGTGGATTATTCGGTTTTTGCGGAAGGCTGGTTATCAAAAGATTTTAAAAAATTAGGAAGACCTGTAGATCTTTTGGTTTTAGAGGATGGGAGTTTGATTGTCTCTGATGATTTTGCAGGACTCCTTTATAGGATCACCTACTCCAAATAAAAAATTTTTGTTTAATACCTCACCCCTTTATTCAAGAATCCATTCGACTTGTCGCATAAAATTTATTGGTTTTCTCCTTCATATTTTTTTTCTATTATGCACCAACAACAATTAAGGAGTAGTGCGATGGGTTTTAGAATTGAAAAAGACACCATGGGTGAAGTTAAAGTTTTAGATGATCGTTATTGGGGGGCCCAAACTCAAAGATCTTTACAAAATTTTAAAATCGGATCTGACCGTTTTACAAGGCCAATGATTAAGGCCCTGGGCATTTTAAAAAAAGGCGCAGCTTCAGCAAATTTAAAACTAAAAAAACTTCCAGCAGATAAGGCCAAACTTATTATGAAGGCGGCCGATGAAGTTATATCAGGAAAACTTGATGAGCATTTCCCGCTAGTAGTTTGGCAAACCGGTTCAGGAACCCAAACCAATATGAATGTAAATGAAGTTATTTCCAATCGTGCGATTGAAATGGCAGGGGGAAAACTTGGTTCAAAAACTCCTATTCACCCAAATGATGATGTAAATAAATCCCAAAGCTCCAACGATACTTTTCCAACGGCCATGCATATTGCTGCAGTAATGGAAATTGAAGATCATTTTTTTCCGGCCATTGATAAATTAACCAAAACTTTGAAGTCCAAAGAAAAAAAATTCAAAGATATCTGTAAAATCGGTCGGACCCACTTAATGGACGCTACTCCTTTAATGCTTGGGCAAGAAATCTCCGGTTGGGTTCAACAATTAGTTAATGGAAAAAAATCGGTGGAAATGGCCCTAGAAGGCCTGCGGGAACTGGCTTTGGGAGGAACTGCTGTAGGCACAGGTCTAAATTCTCATCCCGATTATGCCAAAATCTCTGCCGAGGAAATTTCTAAAATTTCCGGACATAAATTTGTAACCGCTCCCAATAAATTTGAATCTCTTGCGGCCCATGACTCTATAGTGTTTGCATCTGGCGCTCTTAAAAGAGTTGCGGCCTCTTTAATGAAAATCGCCAACGATGTTAGATGGCTTGCCTCAGGACCTAGGTCAGGAATTGGGGAATTATTTATTCCAGAAAATGAACCAGGATCTAGTATTATGCCCGGAAAAGTTAACCCCACCCAACCCGAGGCCATGACTATGGTTTGCGTACAGGTAATGGGTAACGATGCCGCCATAGGATTTGCCGGATCACAAGGAAATTTTGAACTTAACGTTTACAAGCCTGTAATGATTCATAATCTACTTCACTCAATTGAACTATTATCCGATGCCATGGTTTCATTTAATGATAATTGTGCAGTAGGGATTGAACCAAACCTTCCGATGATCAAAAAACATGTAGATAATTCTTTGATGTTGGTCACGGCACTTAATCAGCACATAGGCTATGACAAAGCAGCGGCCATCGCCAAAAAAGCACACAAAGAAGGCACCACTTTAAAAGAGGCGGCACTAACGCTTGGTTATTTAACCGAGAAAAAATTTGATGAATTGGTTATTCCCGAGGATATGACCCATCCTTGAGATATCCTAAATAAATTTTTTTTATTTAGGCTTAGGTAAAATCCTTTTTTTGTCGAAAACTTTATAACCATGAAAAAAATAATTTTCTTGCTTTTAGCTTTAGGAATCGGGATCTATTTTTTCTTTTTTCGAGGGGAAAAGGAGCCCGAAATAATGGTTGAAGAAGAAATTATACCTCAGAAAAAAAAGATTGAGCCTCCACCCCCAAATTTTTTAAAAGAAGAAGAAAAACCCCTGCAGAGGCCTTATTTGGGGCCTGATTATAAACCAATTGATCCTCCTTCTGGAAAAATGGATATGGGAAATAGTATTAATCCCAATCTTGAGGAGGCAATCCGAGGAAAATTATTAAATCCAGACGTCCCAGGAATGAGCATAAACATTAAGATGCAGGGTACATTTATTTTGGTTAAAAGTGGCCTAGGCGTATTTGTTGAACAGATTCTGGTAACAATTACCAATCCGGGAGAAGACACCAGAACCTTTAATGCTTATGCGGATTCGGAAACTGGCGAGATCATTCATACTGTCGAACCCTACCAGGCCACTTATTCGGCCGAGGATATTCAACCAACTGAAGTTGAAATTCCAGAGGAAGATAGGGGTGGGGATAATTTTTTTGAAGAACCTCCACCAGATTCTGATATGTCTTTTCCTGTAGATGAATAACCCTAAAAGAAGGAGTTAAAAATGAACCTGATAAAGTTTTTTTTTATAACTCTTTGTTTTTCAATTTTTGCTCAATATGAAGATCTTGCAAAATCTGCATATCAAGATATTCAGAAACATGGGGCCATTCTTCTTGACGTGAGAGAAAAATACGAACTTGAAGAGGAAGGTATGGCCAAGGGTGCAAAATCCATTCCCATTTCCCAAGTTAAAAATGAACATCAAGATTGGAAGAATTTTTTAAAGGAAACTCCTAAATTGAAATCCATTTATGTTTATTGTTCAGCTGGTGGCAGAGCTGGAAAGGTCGCTAAAATTTTAAAAGAAAATGGTTATACCAAAGTTATTAATATAGGTGGACTGCGTGATTGGAAAAAAGCCGGGCTACCTATTGTAAAGAAATAACAAAGGCCCCTCATAAAGAGGGGCCTAAAGTTTATTCAGTTAAATTTTTATTATAAAACCATGTCTTTGATAATTGCAGAAACCGCTTCTGGAGTTGTGCCATTAGTTTTGGCAGCTTGATTCATTAGATCTTCAAAAGCTTTAGCATCGCCGCTTTGAATTCCTTTAAGGGCAGTTTTGTAATCAACACCCATTAGGCTATTGGAGAATTGGTCTTTCTCAACAGGAGTTAAAGATCTCTTAGTACTTAGGGTATTATAAGCAGCAAGAGTTTTTGCAATCACTTGTCCCCTTTCATTTGAAAGGCCGTATTTTGCAGCAAGTTGTGTTCCCAGAGTCATGGCATTTTGGTCTTCGACTTTTGTTCCCATTAATTCAACGTCTTTTACGGAACCTACATTTTCAGAGAAGATGGTTTCTCTACCATATTCATCTTCGTAGAAGAAATCATGATCGGCCGGCTCATAACCTAAATAACCATATTTTTGAAATCCAGAATAAATTATCCTTATTAAAAATATTCCTTTATCATAATCATTCGACAATTTTTCGAAGTCTTCATGATCCTTTTCATTAAAGTCAATTCCGTAATATTGCCAAACTACAGTATTTAAAAATGGGATTTCTACTTTTCTTTTTAAAACTACGCGGTGGTCCCCATCTGCTGGATCCCAAACTATGTCTAATTCATCAAGAAAAATACAGTTCGCGAAGGTGGGGTTGGGAAGTGTACAAAATTTTAAATTGGTTTTCTTAATATAGTCCAGAGCATCGCTCACTGCACCTCTATCGAGAAAATTTTCCTGACATCCAATAAACCCCAATGAACCAGCCAACAAAATAAATGTTACAAATCTTTTCAATTTCGGCTCCTTTATAAAAAAAAAGCCCCTCATTAAGAGGGGCTGAAATTTAATCCGTTAAATTTTAATTATAGAACCATGTCTTTAACGATTGCAGATACCGCTTCTGGAGTAGTGCCATTTGTTTTAGCAGCTCTTTCCATTAGAGTTTCGAATTCTTTAGCGTCGCCGCCTTTGAATCCTTTTTCAGCAGTTTTGTAATCAACACCTAAAAGGTTGTTTGAAAACTGATCTTTCTCAACAGGAGTTAAAGATCTTTTTGAAGCTAGCTTGTTGTAAGCTGCGATGGTTTTAGCAACAACTTGGCCTCTATCATTTGAAAGTCCGTATTGAGCAGCAAGTTTTTCACCAAGGCTAATGGCATTTTGGTCTTCAACTTTTGTACCCATTAATTCAACGTCTTTTATAGAA